>Ga0164292_10003786_pt1 | contig 12354 bp, 10 predicted proteins | sample GEODES117metaG_FD_111486 | JGI IMG/M metagenome (GOLD analysis project Ga0164292, IMG submission 111486) | Eutrophic lake water microbial communities from Lake Mendota, Wisconsin, USA - GEODES117 metaG | ecosystem: Environmental > Aquatic > Freshwater > Lake | place: USA: Lake Mendota... | reverse complement strand
TGCACCATCGTCGCATTGCAACCAAGCCTCCACGCAATAAATAAATCACCCCGAGTTTCAGCAACTCGAACCAAAGCTCAATCTGGACTGTTTTGACGGAGCAGGCAAGTAGCCCTGCTGGGTGCCGAACCGGCAATCGCACCGAGCGCTCTCGGCCGACACGGCGTCCCCGTGCGGAGAGACCGTTTAGCTTTTCCCGCCTTCGGCCTGTTTGTCCAGGGTAGCCTCGGCCGCCGGTTTTCGTTTGGTGACGCGCGGTCCCAGAGCCAAAATTGTCCAACAGAGCAGGGCACTGAAAATGGCAGTGGCTTCCCGTCCCATCCCCGCCGTGGCGCCAATGGCGCACGTCATCCAAATCCCGGCCGCCGTCGTGAGTCCTTTGACCCGGTGCTTTTCCTCGCCCAGAAAAATCGTTCCGGCACCCAGAAAACCGATGCCAGCTATCAAGCCTTGCAGTACCCTGGTCAATTCCGCCTCGGGAACACCGGCCTGCTGGGGTACCATCACAAACAAGGCCGCGCCCAGCGAGACGAGGATGTGCGTTCTCACTCCCGCTGCTTTGCCGCGATGCTCGCGCTCATAACCAATCAGGCCACCGAGCAGTCCGGCAATGATCAGCCGCACGGCGACCCGTGTTACCTGTTCAAGATTTCCCAAGTCGGAAAACTCACTGACCAGGGTATCCCAAACTTGCATGAACAAGGGGTGCATGTCAGACTCGCTCGCTACCGAAATTCATTGAGCAAAAAAAAGACCAGCCGGGAACTACTGGCCCGATGTCGGGGCGCCTGATGAAGGGCCGCCTGTGGCCGGGCCCTCAGCCAACTTCACGCGCGCAATCACGCAGTCATTCTTGCCGTCATCGCCGGTGGTGCTCTGAATTGTCCAAAGGTCCAGCCCGTTGTCTGCATCGACAACGCTGCCACTGTAGTCTCCCCACGAAGCGCCATCCGTGGCCGCCCGCCCATCCCCCAGCGAAACGATCGGTCTCAGCTCACCGGCCGGATCGTCGGCCAGTCGCCAGGCCAGCCGCGGGCTGATGAACATCTCCGAATTGGTTTCCTGAAAGCCAACCAGCACATCACCCCGGCGATTGACCGCGAGTGTCGTCTGGATAAAGCTGCTTGTTGGGCTGGAGATCAGTCCTTGCTGCACAATCTTTCCTTCCGGGTGCAATTGAATCCACTGCACGGCTGCCCGGTCATTGCAATTCACAGTCTGCGAGAACCAGATGTGCCCGTTCTGGTAAACGATCACCTTCGGATTGCGATCGCCCGAGGCCGTCTTTTGTTCAGTCCCCTTTTGCGGCGATTGCGGAGGAAAGCCGATTTGCGCGAGCCCATGTTCACTCGAACTGACCTCTTCGCAGCGCGGTGTCCCGTCTGCAGACTCCGTAATTCGGCGCACGATGAAGCGCTCGTCGGTGACGGCCAGAAAATAGAGATCGTCGACCGCGTCCTGCATCATCACCGGATTACCGACATTGCCCGAGAAGTGATAAACCGTCGCCGGTTGGCCAGCTTTGGCATCGGCCATCCGCAGCACAAAGGTCTGTTCGGGTCCGCCCGGAAATGAGTAACCAATCCATTTGCGGCTGTAGGCAATCGCTCCGCCATCCACTCCTTGGGGCGCCGGCACCGGATAGGTGTACCAGACCCCCCGCGGATCATTGCTGGCGGAGATCGAAATGTTCACCGGCTTTTGCTTCTCTTTATCCCAAGGATTCCAGAGGTCGAAACCGAACACCTGATTGTGCGGATCAAAAAAGAGCTTGGGATCAATCCCGCCATTGAACGCCGCTTGAGTAACGCCATCGACCTGTTGACCCGCCTTGTCATAAATCACCAACCCATCGTTGGTGCCATGAAGCACAAATCCACCCCCGACCACAATCTGCGGATCGACTTGGCGGTAGCCATCCTGAGAGCCGTCAAATACCAGCAGCCCGTTGACTTCACGCGGGTTGCCCCCCTGTTTGCGCTGATGGCCTGCGACGCCGTCGTTGAAAGTTTCCTTGCGAAGCGGCTGGATCACTTCACTTCGCACAGGCTCGGTACTCGGCGCGGGCCGATTGCCACGGCGCCGTTGGCGGGGTTGTTCTTGACTCCAAGCCAAGGTGGCAAAACTCTCCAGCAGCAGGCAGGCCAGTAACAAGCTCACAACGGCAACACTTCCGAATCTGGCGCTCAGCAATCTCGTGCTCCCGAGTTTCGTACTCGGGAATTTCGTCCCCACGAATCTCATCCGCGCGGCCCCCGTATTCAAAGCTGTTGTTTTGGACATTGATGTGGACATGGTGCTTCCATAATTCAGGTGGCATTTGGAAAGAGCCTGTCGGGCCGAACTCACAGCCGAACGCGCGACATGACGTCTTCTCTTCAGTCCAGCCTATGGTGACGTGGGGTAGAGCTTTGAGCAAGCAGGACTGCGGCACAGGCGGTCGCAATAGCGCGTTGCAGCCCGAGTGGGCTGATGCAGGCAATGCTGGAGCAAAAAGGGAATGCTGAATTGCCGAGATCTGAAGTGCTTTTGCAGATTCGACTATCTTGCCGGAATGACAATGAACCCGCTGAGTTGCAACAGCCAAACGAACCAGTACGCCAGCAATCCGGAAACCGGAATGGTGAACAGCCAGGCCCAAGCCATTCGCTCAACCACCGTCCAGTTGAGTGCTCCCCAGCGTTTGGCCGCGCCGACTCCCATGATCGAAGACGAAATGTTATGCGTCGTCGAAACCGGAATCCCGAAATAGGAAGCCAGCCCAATGATCGTGGCCGAACTGGTCTCGGCCGCAAAGCCATGCACCGGCTGCAGGCGCACCATCTTGTGGCCCAGCGTCTTGATGATCCGCCAGCCACCCGCCGCGGTGCCGGCAGCCATCACGATGGCACAGAGAACCTTGATCCAGGTGGGAATATCCAGTGACCCGCCCTCCTTGCTGATGCGGAGAAACTGCAGGCTGGGAGGGAGGTTGTCGAGCAGCCCTTGGTCCGTTCCGGCGACCAACGCCAAGGCCACGATCCCCATCGTCTTCTGGGCATCATTGGTTCCGTGCATGAAGCCCATGCCGGCGGCACTGACCAACTGCAGTTTGCCAAACAGGGCATTGACCCAGCGGGGCTTCCAGTTTCGCAGCAGGATATAGAGGAAGCCCATCACGGCAAATCCGGTGACAAAGCCCGCAGCCGGCGAGGCAAACATCGGGATCACGACCTTCCACAGCAAGCCTTTGCCCAGATACCAGTGTTCCGTGCTCGGCTGCGACCAGATCACGACTTCCCAACTCCGGGCGGCAGCCACCGCCGCTCCCACCAATCCGCCCACGAGCGCGTGGCTGGAACTGCTCGGCATCCCCCAGTACCAGGTGATCAGGTTCCAGATGATCGCTCCCAACAGCGCGCAGCCCAGAACCTCCTGAGTGACGACCTGTGTTTCGACCAGCCCGGAGGCGATCGTCTTGGCGACTGCCGTGCCCCACAGCGCTCCGATCAAGTTGGTGGACGCGGCCAGCATGACCGCTTGTCGCGGGCTCAGGACCTTGGTCGCTACCACGGTGGCAATCGAATTGGCCGTATCGTGAAAGCCGTTGATGTACTCGAAGATCAGGGCGATCAGAATCACGGTCAGAATCAACGACATGGGAATTCCGCTGGCAGGAGAAAGCGGGCTGGGAACAGAAGCAGAATGTGCAGCAGCTCGCTCAGGAGTTCTTGAGCGTGATGTGCATGATCGCGTTGGCCGCATCGCGGCAGCGGTCAATGACCTTTTCCAACAAGTCGTACAAGTCGCGCACCATCATTGCCTGAATCGGTTCGTACTTCCCGCCGTAGACTTCGCCCAACAGTTTGAGAATCACATCGTCAGCAGCGCTTTCAATCGTCTGCATCCGCTCATTCATTTCCTTCACCACTTCCAGCGAAGGATTTTTGCGCAGCAATCGCACCATTTCGGACAAGGTCTTGGTGGCCCGCTGAATCAATTCGGTCTGTTCGGTGAAACTGACGGTCTGCATCCGCTGCGGAGCGAGATTGAACCGCTCCGCAAATTTTTCAATCGTCTTGCAGGTCCGATAGAGTGCATACGACAGCATCTCGATATCTTCCCGTTCCAAGCCGGTGACAAACGTGTTGACCAGCTCTTCGCTAATCTGGTCCGTAATTCTCTTGTCTTTGCCGCGGGCGATGGCAAACTGGTCGAGCGGACGGGGATGCGTTCGATCCTTGAGCAATTCAACCAGCAGTTCGGTCAGCTGCAGGATCTCGTCAGCACTGGCCTCGAGCAGGTCGAAAAACTTGGTGTCCTGACTGAAGAAACGCTGCAGTGAAAACATGACGAGCTCTCTCGTTTGGATGAATTGGCTCGGGCGTTCATTGCCGCGACCTATTCAGCATCTTAACGAGCTCTTTATATTTGCTGAATCCTCCTCGGATTTACCGAGGAAAACAGCGAGCGTTTCCCCTGTGGCAGCTATTGTCGCTGGGGAAAGAAGGGGTCGAAAGCCAACGGAGCAAACATCGTGGGGCTCCAGCTGAGGCCGCGCGGCTCCGGCTCGGGGTTGGCTAATCGGTTTGCGGCCAACATCAGCAGCTGGTCGAGATGTGGTCGATCGATCAGCCGTCGGGCTTCGGCCAGACGAACCCAAACCCGGGACCGCTCCTGCGATTCCTTCCAGGTCGGTTCGCACAGTTCAACGTGCATCAGCCACATCAGCACCTCAAAGGCCTTACCCTTTTTGTTGTAGCCGTATTGGCCCAACTGGGTGCCGTGGATTTTTCCAATCAGGCCAGCTTCTTCATGGGCTTCGTCCAAAGCTGCGGCCAACAGCGAATTACCACCCGAGACTCGGCCTTTGGGAAATCCCCAGCGTCCCGATCGCCGACTGGTGACCAAGCAGAACTCGGTTTGCGTGCCGACAATTCGGAAGGGAACCACCCCAACCTGCGGGATGGGCTGAAGCGGAAATGATGAAAATGGTGCGTCCATGGGATCCGTCCCGATAATCGTCTCTGCAGGCGCGCGGCAAGCTCCCTTGCCAGGCAGTTTGGTCTGATCGCATAAGTTAACCTTTCCTGAATTTTTCCTGAAGTCCGCTTTTTTACTGTCCTCGCGGTACCCCAAAACAGCGATAATCTGCGGCGGATGCACCTGCGACGGGGAAAGGCACCTCGCCGCCAAAAATTTCCGATACTTGACCATGCTGCCAAGGTTGACTTTGAGGGGGCACCGGAGATTAGCTCAGTGGGGACCACGCCTGTGGAGAACCGCACCGCTCGACAGTGCTCCTTCCCTCAAACTGGCACACACCTCTCCCGCCGCTGCTCACTCGAAATTGTTTGTTCTGTTTCCGGTTCTGGATTCCCGAACTCAAGGGAGCTGAAGATGTTGAAAAACGGCAAATGGCCTGCAGTTCCCAGTACCCCGGGAACGAATCCAGCCCGCTCGCGAAGTGCAGCTCTCGCGAGCGCATTCCTCGTCGGCTGGTTGCTCAGCGGAGGAAACTCCTCCGGCATCGCGCAGGAAAGCCAGCCAGCCGGCAAACCGGAATGGTCAGCCGAACAACTTGAGTTTTTCGAGGCCAAGATTCGCCCCGTGCTGATTGAAAAGTGTTATCAGTGTCACTCCGAAGATTCAAAGCAGCTGGGTGGCAGTTTGCGGGTCGACACCCGCGCCGGGTTGCTCGCCGGCGGTGACTCGGGGCCCGCCTTGGAAGTTGGAAAGCCGCGCGACAGCCTGCTGATGTTGGCACTGAAGTACGAAGATGAAGACTACGCCATGCCACCCAAGTCAGCCGGTGGCAAGTTGCCCGACGATGTGATCGCCGATTTTGAAAAATGGATTCGCCAAGGCGCCGCTGATCCGCGCGAAGGCGCTGCCTGGATTCCCGAATCCGGTGCTGGCGAGGAAGCCAAACAGTGGTGGGCTTTCCAGCCATTGCAGGTCACCCCAGCCCCGGCCGTCCGCCAGTCAGCCTGGCCGACCAGCGAACTCGATCGATTTGTCCTGGCCAAGCTCGAGGCAGCTGGCTTGGAGCCCAATCCCGATGCCGAACCAACGACGCTCTTTCGGCGGTTGAGTTTTGATCTCGTTGGACTTCCTCCCGAGCCCGAAGCAGCTCAGCAATTTGCCAATGATTGGATCGCTGCGGGCTCGCCGTCGCTCCGTCGCGAGCTAATGGCGCGTGAGGTCGATCGCTTGCTTGCAACTCCCCAGTTCGGTGAACGCTGGGGGCGCTATTGGTTGGACGTAGCCCGCTATTCGGAATCGACAGGCAAGGATTTCAATACACTCTATCCGCTCGCTTGGCGGTATCGCGATTTTGTGATCGACTCTTTCAATGCCGACTTGCCTTACGACGAGTTCATCCGGAAGCAAGTGGCGGGCGACTTGTTGGAGGCTGACAGCGATGCCGAAAAATCACGAAATCTGATCGCGACGGGCTTCCTGGCAATTGGGCCCAAATCGCTCAATGAGCAGATGCCGCGGCAGTTCGTCATTGACATGGCTGACGAGCAGATCGACACCGTAACCCAAAGCGTGCTCGGGTTAACCGTTTCCTGTGCCCGCTGCCACGATCACAAGTTTGATCCAATTTCGCAGAAGGACTACACCGCGCTACTCGGTATTTTTCTCTCCACCGATACCCGTTACGGAACTGGTGGAGCGGTGGGGGGGCGAAACGCCGGCGAACTGTTGCTGCTTCCTGACGAGCAGGCCGTCAGTCATCTCAAGCCACAGGATCGGGAAGAGGTCGAGCGGAAAAAGAAGCGGCTGGAGGATCTTCGCGAGGAACAACGCGAGGCGTTTGCCCAGCGGCAACGGAGTCGCCGCGAGGGAAACAACGACACCGGGCTCAATCTGCTCCGGATCTCCAATCAAATAGCCACTCTGGAAGCAGAGCTGAAGAATTACAATCCCGATGGCAGCGTCCGGGCACTGGCAATGGGTGTCAAGGATAAGCCGACCAACCGCAGCGGCTTGATGGGCGCGGCTTTAACCCGCGGTCGGGCGCCGCGTTTGCGAAACGCCGGCTTTGACCTCGTTTCCGACAGCCCGCTGTTCATCCGCGGCGAAGTCGATCGTCCCGGCGAGCGAATTCCCCGCAGCATCCCGGCGATTCTCCCCGGATTGGAGCCGGTCGCCATTCCCCGCAATACGAGCGGCCGGGAGGAACTCGCCGGATGGCTGACGGACGCCCGCAACCCTCTCTCGGCCAGGGTCTTCGTCAATCGTGTCTGGCACTGGCTCTTCGGCCAGGGACTGGTCACCAGCGTCGACAACTTCGGCACAACCGGCGCAACGCCAAGTCATCCGGAACTGCTCGATTATTTGGCTGATCGTTTCATGCGGGAGGGCTGGTCGCTGAAGAAGTTGGTCCGTGAAATGGTCCTCAGCCGCACCTATGGCTTGAGCTCCGAGTATCGCGAGTCCAGCTTCCAGCTCGATCCGGCCAATGCCCTGTTGTGGCGGCACAGCCCGCGTCGATTGGATGCCGAAGCGATTCGCGATGGCATGCTGGCGATTGGCGGAACGCTGGAGTTGAACCGCCCCGAGGGCTCGCTGATCGCCCGCGCAGGAGATGGCCCGTTGGGTGGCCCGCGACTGCTCACGGTCTCCGAGGACGCCATTGTCAAAGTGAACAGCAATCTCCGCTCCGTTTACCTATCGGCAGCGCGGAATGTCGAGCCGGAGATTCTCGCTGTCTTTGATTTTCCGGATGGCACCACCGTCCAGGGGGCGCGGCAAATTACCAATGTCCCCAGCCAATCGCTTTACATGCTCAACAGTGAATTCGCCAACCGAACGGCGCGCAACCTCGTGAAACGGGTGATCGGCGAACCGGCCAAGGAAAATGTCGCGTTGAAGCTCGAGCGGGACGATGTGCCGGAGCAATTGGCAGAACTTTATTGGGTCGCTTTGGGCCGGGCTCCCGAAAAAGCCGAAGTGGCCGCCGCCCAAAAACTCCTCTCGCGGTATCGCCGCAATCCAATCACGGGTTGGCAGAGCGTGGCCCGGGCAATTGTTGCCAGCGCGGAGTTCCGCGGTATCGACTAGGCGTGGATTGAGGTCGTGTTCATTCGGTGACCAGTTTGTTTTACAGACCGTGAGGTGTTTCATGCCCTTTGGACTTTGCAATCAAATTGCACCGCTGGTGAATCGACGCCAACTGCTGCAGGGAGCGTCCTGTGGTTTCGGCTGGTTGGCCTTTTCCAGTTTGCTCGGCCAGGCTGGTTTGACTGGGCAGTCGGCGGCTAGCGCAGCCCTGAATGGCCGGCTCGAAAACCCGCTGGCCCCCAAGTCGCCGCACTTCGCGGCCAAGGCCAAGCATGTCATCTTCCTCTGCATGCGCGGCGGTCCCAGTCACCTCGATACGTTTGATTACAAACCCAAGCTCCAGACCGATAGTGGCAAGCCCGGACCCCGTCCCGGTTCCAAGCTGCTCGCCTCGAAGTTCAAGTTCAAGCAATCGGGGAAAAGCGGACTCTGGATTTCCGAGCTCTATAACGAATTGGCCAAGCAGGCCGATGAACTTTGCTTTATTCACTCCCTGCAAACCGATTTGCCAGCCCACCCTCAAGCATTTGTCCGGCTGCATACCGGAACCTCGCAGTTCGTGCGTCCGTCGCTCGGGGCCTGGGCCATGTATGGGCTGGGGACCGAGAACCAGAATCTTCCGGGCTTCATCAGCATCACACCCTCCAGCAATTTTGGAGGTGCCACGAACTATGGCAGCTCTTTCCTTCCCGCCATCTATCAGGGAACTGCGTTGGGCCGGGACAACCGCCCGATCGCCTCGGCCGAGATTGCTCACCTTAAAACCAAACAAGCCAAGGAGGAACAGCGGGCCGAGCTCGATTTTCTGCAAACACTGAACCGTCGCAAACTCGAACGGGATCAAGTCAATCCAGACGTCGAAGGGGCCATCGAAGCTGCCGAACTCGCTTTCAAAATGCAAAGTGAAATGCCCCAAGTGCTCGACTTGAGCAAGGAGAGCGACGCCACCAAACGGCTATATGGGATCGGTGATCGCCAGACCGAAGACTTTGGCCGCAAATGCCTGCTGGCTCGGAAAATGGTCGAGTCGGGAGTCCGCTTTGTCGAAGTGACACACGGCAACTGGGATCATCACTTCAACATGAATGCCAGCCTCGAGCGGAGTTGCAGTGAAGTCGATCGACCCGTCGCCGGCTTGTTGCAGGACCTCAAGAAGCGCGGGCTGCTCGACGAGACACTGGTGGTCTTCACCGGCGAATTCGGACGCACTCCTTATGCTCAAGGGCAAGATGGCCGCGACCACAACAACAAGGCCTTTACCCTCTGGATGGCTGGCGGCGGTGTCAAAGCGGGCTTCAGCTACGGCCGCAGCAACGACTACGGCTTTGACGTCGAAGAGAACCCTGTCTCCATCCACGACCTGCACGCGACCCTGCTCGCTCTGCTGGGGCTCGACCACGAACGGCTCACCTTCCGTCACGCTGGCCGCGATTTTCGTCTGACAGATGTTTATGGAAACGTCGTCAAGGATGTGATTGCCTAAGGCTCCCCGAGCGACCATTGCCTGCGGTCTGGAGGGGTTGTGTGCGATTTCGGTAGTGCGGCAGTTTGTCCTCGATCAGCGAGGCGAATTTCTCGTAGTGGCAGCGAGTCCGGGAACTGTGCAGCCCGCCGTTGATCCGCGGGGTGCCAGCCCGCCTTACAGTTGCTACATTCGCCCCGGCCCTGCCGGGTCTTGATGCCGGCAAAGTCGCTGGTTGATTCATGCCGATCATTCTGGGATAGTGACTTTGCGGGCCCGCAGTCTGGCGCCTCACCTTCCAGTGGCAGAGGCCTCGGTTCGGGAATCGTCAAGTATTTCGCTCTTCCAGGTGACTGACGCCATGTTTGCCCTTCCGCGGTTTGCGCTCCTCCGATTGGTTCAACCTCTTCGCCCCGATTGTTCACGCTGGCCTTTGACCCTGTGTGGTCTGCTCGCCATTTTTGGACTGGAAATGGGTGGGCTGGAAGTGTCCGGCCTGGCAAACGTCGTTGCTCCTCGCCCGGCATTTGCCCAAGAGCCAAGTGCCGAGAAGGTCGACTTCGTTAAACAGATCAAGCCGATTTTCGAGCAGCACTGTCTCGCTTGCCATGGGCCCGAGAAGGAAGAAGACTTCCGGATCGACAACCGCGAAGCAGCAATGGACTACATCATTCCGGGCAAGGCAAAAGAGAGCCAGATGTATACTGTGCTCCTTTCCGAAGACCCGGAAGAACTGATGCCACCGCCGGATGAAAAGAACCCGCTCAAGCCCGAACAAATCAAGTTGATCGAGCGCTGGATTGACGAAGGCGCCACGTGGCCTGAGGGCGTGGAATTCAAATTGCCAGAAAAGAAACAGGGCGGAGCAGGGAGCCAACCCGCTGGTGGGACAGAACCGGCCGCTCTGCCCACTCAACAGCCCCAATCTGGCGCCGCGCCGCTGCTCGATGAGCCCACAACCAACAACACTACTGGACTCAAGCCGGTAACCGCACCACAAGAGTCGACACAAGAGTCGACAGTTGGGAAGACATCCGGCGAGGCCGCTCAAACCAAACCCGCGGAATCGTCGCCGCCCCAGGAGGCGGCTGACAAGGGCGAAGAATCCAAGCCCGAGAAGAAGGCTTATAGCATCTTCAATGCGATTGGCTCACTGCATCCGGCAATTTTGCACATGCCGATCGGACTGCTTGTGGCTGCAGGGCTGTTTGGCTTGATCGGCATTCGCGGCAATTTTGTGATGAGCGACTGCGCTTACTATTGTCTTTGGCTCGGTACCTTCGGCGCCGTGCTCGCCTGCGTCTCCGGATGGTGGTTCAGCCCTATGGAAGGGCGCGGCACCGTGACTGCCGTTCAGGATCTCTGGAACCAACAGCAGCCAATTTTCTGGCACCGAACCGCGGCTCTGGTGGTCACTTTCTTGTCAGTCTGTCTCTGCCTCTATGCCCGCAGTGCCCGCCTCCGCGATCCGGATGACGGGATTCTCTGGAAGCTCGGCGCGATGCTGCTGGCTCTGGGAATTGGTCTGGTCGGACACAATGGTGGAGAGCTGACGCACGGCAAGAACTTGTATCGCGACTTGACCGGCCTCGTGGAAGAATCAACCGGCTGGGATTTGGACGGCAAGTAAAGCCTCGACGCCTCGTCATCCAGAAACGGAACGTTTGGGCGTTCCCGCGCTCAGGTCTGAAGGCTGAATCGAACGGCCTCTATCGACGCTTCGTTCGGGCAGGGCTGAGGGTACATCTGCAGCAAGAGGTGCAAGCGACAGTAAGTCGGCCTCAAGGGTCAGGATCCGCGTTCGAGAATCCAACAGGATTCGTGCTTTTTCATCCCAACGTGAGGATAGTAGCTTGCGGCCTTGGGTGCGGCCAGCAAAATCAGCAGCGCTCCCTCACCGCCGATCAACCTTGTTTGACGAATCAGCTCTCGCCCGATTCCCTGGCCTTGAAAGGCCCGGTCAACGGCCAAGTCAGAGAGATAAGTCGCGTAACAGAAGTCGCTCAACGCCCGCGAGATTCCAACGAGCTTGCCCTGCCCATCCCGGGCGGTCAGGATGATATCAGCTTGCCGCAGCATCGAATCCAGTCGCCCGGGATCGTCTACAGGTCGGCGTTCGGCCAAAGTTGAACTGTGGAGCACGCTCGCGAACTCCTCGACCGTCAACTCAGGTTCAAGTTGATATTTAATGGGCCCGCTTGGCGGATCGCTGCTCATTTGCCCGCATCCACTTTTACCCGCTGATAGACGGCGAGGAGCAGGCTGCTCCCTTCTGTGGATTCAAATGTCGTCGGCCGGACCTCGCCGCCATCCAGTTGATAGCACACGACCATCTGTTCTTTCTCGAACTTGACGATGCAGGGGATCTTGGTCCCCTTGTTGGGGCCTTCGGTTCCTTCAATGGTCAATTGATAGGGGACCGCGGTCGTGTCAACGGTCAGCTTGCCCTTGTCCTGTGCGCCTGGCATCTCCAACTCATACTCTTTTTCCTTGATCGCCAGCACTGTCTTGGCATCCAGCGGAAAGGGCTTGCCGCCGAACGTCGCTTTGGCAATTTCCCACTTGCCTTGCATCTTTGCCAGCAGCGAATCGTCCGTCTCCCGCGGTTCGACTTCTTGTGCGGCCTTGAGCGGCGCCAATGTTTGGGCCAAGACCGGTTCGGCCATTCCGGTCCCGAGCAAAATAACGGTCAGAAAAAAAGCGATACGCATGATGGCGGTTCCTCGAAGCGGGCGATGGGTTCAGGCAGGCAGGATTTTCAGAAATTGGGGGCGGTGCGGCAAGAGCAATCGGCAAACGCCGGCGGCAAACTTCCGGGCGGTCGAAGCAAAGGCGATGGT
>Ga0164292_10003783_pt1 | contig 12356 bp, 10 predicted proteins | sample GEODES117metaG_FD_111486 | JGI IMG/M metagenome (GOLD analysis project Ga0164292, IMG submission 111486) | Eutrophic lake water microbial communities from Lake Mendota, Wisconsin, USA - GEODES117 metaG | ecosystem: Environmental > Aquatic > Freshwater > Lake | place: USA: Lake Mendota... | reverse complement strand
GGGATTTGAACCCGTGTTAACGCCGTGAAAGGGCGACGTCCTAGGCCACTAGACGATGGGGACTAGAGGGGTAAGGGTATCGGTCATCTACTTCTTATCAAAACTAATTTAAATGGGATGATTTACGCATGGAAATATTCACCAACCCCACAAGCGACGAAATTAAAAAGGCTGCCAGATCATTGAAAGCCGGACATCTTGTGGCATTCCCAACCGAAACTGTTTACGGGTTGGGGGCTGATGCAAATAACGAAAAAGCAGTAAGTCGAATTTATTCTGTTAAAGGTCGGCCCACCGATCATCCACTTATAGTTCATATTTCATCAACTAAGCGATTATCCTGCTGGGCTAGAGATATTCCAGATTATGCAATCATGTTAGCTAATGAGTTTTGGCCCGGCCCAATGACTTTAATTCTGAAGCGAAGCGTGCTTGCCAAAAACTATATTACTGGATCTCAGGAGAGCGTTGGACTAAGAGTACCAAGTCATCCAATAGCACAAACTTTAATAAGAGAATTCGAAACACAAGGCGGAAATGGCCTAGTTGCACCAAGCGCTAATAGATTTGGTGCCGTTTCTCCAACTACTGCTGATGCTGTTAAAGAGGAACTAGGCTCTTACTTTCATGCCAATGATTTAGTTTTGGATGGTGGTCAATCTATGATCGGGTTGGAGTCAACGATAATAGATTGTACAAGTGATTTTCCGGTGCAATTACGTCCAGGGGCACTTACCTTGGAAATGATCATTAACAGCACGGGCTTAAAAGTAAATTTAGATTTTAAAGATAATACAATTAAAACCTCTGGTTTATTGCAATCTCATTACAGCCCAAAAGCTAGAGTAATTCTAAATTCACTACCGGAAATAGGCGAAGGGTTTATAGCAATGGCAAGTGTCCCGACTCCGCAAGGTGCCATTCGACTACTGGCCCCAGAAACTATTGAGGAGTTTGGCAGACAATTATACAAAGCTCTAAGGAGTGGTGATCATTTATTTCTGGAAACTATTAAAGTCATTGAGCCAATTGGAGAAGGTTTAGCGGAATCAATCAGAGATCGGCTTACCAAATCTTCGGCAAAGAAGGATATTTAGCTATGTTATTTTCTCATATCAAATCATTTCAACCTATAAATCTAGCAAGTACTGAATCTTCTGTGTATCCAAAATTCACCTCAGTTGAAAAAGAATCTAAGATACTTTTAGTAGGCATGCTAGATTCACCTCACTTTCAAAAATGGCTCAGGATTGTTCAGCAAGAATTTCCTTCCAGGGATTTATTCATATTTCCTTCAGACCGCCCGAAGCTATATAAGGCATATTTAAAACATCATAAAGAGAATTTTAGTTCAAAAACTAAAATATTTAAGCTAATACCAAGTATAAAGTTTAATTTTGCTCTTTATTATTTATTTGATTTAACTATTGGGCCTAAATGGCGTTCTTATTGCCTTGCTCGCTATATTATCAAGCATCGTCCTGGAGTTATACATTTTCATGAAATGCAACATGGAGCATATTTATTCAATTCAGTTGCAAATTACAAAAAAATACCAAAAAATTCTCGCAAGATTATTTCAACTTGGGGTAGCGATTTAACTCTGTATTCTTGGGTAGACGAGCATATACTTCAAATAAGATCTTGTTTTACATGGGTAGATATACTAACGGCAGAGAAAAAAAATGAATTAAACGATGCAAGTAAACTTGGGTTCAAGGGTAAGTTCATAGCCCCGGTTTATATAAATTTAGGACAAACATCGATGAGAAACTCAAAGTTTATAATTCCAAGTGAACGTAAGGTTATCTTAATCAAGGGTCATCAATCTGATACAGGTAGAGCACTTAACGTACTCCATGTTATTTCTACAATTAGCAGTCAATTAAATGATTTCGAAATAATTGTGTATTCAGCTTCTATACCAACGCAAATACAAGTAGATTTGTTACGGAACAAGAATAAAATTGATATTAAGATTATGCCAAAAGTTCGAAATTCTGAGATGTATAAAATATTTGAAAAAGCTCGAGTTTCAATAAGTTTAGCGGTTTCAGATGGGTTACCAGGCGTTTTAGTTGAAGCCATGACTGCAGGTGCATTCCCCATTCAAAGTAAGAATTCAGCTGGGGGCGAATTCTTAATTGCCGGTAAGAGTGGATTCTTGGTGGACCCATGGGATTTAAGTGGTATTAAGAAAGCTATAATAAGCGCTGTAAAAAACGATAACTTAGTAGATTCTGCTGCCGATTTGAACAAGAAAACATTGGAAAAGAAGTATTCACTAAATAGAAATAAACAAGTACTAAAGCAACTCTACTTGTAAGAATTTTTCCTTAGGATTAAATCTTTTACTGGCTTTGCAACTATAGCGCTGATAGGGGTGAGGAGTATATACATAACAACCAGAATTTTTGCTTGGGACGGCCAACCTTTCTGAAATTTAAAAGCAGAAAAAAGTAAGCGTTTGCCATTAATTCGCGAATCAAAAAACGCTAGCCTTGAAGCGAGGTAATGGCTATTTCCACGAGCATTTCGGCAAAGATAAATAGGTAATTCATTTTCTTTCAAAAATTCTTCGATCACCCTTATTCGTTCATTGGCCATTTCGACACCACGTTGAGAAATAGAAGTCGAGTTCATGCTCTGTCGCCATTGGGCAAAAAAGCCACTAAGTTTTCTAATATCTCCAACACGGCTCAAACGTAACCAAAAATCATAATCGCCCACATATTTCCACTTTTCTCTACGCCCACCAACTTGCAGAGCTGCGTCTTTTCTAAAAACCGTCCCAGGTCCTGGCAAACACCTACATTGACCAATCATTACATCATCTGAATATTCTGGAACATTTTTTACAAAAATTGTTTCACCCAATTCATTGATAATTTTCCAATCAGGATACAAAGCAACTAAACCCGGTTCACCCGCAAGTTTTCCGCAGGCCTCAGTTAACAAATCGCCAGTAAGCAAAGGATCATCCGCGCTTATTACAACTATATAGTCACCCTGGGCGACTTTTATTCCTCGATTTACGGTTGCTGACTCGCCTATATTTGTATGACTCATCACCTTAATCTGATGTTTAAACTTATCTAAGATAAATGCAGTTGAATCGTCCGAACCATCATTTAAAACTATGTACTCATATGGCACCGCAATATCTGCATTTAAAACAGACGAGATAGTTTCATTAATGTATTTCTCACCATTAAACACTGGAGTAATTATTGATAACAAAGGCTTACTACTCATGACTTTAATCTACACCGTGATCACCCATCAAAATGCTGATACCATAAATCACATGAATAAAGTTGCAGTTCTGGGTACTACTGGAATGCTTGGCTCCACGATAACAAGACATTTAGAAAATGAAAAATTTCACGTAACAGAGTTTAATCGGAAAGGTATTTCGGTAACAGGAAACAACAATTTTTATTCATTTGATGCTTTGCATAGTAATAAACTTCATGAATTGCTCGGAAAATTTCACTTTGATTATGTAATTAATTGTGTTGGAATTATCAGGCAACTAATTGACGAAAAAAAACAAGACTCAATTGAATTGGCAATCAAAATCAATTCAGAGTTTCCGATGCACTTAAATCAGTATTCGGTTGAGAACAAAGTGCCTGTTATCACAATAGGTACAGATTGTGTTTACTCAGGTAAAGTAGGGAGCTATTCTGAAATTGATTTATTTGATCCTATCGATCAATATGGAATAACAAAAGTTGCAGGTGAGAATGCAAGTAAAGATGCAATGACAATAAGGTGTTCAATCATTGGAAAAGAAATCAATCAATCAAACTCTCTATTGGAATGGATTCTATCTAAGCCAAGAAATTCTTCAGTGAATGGATTCATTAATCACATTTGGAATGGTGTAACAACTCTGCAATTTTCACAAGTCGTTTCAGGAATTATGCAAAATAATGATTTTATGCCAGGCACTGTTCACTTAGTCCCAAAAAATGTGGTAGATAAATATGAATTGTTAAAAATTATTGTTCGGGAGTTTGGGCGTAATGACATAAAAATTCACAAGTTTAAGGCTGATTTTTCGGTAGATAGGAGTTTAACCACAATTGATAGTTTGCGAAATTTAAGATTTTGGCGAAATGCTGGCTATAATGTAATTCCATCTATAGAAGAAATGGTTTCGACCTATCAATCATGGAAAAAACTCAATGATTAATTCTACAAACGAAGAGAGTGTGAGCAATACACTTAAATCCTCAGTAGTTACTGTCACGGGGGGTACTGGATCGTTTGGATCAACCATGGTGAGAAATCTCTTAACAGAAGATATTTCTGAGATAAGAGTTTTTAGTCGTGATGAAAATAAGCAAGACCAAATGAGGAACGAGTTAAAGGATGATAGAATTAAATTCATTATTGGTGATGTTCGCGATTTAGCAAGTGTTGAACCAGCTTTGGATGGATCAGATTATGTTTTTCATGCAGCAGCGCTAAAGCAAGTTCCTTCATGTGAGTTTTTTCCACTTCAAGCGGTGGCTACTAATATTGAGGGGAGCGCCAATGTTTTGACCAGCGCCATTAAATTTGGCGTTAAAGGAGTGGTTTGCCTGAGTTCTGACAAAGCGGTATACCCAATAAATGCAATGGGTATGAGCAAAGCATTAATGGAAAAAGTAGCGCAGTCCTTTGCTCGTAATTATGCGAGTAGCAAAACTAAAATTTCAATTACACGCTATGGGAATGTAATGATGTCCAGGGGTTCAGTTATTCCCCTTTTTCTCGATCAAATTCGTAAAGGTGAGGAGATAACTATCACGAATCCAAATATGACAAGATTTATGATGTCACTGCAAGATTCAATTTTATTAGTTAAGTATGCATTTTCTAATGCTAATACCGGGGATATGTTTATAAAAAAAGCTCCTGCGTGTTCGGTAGAAACTTTGGTAAAAGCGCTTTTAATAATTATGAACGCAGAAGGTAAAGCGAAAATTAAATATATTGGTACTCGTCATGGGGAAAAACTTTATGAATCTTTATTGAGCAATGAAGAGGGTTACCGAGCTGTCAATAAAGGAGAATACTTTCAAATTCCTCTTGATACACGCTCGCTTGATTATCAAATTTACTTTAACAAAGGGCAAGATGAGGTATCTAATAATACTGCTTATACATCTCATAATACCGAACAGCTAAGTGTTGAGAAGGTAATTGGTCTCGTTTCTAATCTTCCTGAATTTTTGAAATATAAAGAAAATTTCTTAAGATGAAGAAATTACGAATAACCACTTTGCTAGGTACTAGGCCTGAATTGATTCGACTTTCTCTAATAATTCAGCGGTTAGATCATTTATTTGAGCATAGATTGGTACATACCGGTCAGAATTCAGATTCCAATCTCTCATCCATTTTCTTAAGTGAGTTAAAAATTAGGGAACCTGATTTACATTTAAAGTTCAGTAACTCTTCTTTAGGTGAATTCTTAGGCAACCTATTCCCAGCAATAGAGATTGAGTTTGAAACTAATCCACCAGACGCGTTGGTTATATTGGGCGATACAAATAGTGCGTTGGTTGGAATAATTGCTAAGCGCAAAGGTATCCCTGTCTACCACTTAGAAGCAGGCAATCGTTCTTTTGACCAAAATGTTCCCGAAGAAATCAATCGTAGAATTATTGACCACTTTTCTGATTTTAATCTTGCATATACTCAAAATTCTAAGGACAATCTTTTACGAGAAGGTCTGCATCCGCGTAATTTGAGTGTAATTGGGTCTCCACTTTGTGAGGTGCTTACACACTATAGAAATGAAATAGACTCCTCTACAGTACTAAATAACTTGAAAATCAAACCTGAAGAGTACTTTTTAGTTAGTACTCACAGGCAAGAAAACGTAGATAATGCTACGAGACTAACGGAATTGATTGACTCACTAAATCAAATTGCTATCCAATACAAACTGCCAATTATCATCTCTACTCACCCAAGGACAAGAAGTAAATTAAATTCGCTTGATATAAAAATTAATGAACTATTACAATTTCATCCACCTTTTGGCTTTTTTGATTATTGTAAACTACAAAAAAATGCGCGTATCGTATTTTCAGATAGTGGATCAATCTCTGAAGAAGCAATAATTTTAGGCTTTAAAGCAATTACTCTGCGTGATTCAATGGAAAGGCTAGAGGCGCTAGAGAGTGGATCGGTCATCATGAGTGGATTAACTCGCCAAGGTGTTCTTGAGTCAATTAAGGTCATTGAATCCAGCGCCAGCTCTAGGTTTCCGCCAAGCGAGTATTTAATTTCTGATACATCCACTAGGGTGGTCAATTTTATAACTTCAACAATCAATCAGCACATTTTTTGGAGTGGACTTAGAAAGTGAGAGAAAGGTCCAAAATACCCACTCCGGTAGGAATAGCCCTTAAAGATTTAGAAAATATTCAAATACTGTCCTACATATAGTAGACATGCAAGAATTCATTCACAGGCAGAAATTCATTATTGACCCTCTTGTTTATTTAAAGACAAAATTGTAGGCAGATCAAAAAAGCACTAAATGTGACCCTATACAATTAGTTGTGAGTAATTTACCAAAAGAATTGCTAATAATTTCATATCGGGCAGGTGTGCGAGGGGATGTATTAGCCGAATTTACAGATGACAAATTAAGGGTTGCTACTTTCCTAGGAATCAGAACTACATTAGTAACAGCTCTTGGTTCCAAACCATTTATCAGTGATAATCTAAAGACAATTCAAGTACCATCAATCTCTTACAAAGATTTTATTCTCGAACAAGAGAATATTTCAAATTATTTTAAAAAAATACCTAAATGGGTCAAAGTCTATTCAATTGTACCGAGATCAATTGGCCGGATCTTTGACTTTATTTTTAAACGCATAAATGGTAGCTCAGGCCACGCAAGGTGGTCCTGGGCAATTTCTGCATTTATGGTTTCTGTTTATATCTGTTTTAGGTATAAACATCGATCAGTTTATGCTGTTGGTAGTGTAGCAGCATACTTAGCTGGAGTTTTTAATAAATTGATAACATTCTCTAAACTATATGTGGAAGTGCCTGATCCTATAATTGCAAAAGAAATGGAGAGAACTAAGACCAAATCTAAAATTATTTGTATAATCGAAATGTTTCTAATACTTAATTCTCAGAAATTTATATACACCACAAAGAAAGCATTCACTGATGCGGCCATCCGCTATCCGAAGTTAAAACACAGAATTTTATATGTTTACCCACAGGCATGGAACTTCAACATTAAACCGATTTTGCATCCAAACAAGCAACAAATTACAATAGTCCACCTGGGATCAGTTTACGGTACACGTAACTTTGATAGTTTGTTTTTGGCACTTGATAATCTGTATAGAAAAAATAGTAACTTCCGAGACAAAATTTTATTGATTAATTTAGGACCCTTAGATTGTGGCAATAAAGAAATGTATTTGGCGCGAAAAGATTTTAAGTCGCTTCCAGCTCTATCTAGGGAAGATGCTTTAGTGTTTGGGAGTCTGTGCGATTATCTCCTACTGCTTCAACACGCAGATAATAGGAGTGCCGAATCTATTCCGTATAAAATTTATGATTATATCAACTTGGGTAAACCAATATTTTGCATAATCAACAACCCTGAAATTGAATTTTTGCTCGAAAAAAGAGCGCATATATATATTTCAAATTTAAGCGATGTCAAATCGATCGAGAAAAGCCTTTTAAAATTAATTTCTTCCAAGAGATTCAATTCTTTTGATAGCGAGAAGCAAAACCATGTTACTGACCAAGTTACTAGTGAAAAGTCCATTATCGACAATTTTCGGTTAATGTTTTCTGCATAAATCTAGCCCACGCACTACTTCTTCGCCTATTAATAGAATTTTAGTAGGCAAAATCAAAGCAGGAGGAACAGATCTAGATTTTTAAATATCAATTTTTAGATATAAAACTGCGACACTTGTAGCAAAGTTCTATAAATAAAAAAGATTTGTTGATTATACTTCATTCATGTACGTAATAAAAAAAATAATATCAGTGCTTGAATATCGGATAGAAAGATTTTACTCACTTGCGAAAGGCAAAAAAAGCAAACTCCCTATCACGCTTAATTCTAAGACATCCAAAGAGTTGATCCGAGGAGTAGATTTTAGTTTTGAAAGAATTCTTTCATTTTACAACATAACTTTTGACACCCTTTTACTTGTTGGCGCAAATGATGCTGCTGAACTTAAATCCACGATTTATAAACAGTTTAAGTACATTTGTGCAATTGAGCCAAATATTGATTTGAATCATGACTTAAAGACAAATTTATCAAATTTTCCACGCTTTGAAATATTTAACTTTGCTGCCGGTGAAGTGCCAGAAATTTCAAACCTTTATCTTTCAAGCAATAACGGCCAATCAAGTTCTTTACTTAAGCCGCTTTCCCATATTAGCCGAGCACCTCAAGTTAAATTCACTGGCGTACGGGAAGTTCCGGTCAAGAGAATTGATTCTGTCTTTGATAACCTATCGTGTCCGAAAGTCTGGGTAGTAGATGTGCAAGGTTTTGAATTAAACGCGCTTAAAGGAGCTGGAGATCTCCTAAAGAGTGTTGAAATAATATATTGCGAGGTTAACCGTGAAGAAGTGTATGAAAAATGCACACAATTTAAAGATCTAGACGACTACTTAGATAACTTTGGCTTACATAGAGTTTTGATTCGATGGTGGGGGTCGTGGGGCGATGCTCTATACGTTCGCAAATCAGCAAGTTATTCAAGAAAACTAAATTAAGTGAATCCTATTTACAAGTAAACTAATGAAAAATTCAGATACAAAAACGATAAATTTACTAGATAAAACTTATGACAGCGTAAATGCTCCCATAGTTTCTGCGGTAGTACCATTATTTAATCAAGAAAATATAGTCATGGAAAACCTGACTGCATTGAAGAATTCAATGTCACTTCCATGGGAACTTATCATTATCGATGATGCAAGCGTCGATAGTTCTCTATATCAAATCATGAATTGGGTAAATAGCCTTAATCACGATTCGAAAATTTTAAAGAGAGTCAGGGTCTATAGAAATAGTACGGAATTATTCGAAACTAGATGCGATATATTTGGATTCAATGTAGCAACTGCAAATTATCTTCTTGAAATACAAATTGATATTAAGATAAAGGAGAAATACTTTGATAGCAAGCTAGTGAGTGCAATATCTTCATACCCAGACATGTTAATGATTTCAGGAAGAGGTACACATAAATTAAGTTATGTAGCAACTGAATATTTAGGGCTCAGTGAATCAAATAAACGAATTAATTCGAATTTAAAGATTTTCTTTTTTTGGTTAATTAGACGTCTAGTGCGAAGTTTAGTTCGACGTCTTCCACTCCTTTTTATAACAAAAAATAAAGAGAAAGAAAAGATGGGCTTAAATTTCAAGAATGATATAAATAAAGACCTCGAAAGTATTAAATCCGTTGTGTTTCCAAAACTTGAATCTTTTATAAATTCTAGCGTTGCTGGTTTGGTAGATAATTTAGTTGAGTATAAGTGCACACTAGATGATCTTTTAGGTGGGCAAATTTGGCTTAGTGAAACCGTAATGAGGGGTCCACTGTTGATTAACAGAATTAAGTATTATGAATTAGGTGGGCTAGACGAGAGAGGTTTTTTTTTAGGACATGATGATCATGACTTGTCATATAGAGCTTGGCGAGATAAAAAATGGAGAACAGGATTCGTTCCCGTAGGATTTGAGTCACCGCTAAAGGATGGAAGCACTCGTAAAGAAAAAAGGCTAGGCACGATGATACGACTGTTATTCTTAAGATATCGAACTAGCAAGAATAGAGGAAAAACAGGTTTGTATGATTTCTCGGGCAAAATAGAAGTAAATTTGCCAACACCAGAAATAAGAAAGTTTTCCCATTCACCATACCAATTCAAAAAGCTTACAGAAAAATGGTAATGTTAGTTAAAAAGATTTTAAGAGATTTTTTTTGGAATTTCTCGTACCTTATAAATTCTAAACCAATCTCACCCAATGGAAGAATGACAATTGTAACTGCTGCTGATTCCACTCATGAGAATTCATTGGGCAACTTGCTAGACAGCATAACGATTCATGCCCCACAGGCTCATGTGCTCATTTGGGATTTAGGTTTATCTTTGAATCAAAGGAAAATTTTAGAAGAAAAGTTTAGAAGTTATACCTTCAAAGATTTTAACTTTGACTTATATCCCTCTTACTTTAATATTAAAATAGATTCAGGACAGTATGCTTGGAAGCCTGTGATAATATCAGAAAGTGCAAAGTTGCTAGAAGGCTTTTTATTGTGGTTAGACGCAGGTAACAAACTTACAGGAAAACTGGATAAAGTTAAGAAATTGATAAACAAGAATGAGTTATATAGCCCCTACTCAGGTGGAAACATAAAAGCTTTTACACATAAGTCAACACTTGATTATTTTAGTTTTCCAGCAAGAAAACTTTTAAAGCGAAATTGTAACGGCGCCATTATTGGGTTCAAGTTAGCCAGTCCATGTGTCGCTGGATTAATTGATGACTGGAAAAATTGTGCCTTAAATAAGGATTGCATAGCACCGTATGGATCAAACCGAGAAAACCACAGACAAGATCAATCAGTGCTTACTATTTTATGTGAATTGAAAGGCATGAATAAAACAAAGATATACAGAAACCTCAACTCAAGAATAAACATATTAATTCACCAAGACGTGGAATTAGCAAAATAGAATTTGACCATTTATCTTATTTTTTGATTTAAAATAAAGCGCTAAAGTCAGCTTGATCCATTGAGAACGATGCGATAAGATGTTGTTTTCAGTTGATTCGATTTCTCTCCATTAGTCTGTATTTGGGGCCTTTAGCTCAGTCGGTAGAGCAACGGACTTTTAATCCGTGGGTCGTCGGTTCGATCCCGACAGGGCCCACCCGGAATTCTGAGCCTAAAGCTCAATTCAACTTGAGTCAGCGGCGCAAACTCTCACAAAGTGGACATCTTCTTTTGGCCTAGTTACTTTTAGGCTTAAAAAGGTGGATACTTAGTTCCACTGGTAACCACATCACAGCCCGAAAAGCCGATTCTTGTTAAAAACAGCCCGTTCGGGCGCAACATTTACCCCCATTCGGTGTCTTACTAAGTAGAGGGGTCAAGACGTTGGCTCAACTGAAAGCGGGAAATCAAAGTGTCACTTCGGAAGAAGGCTCAGGCCCCAGCGAGCGTTGCTGCGTGGTCTGTTTCTGATTTGTCCGCTCTTTATACCCAAAATCGCTCATCACTTATCGCTCAAGCCCGCCGAATTCTTCGAAGCGATGCCGATGCAGCAGAGGTTGTTCAGGATGCTTTCCTTAAATTTATCTTGGCAGCTCCAGAGCTAGATACCGCAGATCGGGCCATGGCATATCTGCGCACCACCGTTAACAATCTATGTCTGAATGTAATCCGTGCAACTGGATCTCGCCCTAACTTAGTTGCGATTGATTCAGATGCCACCCAAGAGCGCCTTTCTGAGATCGCAGCAGAGAATTACATTCCGATGGATGCAACTCTTGCTGCAGCAGAAGATGCCTCAATTATTCGCGAGGCACTATCTCGGCTTTCAGAAACTCAACGCACAGCCCTTGTTATGTGGGAGGTTGAAGGTCGTACTACGAAAGAGATTGCAACTGCAATTGGAACGAGCGAGAAAAATGTTCGCCATGTTGTGCAACGTGCTCGTGCTTCATTTATTCGTGTTCTTACCGAATGGGTAGTTGATGAGAAAACCGGCGCTACAGCTCTTGACTCTATTTCTGGCACATACAAGAAGGCAGCAGAACTTGCTAAGAAATCTTCTAAGGTTGCACTTTCATTACTTATAGTGATGGTTGCTTTCCTAGGTTTTAATTCCGTAACTGGAAGTGAATTTAATAATGGTTCTGTTGTAACAACTCTAACTCAAGAAGCACCAGCTTCGACTCAATCTTCAACTCCATCTCCTTCAGAAACAAACTTAGATCTTTCAAATCAAAAGTTAATTGAAGATAGTTCTGCAATTAACTTCCGCACATCAAAATCATTATTTGCGGGTCTTTCAAAGGATGGAGTACCTACAGGGTTCACAGTCTCTGATGCAACTGGAAATGTTGGATCACTTTCTCTTTCATCTCAATCTACAATTACTAATCCAGATGGTTATGTGCTGGTTTCATATGCTCAATCATTGGGCGAATCAACCCTTAATGCCTTGATTTCCCAAACCATTACAGTTGATGGCGCAGGCACCTCATACTTCGCAAGCCCCTCTGTGACTGTGGCAGGATCCTGGTTCCCATTGACCCAAACTGGCTCAGCCTC
>Ga0164292_10003780_pt1 | contig 12361 bp, 20 predicted proteins | sample GEODES117metaG_FD_111486 | JGI IMG/M metagenome (GOLD analysis project Ga0164292, IMG submission 111486) | Eutrophic lake water microbial communities from Lake Mendota, Wisconsin, USA - GEODES117 metaG | ecosystem: Environmental > Aquatic > Freshwater > Lake | place: USA: Lake Mendota... | reverse complement strand
GACACTAAAAAGATATATGCAGCGTTTCACGTGCCTATTCAGTTCTCAGGTAGCGAATCTGCATCAACTGACAATAATATGGGTTGGGCCTCTAAGCAGTTAATTTATAACGCAACCGCTCCCCTATCTCGCAAGATCAGAGATGCAATAAATAAGTTTGTGTGCGAACCTTACGCTAAAGCCTACGGTAAAAAATACTATTTTGATTTTGATTTTAGTAGTTATCCGGAGATGCAAGAGGACATGGCAAAGCTAACTGCATGGCTAAATCAGTCCTATTGGATAACGCCTGATGAAAAGCGTATTGCTCAAGGGTATGATAAGATTAGCACTAAAGAGATGGGTAATATTTACGTACCGGCTAATCTAGTTCCGATTGAGGAATTGTCTTTAGATGCGGCGTATAACAATGCTACAATAAATGGCAAGTAGTGTTAAATATCATAAAACATATTTAAAGCTACATAAGGAGTATGAGGCTTATGCTTATCCTATTATTAAGAAGGCACTAGATGATCAGACAGGTGCAGTTGCTGACTTTGTCAATGAGGATACGTTTGATAATATCGAATTATACATTCAGTTCTTAGTTCAGCAAAAACCTTTATATTCTGGATTAGAAAAGATTTACACAAAGGTTGGCGTATCAGCTGCGACATTTTCCTATGACTGGATTAGAAACTCAGTACCTAAAACCAAAAAGGATTTTATAATAGATTTCTTTAATGCTGCATGGTATGAAGAGATGGTGAATTTCTTTAGGCTTGTTGGTGGCACTACAGTTCAGGGTATTGATGATACAACAAAGAATATTATTAATAACTTATTATCTAATATTTTAGGACAAAATTTGTCCAGACGAGATCAGGCTAAATTATTTCAAGAAACATTAAACGATCCTGCATATAACAGAGCAAGGTCTTTGGTTATTGCAAGAACCGAGTCAACAAAAACCGCAAACTTTGGGATTAACATGGGTGCTGAGAGTTCTGATTACGAGGTGCAAAAGTTTTGGATAAACACAAAGGATAAGCGCACAAGGCGAAGTCATTTGCTAATGACGCAAGATAGAATAGCCATAAATCAGCCTTTTATAGTTGGTGGCGTTCCAATGATGTATCCGGGTGAGGTTGGCGCACCTGCAGCTGAGGTTGTTAATTGCAGATGTGTAATGGCAACCGAAGCGATAAAGGATGCAGATGGATTGCCGATACTAAAACCGAGAACGCCAGCCTATATGAGAAAAGCTAAAACATATACTGACTACCCACAGGCAGCAACTAATAACGCAAAAAGAGCCTTAAAATGGGTTGAATCAAACGGATGGGGCGAATGTGGAACGCCTGTGGGCAAAGCTAGAGCTAGACAGTTAGCAAACAGAGAACCTTTGTCTAGAGATACAATCGCTAGAATGGCATCTTTTAAAAGACATCAACAACATGCAGATGTTCCATATTCAGAGGGTTGCGGTGGTTTAATGTGGGATGCATGGGGTGGTACGGCAGGAGTTGAATGGGCGATAAGAAAATTAAAAGAAATAGATAATGAATAGTATATTTACATAAAATTTTCAATTATGAAAGGATTATTGGAATACAAAAACTATAAAGCCGAGATTAAGGACATGGATCCCGAAAGGATGACTGTTACCGGTTACTTTGCGAGTTTTGGGAATATGGATTATGATGATGATATTATAATGCCAGGCGCAGCGACAAAGACAATTGCAGAACGCGGCCCGATGGGATCAAATGAGATATTCTTTTTAAATCAGCATAACTACGCACAACCGCATGGTAAACCAATGGTTTTAGAGGCGCAGGAGAAAGGTATTTACTTTGAAAGTAAGATTGCACCTACAAGCTACGGAAAGGATGCAATGATTCTTTATGCAGAGGGTATTGTTGTTCAGCATTCCATTGGGTTTAGTACGATTAAGTCAGACTATGATCAGCAGACAGGAATGAGAATGATTAAAGAGATTAAGTTATACGAGGGATCAAATGTAACTCTAGGAGCTAATCCAAATACTCCATTTACAGGATTCAAGTCCTTGACAATGGCAGAGATTAATGACCAGATTGGTAAAATGATTAAGTTACTAAAAGATGGTAGCTTAACGGATGAAGGCTTCGGCAGATTGGAAATTGCATTAAAGCAGTTCCAATTAGAGGCTTTCAATTTAGGAAAAAATTCACTATTAGGTAAAGAGCCGGTCAAATCCACTCCTAAAACTGATGAGCCGAATATATTAACAAGTTTAATTAACGTCTTAAAAAATTAGAAATGGACAATTTAGAATTAAAGGCTCAGGAGTTGCTAGATGCAAACAAAGCCAAAACATTAGATGAAGCAAAGACTATCATCGCAAACGCTATCAGCGAAGCTACAAAGGCAGCTGATTTAAAGCTAGAGGAATTGCAAAAATCTACATCTGTTAGAATTGATGCAATGGACAAAGCATTGTTAGAAGCGCAATCACAAGCTAACAGAATAAAAATGGATGCTAAAGAAGCAAACCCAATTTCTTTCAATCAGGCATTTGCTACTGCTATGGATGAGAACTCTGATAATTTGGAGAAATTCCGTAGAAAAGAGATCAAGCAGTTTGCAATGGAATTAAAGACAGTTGGCGATATGTCATTAGCTAACATTACTGATCTTGCTGCTGCAAACGTGCAGATGCTACCAGGTATCATTCCTGCTGCGCCACGTAAGTTGCACATCAGATCCTTACTTCCTACTGGAGTTATGACTACCTCTGCAATTCACTATCTTCAAGAGACAGGATCAGAGGGATCGGTATCTCCGTTCTTAGATAACTCTGGAACAAAATCACAGATTGATTACGATTTGACAGAAGAGGTTGCACCAAGTGAGTTTATCGCAGGATTCTTGCGGATTACTCGCAAGGCTTTAGATGATATCTCAGCTATGCGTTCTTATCTTCAAAGCCGCTTGTTAGAGCAATATTTAGATGCAGAAGATAATCAGCTATTGAATGGGACTGGTGTATCTCCGCAGCTAGGTGGTTTAATTACTAACGCTGAGGCTTACTCAGGATTTCGTACTATTCAAGTTGAGAAGTTGCTAGATTCAATTGCACAAGTTGAAAGCAATAACCACTCTGCAAATGGTATCTTGTTAAGTCCAGAGCAGTTTTATGCTTTAATGCTTACTAGAGGAACTACTAATGACTACACCCTTCCAGGTGGAGTTGCAGTTGATCTTGTAAATGGTCAGTTGTTTATCTCTGGAGTTCCTATCTTTAAGTCTACTGCAATGAGTGATTCTAAGTACATCGTTGGAGACTGGGCAAAAGGTGCGCAGCTATTTGTACGTGAGAATCCTATTGTAAGATTCTTTGAGGAAGATGGTACTAACGTTCGTGAGAACAAGATTACAGTTCGTGTTGAAGGTAGAATTGCTTTACCTATCTACTATACTGATGCATTTGTGACTGGTTCACTTAATGCTAATCCAAGCTAACTTTTTTAGTGTTTATGGGGAAGCCTGTCGAGAAATCGGCAGGTTTTTTTTGTTTTATTTGGAATTGTGGTAAATAGTGGTAAATTAGCAGAATGAAAACAAAAAATATAAAGTGTAAGATAACTAAGGAGCGGATTGATGGAGAACTAGAAGAATTAGATGTTATTGAAAGCTATGAAATAGTTGACGGTATTACAAGATTATTAAATAAGGATTATAATTTTTTTTTAGTTATTAATCAAGACAATAATACTGAAATATCTCACAACCCTGTTTCTATAATAGGGCCTTCAGATATTTTTAACTTGCAAGCTCTTGTAATGGAATATTGGGAATCAAGTGAAACGGCATTAAATCCAAAAACTCAAACATTTTTAATCTATTGCTTTTTAAATTACAAGGCTATGATTAATTTTTTAGACATAATTTATCACTAAATGAAACGAATCACAGTAATAATGCCTGATGATGTCTATGAAAAAATTATCAAGCTAACTAAAAAAGAAAAGCGGTCTAAATCCGCTATGACAGTATTGCTTATTGAGGATGGATTAAAATTAATCAAATAATGTTTAAAGCCAACTTTATCGGTGAAGCAGGACTATACAAGAATGAAGAGTATAAAATCTGTATTGGCGTTATAAATGGTTGGATTCATGTGCGCAGAAAGTGCGGAGCAGGTCGTATAAATTACCCATCAATATTAGAGTTCCTGAGAGATTGGGATAACATCCGTAAAATATGAGAATTTTCCATTTAGGATTAATGGTTGCGCCACCTCCTAATGATTCGGCACGTAAAGCCTTTATTGCAAATTGTGATGATTACATCGAACTATCAACAGGCGTAAAAGATGTAAACCAAGAGGCGGTGAGGATTGCCAGAGAGTTTAGGCCCGATATCATCTTTATGCAGATTCAATCACCTAACATTATACATATTGAAACAGTTAAAGCTATGCGTGAAACAGGCGCATGGATTTGTAATTGGAACGGCGATATACGAAATGAAACTCCTGCATGGATGATACAGATGGCTCCTTACATTGACAAGACTTTGTTTTCTAATATGCGAGATGTGGCAAACGTAGCGAACGGCGGATATTTAGAGATAGGTTACGATCCTGAGATATATAAGCCAGACGGCGATATAGGTAATTGCAGAGAGATTTCTTTTTTTGGTAATAATTACGGAGGCGATAAATTTCCTTTAAGCAGATTACGAATAGACATGAATACGATGCTACATAAACACTTTGGCGATAAGTACGGCGTTTACGGAAATAACTGGTTTAACGTAGCCGGTAACTATAATCATTCACAGGCAGAGGAATCAAAAGCATATAGAGCTACAAAGATAGCTATTAACCTGAGCCATTATGACGAAGATTCTTATAGCTCTGATAGGATTTACAGAATATTAGGCTCTGGTGCGTTCTGTTTATGCAAGGCTTATCCAAATATGCCTTTTATAGATCATGTTCACGTTAGGACATGGAATAGTTTATATGATTTAATGGTATTGCTAAGATATTATTTGGATGACCATAAAGAGGAACGGGATTTAATAGCAAAGCAAGGCAATGAGTTTGTCAAGGCTAATTATACATTTGATAACATGGTAAAGAATTTAATTGGTATATATGAAAGCAAGTGAGTTAAGAATTGGGAATTTTGTTAAAGACAAAAATGCCCAGTATAAAACTGTTAATGGATTTACTCAAATATTAGCTACTGGTATTTATCAATTTCATTTAGAGAAGTTAGAATTAGATCCTATCTTACTAACCGAAGAATGGTTATTAAAGTTTGGTTTTGAAAATAATAAACATGGGAATTGGAACAGATATTTTAAAGATGGTATTTATCCAAGATCTTTTGCTTTTCAGTTTTACAAAAATGGCAGAGTAGATTTTTGGTACGGTGATTTTAATGTTGGTAATTTAAATCGTATAAAATATAATTTATTGCAATACGTTCACCAACTTCAAAACCTATATTTTGCATTAACTGGTAAAGAATTAGAATATGAGCAAAATTAAAGTTTTAGGTTTTATGACTATTCACTATGCAGGTGATTACTTGCGTGAGGCTCTTATGTCGGTTGTAGATCATGTAGATAAAATGGTAATTGCTTATAGTATGATGCCATCGCAAGGTCATGGAACGCTATTAAGATGCCCAGATTCAGAGGGTTATATATTTAGCATTTGTCAGGATGTATTAAAAGATAAATTAATCTGGGACAGAGCAGACAGATATGGGGCAGAAAATGACCATAGATCTGTCAAGTATAAATACTCTGAGGGTTATGATTTGGTTTTGACAGTAGATTCGGATGAGGTTTATAAATCCGATGAGTTACAAGCCTCTTTTGAATATGCTTACTGGGGCGTACATAGGTTTTATGGCATTGATGGCTTTATAAACTTTTGGCGTTCATTTAACTATGCATGTTATGATGGATTCAGACCGATACGATTAGAGAATTTGCATAGAAAAGAACATACTCAGGATTTAAACTTAAAACAGACTATCTTTCATTTTAGCACCTGTCAGCCAGAGCCGATTATGAGATACAAGTATAATGTTTTCGGTCATGCTCACGAAGTTAGAAAAGACTGGTTAAATGATATTTACTATAAATGGAAACCTAATAGCCAATTTGGCGATGTGCATTGTGTAGCGTTTAACTTGTGGAATCCTGTAAAGTTTGATAAATCAGTATTGCCTAGCTATTTAAAGAGTCATCATAATTATAACAAGGTATTAGTATGAATGCAGCTATAATTATAGATGACCGAGAAGATGTGGCTCAGGAAGCAATCGCAAGACATAAAAGGTTTATACCTAAGTCATGGGATATCTTTCACATTCAACCGCCCTATGCTGGAGGTATCTATTCTTTAAAGTCTGCCAAGGATTACAATGCAGTCTTGACAAATCCATCTTTCTGGCAGGGATGCCGGTATGATCGAGTGCTAATATTTCAGCATGATTCTGGATTATTAAAAGATGGCATTGAGGAGTTTTTAGAATGGGACTTTATAGGATCGTGGATTAAAAATATACCAGGCTGCATGAATGGAGGTTTAAGCATTAGAAATCCTAAGCTAATGTATGAGATTTGCTCAAAGCATCGGTATAAAGGAATGGCAGTACATGGGAATGAAGATATTTACTTTACTAATAAGATGCGTGAGCTAGGTTATAAATTACCCGATAAGGCAACCTGCAATAAGTTTGCCGTTGAAACAGAGTTTGAATATGGCTCAGTAGGTTATCACGCCATAGATAAGTATCATAAAAATTATAACCTTTTACTAAATCAATATGATTGATAAAATATTAAAAGTTACGGCAGAGCAGTTAAATGCAATCAATCTGTCTAAGTATCTAAAGAGTACGGATGATCTAGGATTTCCTAAAGGGTGGTTTTACATGGATGCAGGACTTGAGCATTACAGATTACTAGCTTATATAAGCACTTTATATAACGGAGTTACTTTGCTAGACATTGGAAGTTATCAGGGAAGCTCTGCCATAGCTTTGTCATTTAACAAAAAGAATAAAGTTATCAGTTATGACATTGAGCATCAGCCAGAGATAGCGGAAATTAAAATACCTAACATAAAATTTATAAAAGGCGATGTTTTAAAGTATGAGATTGCAAGTCCTTTTATAATGCTAGATACTTATCATGACGGCGAGTTTGAGCAAAAGTTTGCTGATCATTTGCTAAAGATTAATTACAAAGGCTTAGTCATGTTTGATGACATTTATTTAAACAATGAAATTAGTAATTTCTGGAATGGATTAAAGAACGAAAAATACGATTTAACACATATAGGACATCATACAGGTACAGGCATAGCTATTTATGATTAATTTATTTACTTCAATTTATACCGATAAAAGCGCAATCAGGCAAAAGGAATTAATCTACTGCTTAAATAAAAACATAGAGAATCCTCATATAAATAAAATTTATCTTTTTGTAGATGGTTTTGTTGAGTTGCCAAATTCTGACAAATTAGTAATTATACCATTTCAGCGACCAACATATAGAGACTTTTTTAATCTGATTGACAGAACAGTCACAAGCAGGGATGATATATCAATGGTTGCAAATACAGATATTTATTTTAACCATACGCTTAGCCAGTTGACTTTAAATGAACGGCAATGCATAGCGTTAAGCAGGTGGGATGATAAGATAGGAGGTTTAAAGTTACATAATGAGCGCTTTAGTCAAGATGTCTGGATATTTAAGGGCAAGATGCGCAATGTTAATTTCTGTGACTTTTATTTAGGCATACCGGGTTGTGATAATCGGATTGCTTATGAGTTACATAGTGCAGGTTATGCGCTTTATAATCCAGCTACAAGAATACAAGCTATACACTATCATAGAAGCGACCTGCATAATTACGATGGCAGAACATTAAAGATACAAAGACCATATCTGTTTATTCCTGTAACATGAACATCTTACTAAGTCCAGGCATTTACTTACCTCACCAAAGGGCAGGATCTGAAATTTATTTGCATCGGGTTGTAACTTATCTAATGAGCAAAGGTCATGAGGTTAAAGCAGTTACTAGATGTCCTGAGAATTACAGTTTTGAGGGCATACAAGTTTACAAGGCTAAAGACAATTACAAGCAATGTCATAATGATTTATGGGACTGGGCAGATTTGGTGTTCTGCCAACTATCAGGCACTTATTATGCCATGAATAAACAAAGGCTAAACCCTAAAAAGGTTATAAACTTTGCTCATAATAACGTAGGCTATCCGCAGGTTAACATTAGACATAATACTTATACAGTTTATAACTGCGAGAACACAAAGCGAGAGTTAAATTACAATCAGGAAACCTATACTTTGTATGCGCCAATAGATTACCGAGATTATTCTACAGATAGAATAAATGCAGAATATGTCACTTTGATAAACCATAACGAAAACAAAGGCGGTCAGATATTAATAGAGATTGCAAAGCGAATGCCTAAAGTTAAATTTATGGCGGTGCAAGGTGGCTACTATCATCAGATAAAAGACGAAAAAGTCAGGAATATAAAATATGTACCTTTAATTGATGATGTTCGCAAATATTTAGCCATGACAAAGGTACTTATTGCGCCAAGCGAGTATGAGAGTTACGGAATGGCTCAAATAGAGGCTCTCTGTTGCAATATTCCTGTCATTGCATCTGATATACTTGGATTCAGAGATAGTCTTGGAGATGCAGGGATATTTGTCAAGAGAAACGATATAGATGGTTGGATAGATGCTATTTCTAACATTGATACAATCCAGACTAAGAAAACGCCTTTAGAGAGGGCAAAACAATTAGATCCTGCGGAGGAATTACCCAAGTTTGAAAATTGGTTAAATAAAATATGTAATTTAGCATTATCGTAATGGAAAAAAAAGAGTATTTAAAACAACCCTTTAAACCTAAACAGAATGAACCAGTTAAATGTAGTGAGCCTAGCGGATGCGAAGATGTACCTGAGATTAGACCTAGATTACACAATCGAAGATGGCTTAATAACATCATTAATAAAATCTGCGGTAAATCAAGCTGAACAGTTTACTTTGCAAGTATTATGGCAAAGGCAATTAACTGCAATAACTCCAGCAACAGGTGCGCTAAAAATATATGAATATCCTTTGATTGCGGTTGAGTCTGTTAAGAATCCTGATATGGATGACTTGACATTTGAAACAATCGAAACGCAAGGCTACACAGAAGTAATATCCGGAGCGCCGGGATTTAACACAGTTACTTATGTCGCTGGTTATGGATGGAATTATGAGGGCGGATCTGATGTGCCAGACGATATTGAAACTGCAATAAAAGAAATGATAACTTTTTATTACGAGAACAGGGATAATCCAGTTGTGGGTATGCCTACGATTGCAACTCTTTTGCTTTCACCATATAGACGCATAACTTTATTCTAATGAATCCGGGCAGATTAGACAAAAGAATTACATTTGGCACGTTCAGCTCAGTTGAAAATGCCTATCAGGATTACGTGATTACGTTTGTGCCTGTATTGGCTACATGGTCAAACATAAAGCCATACGATGGCAATAGACAGTTACAAGCGCAAGAACAGGTCATAAATCAAGTCTTTAGGTTTACAATACGGTATAGAAAAGACTTTGCACCTACAAAGGACATGCGAATCCTTTACGAGTTAAATTTTTTCACTATTCATTCAATTAGGAATGTAGATGACACGTTTCGTTTTTATGAGATACTGGCATCTGTAACGGATGATAATAATGGCGTCTAAAATAAACATCTCTAAACTTTTATCTCAGATTGATTCGTTTGGTCAAGATGCTAATAGGACAGCGGTTGCGGTGACTAATGAAACTACGCAGGGCATGGTTACTCAAGCGCAGTTAAGAGTAGTTGTTGATCTAGGTCAGTTAAGACAGTCAATAGGAAAAACAACTGCTAGAGTAGGTTTTAATAGATCATTCTTTTTTGCTAACGCTCCTTATGCTGCTTATGTTGAGTTTGGAACGGGAAGCGGAGTTATTATACCAAATGGCTTTTCAGACATGGCTGCACCTTTCAAGGGCAAAGGAATAAGGATAAGAAATTATCCGGCTAAGCCTTTTTTTATTCCTAGCTACTTAGAGGGCATCCAACAATATCCTAAAACTTTAAGAAAAGTATTGGAAGTTGAAACTCGAAAATATAATGCAAAAAAATAATTACATTTGAGAAATGAAAGATGCTAATTTATCAATACTGAATGCATATAAGAGCGCTCTAGCCAATTTAATAGTCGGTAGCGTTACTATTCCAGTATACAGTAAATCAGCACCTTTAAAGAATGTACCGGCTAAATATGTAATTTTATCAAGCCAAACTAGATTGCAAGAGCAGACAAAGTGCGGATATTGGTATCTTTGCACAATAAACGTGCAGATAGTCACTAAATATCCAAATGGTAATGGCGATTTAAGTTTTGCAATGGTAATTAGTGAAGAGATACAAAACAGAATACAGGTTACTAACTTAACTTTAAGTAACTTTATAAATGTTGAAACCTTACAACTATTAACAAATGAAGTGATACTAGAAACAGAAACAGAAAACATATTTCAATACATATTAACTTTTCAACACAAATTAAATAGAAACTAAAAATGGCAGACGAGCAATTTTATTCAGGCAGTTTATTCATGCTATATATCAGGACAGGCGGCGCTTGGAAACCTGTAGCGTGTTTAACATCAAACGGAATTTCCGAAAGCTGGGATTTCGCAGAAACAGTAACCAAATGCGATCCTGGAGTGACCAGACGCAAACCGACAACCTATTCTTTTGAGATACCTTTTGAGGGTGTTTTTACAGATACGTCAGGTGCTGGTGGTGATAACGCTAAAGCATCATGGGATCGTATATCAATTATTGCAAGAGCAAAGACTTTAACCGAGTTTCAAGTGGCGTTACTTAAAACAGATGGCACAGAAGAACCTAACTTTAGTGCGCAGTATGGCTATGCTTACTTTAGTGCTTTAGAGATTACAGGCGCAGAGGGTGATTTCATTACCTTTACTGGCACTCTGTTAGGCGATGGCGATATTACCACAACTGATCCATATCCTGGTTACTAAATGGAGGGACATTTAACGTACAAAATAAGTGAGGTCGACAGGCAGATGTTCTTTGGCAATTACGCTTTGGAGCATACGCTTACTCACTTTGATGCATCGGTAACTGATTTATCAGATTTGTTAGGTAAGCAATTACTGCCATTCCTCAGAGTATTTATTTATCATGCATCGGCTTACCCTATACTAAAGAAAGGCGAGATCGTAGACTTCACAGAGTTTGATGTTCACGATTGGATTGATAACTCTGGAGGCTCAGGGGGTGAGTTTATCCTGACAGTTTCTAAAGAAGTATTTAGAGTGTTAGGTTTAAACACAGAGGTAACCGAGCAAAAAAAAAGCAAACAGGAAAGTTAAATTGGAATAAAGATGTGTTGACTTTTGCTTTTGGAGAACTCGGTTTGATGCCTGATGACTTTTACGCCTTGACATGGAATCAATATATTCTTAAATGTCAAGGCTTTTTTAATAAAGAAAAAAAGGACTGGGAGCGCATAGGATGGGCAACATGGAATGGCATGAGAGTACATGTTAATAAAGGAATGCCAAGCTTTAAAAAGTTCATGGCTTTTATCTATGAAAATGATGAGATAGCAGACATGGATATAATTAAAGAACAAATGAATAAGGCGATGCTTAAATACTTAGAAGATGCAAGGAATTGAGATACCTATTGGCGCACCTTTAGGGCAATTAGATAAAGATTTAAAGGGTGCGCAAAAAAAATTAAAAGGCTTTACTAATGGTGCTGAAACAGATTTAAAAAGTTTTTCATCAACTGCTAGTAGTGCATTTAAAACCGCAGGTCTTGCTTTTGCAGGAGCATTTAGTGTAGGTGCTTTTATTAGTTTTGGCAAAGAGGTTTTAGCAGTAACGGCTGAGTTTGAAAAGTTTGGTGCGGTTTTAGGCAATACTTTAGGATCTAATGCTTTAGCAAAATTAAAACTAAAAGAAATAGAAGATTTTGCTGCTAAAACTCCATTTAGCGTTCAAGAATTAACTGCATCATTTGTAAAGTTAGCGAACCAAGGATTTAAGCCTACTGGTGATGAGATGCGAAAACTAGGAGATTTAGCATCTAGTACCGGTAAATCATTTGATCAATTAGCTGAGGCAATATTAGATGCGCAAACAGGCGAATTTGAAAGGTTAAAAGAGTTTGGTGTAAGGGCCCAAGATGCTGGGGATAAGGTGATATTTACCTTTAAAGGCGTTCAAACCACAGT
>Ga0164292_10003779_pt1 | contig 12362 bp, 9 predicted proteins | sample GEODES117metaG_FD_111486 | JGI IMG/M metagenome (GOLD analysis project Ga0164292, IMG submission 111486) | Eutrophic lake water microbial communities from Lake Mendota, Wisconsin, USA - GEODES117 metaG | ecosystem: Environmental > Aquatic > Freshwater > Lake | place: USA: Lake Mendota, Wisconsin... | reverse complement strand
TTTGAAGGTCGCCGCCATCAATATGAAAAACTCTAGCCTCTATACCCAGTCGGCGAGCTTGGATCATGATCCTCCGACGCCAGTTTAGGTATCCGCTGTCGAGAGGATGCTCCTTGACGAGCAAGTTAACGTTTGCGGGGGCAAAACGCGCGAAACTTGCCAGTACATATTCCATGGCTACCAACATCGACCCAAATGGTGAGTGGGCACGGATCTGATAGTCTCCGGTTAACTGGAGCGGGAATAGGAAAAAGTCGCTGTTTTCGAGGCAATTCATCGTCTGTTTTGCCTGCGCGTCGCGCCGTGGCTTACGTGCGAATTTCAACAGCCATCCTAAAGCATCGAAGAATAAAGAGCCCTGTCGATGCGTGCGGTAAAAAGGGAAGCGCCATTTCCCGAAAAACACATGATGATAATGCCAGTAGCTGTCGCGCACGCGCCTTTTAAAATCTGCGGTGATTGTGGGCAGCTTCGGAATGGGTGGCAAAGTCCGAGCCGCGGCCAAGATGACGTCGGGATCACGGGTTATGGGAGAATGGCCGTTCACGCCATCGCGCTCAAGCGTCATCCAATCGGGCCTAATATAGCCTTCTTCAAAGACATGAACGTGAATCCCACGCAACTGTGCTAATCGGATCGCCACTTTATGCACAGGCCGGCAATCGCCAAAAAGAACAAGATCAGTTATACCCCAATCCAGCACAACACGATCAAAGAATAATGGCCAGCGACGCATCAATCCGGCATAATTAACGCTATCGTCGGGCCAGTCATGCTTATCGCCGCCTGAAAAATTGATCCGGCGGACAGACGCCCCTTGTTCCACCAACTTGTTCCTTAGCAGCCGGAAGAACGGCCCGGGTGGGCCTTGTAAAAATAAAAATTTCCGGTGTTCGACCGAAATGTTGGTGGGTACACGAGGAAGCATTAGTGCCGTCTAATAAACGAGCGCAGAAGCAACCGCAAGCGGCCTTGCCATTCTCGCAAGGTAATTAGGGGAGTTGATATCCGTGCTTCCCCCTGCGCCATCCGTTCCACCAGCAATTCAGCTGAGCAAGGCAGGCGTGTCACGGGGTCGGTGTAGCGCGGATAGAGGAGTAAGGTGCCTGCCACGAGTTCATCTAGGGACAGACGCCGTGTGCGCCGCGCTGGTACTGCGCCCAAATCCTTGGTCAGTCCCCAACCGGCGTAAAAGGGCACACCATGGGTCGTCACAGCCTTGCCGCGCAACAGAGCTTCAAAGCCAGCGAGCGACGTGATAACATGGACCCCGTCCACAGCGTCGATAAGCGATGTGATTGCAGCATTGTGCTGAATTTCATCGGCAAAACGCAGTGCATTGGTAGTTTCCACATGGCCCTTACGGTGACCGGCAACGACATCGGGATGCGGCTTGTAGATAATGTGGGCGTCTGGTTCGTGCGCCCGCGCGCGCGCCAAAAGTTCCAAATTCGTCATACCAGCGCCACCCGTGCAGATTGACCGGTCATCTTCGACCTGCCCCGCCACCAGAACTTTATATCGGTTTATATCCGTAAGCTTTATATCGTTTCTGCCTTGCCCATATTTGCTAATTTCGGCTTCAATTAGCCGGTTTTTCAATGCCGCTGCGCGGCGACACAGTTTTTCGTCAAACTTATCCTGTTGTAATATATTCTCTAAATCACTTTCTTGGTTTGGATCAAAGTAAATTCCTGTAAAATCTACAATGGTCGACAGAGGTGGCACGCAATTCGCTCCCAAGCCGACAGAGCGAATAAAGCCGTCCTCAATTTCACCGACATGCGCTCCACTGTTGACCAATTTGGCAAGCAGTCGAGAAGCGACTCGCGACTTCCAAACAATTTGATACTGACGGGTATCCCTAATTGACCGGAACCCACGGGGATAGTCGACAGGTCGGGAACCATCCCACAGCATCGCATCAAGCGTGACACGCTTCCATCCAGCGACCCCATAAACAGCATCGATTTTCCGATTGGCGTCAATAAGTTTCCGCCAAGCAGCAAGCTGCGCAATGGCGGTAATTGGACTCCAATCCTCACACGTAAAGGGGCTAATGTAGCGCCAGCCCGACACGACTTCGGCAAGCGCAGCTTCTGGAGTGACGTCGCATCCGGCAAAACGGCCGTCCCCAAAAAGGCTCATGGACACGCCACTCAGGGACGCGACCAAAGCAATTTCTTGATTTGCGCCAGTCCAGACTTCACGGGCTGATGCCGCCAAATGCCAGGGGTCGCAGTCAACAGGAAGTCTCTGGCAGTGGTTGGGAAGATGCATACCCGGCGCAATGGCCGCACTTCGCTGATCCCTGCTCAAGCGTGCCATCATCGCCTGAAGCTGATCTTCGCTATCTGGAGCAAGCAGAATGACGTTATTGTCCATGTCCGGCTGAGCGCCCCAAAAAGAGCCGCCAACCCGCTCCGCAATTATGGCAGCGGCAATCTCTTGCACGTTAATATTGCTGTGCCCGGTGCGGGTTAAAGCTCCTCCCTTGTGGCCAGGGAAAGGCGGGATGCGAAGGAATGGTGAATAGCCGTCTGGCATTGTGGGCCTCAGCCCTTTACAATAGCGTCAATCGACAAAAGAGGACGCAAGAACGTCTCCAGATTGTCCAATCGAAGAGCGCAGCGGCCATCGCATTTGGCGCGCGCTGGGTCTGGATGCGCTTCCAGAAACAGCCCTGCGATGCCCACGGCAACCCCCGCCCTGGCAAGAGCGTCCACCTGAGAACCTCTGCCATCTGCGCTATCTGCCTGACCGCCTGGTTTTTGTAATGCATGGGTCACATCAAAAATGATCGGCGCCATAGGCTTCATCAGGTCAACGCCCAGCATATCAACGACTAAATTATTATAGCCAAAACTTGTTCCCCGCTCGCACAGAAGGACGTTTTCATTACCGATTTCTCGGCATTTGGTAATGATGTGCTGCATCTCCAGTGGCGCCAGAAACTGCGGTTTTTTGATGTTGATTACGGCATTGGTGCGTGCAATGGCCGCGACCAGATCGGTCTGCCGCGCCAAAAAGGCCGGAAGCTGAATAATTTCTGCGACCTCTGCCACCAATGCCGCTTGATCGGGCTCATGCACATCAGTCAGGATGGGCACCCCAAATAGCTGCTTCACCTCTTCCAGAAGGCGCAGCCCTTCCTCAATGCCCGGCCCGCGATAGGAGTGAATGGAAGACCGATTTGCTTTATCAAAGCTCGCCTTAAAGACATAACCAATGCCCAACTTATCGGTCACGCCCTGCATATGCTCTGCCACACGCAAAAGCGTGTCTCTGTCTTCGATGACATTCATGCCACCGATCAGCATCAAAGGCTGATCATTCGCAAAGGTAAGGCCGTTGGCCAACGAGACGCTCGATATGCTCATAAAGTAGCCTTAGCGCATTAAGCGTTGTCGCAAAACCTCTTCTATTACTGGAATGTCTTCGGGATTGTTGAGTTCAATACAGTCCCAACCGATGGGATCGAACGGAACGACTCGGATTCGATGACCGGTTTCAAGGAAGCGAAGCTGCTCCAGCCCTTCCAGATTTTCGATTGAAGAGGGGGGCGTTGCGGCATAAGCGCGCAGCGCATCTGGGCGATAGGCATAGACGCCGAGATGGAGGTGGACGTGCCGATGGGCATCGACCAGTGTTTCCGAGATATGGGGGATAACCCGCTTTGAGAAATACAGGGCAGTGAGCGCCGAGTTGAAAACGATAGTCGTTCCGCCGACGCGACCCTGTTTCTGATCAGCAACAAGGTGATGATAGAGCGTTTCTGAACAGCGGACGGCTGGTGTCGTCATCACCGCGTCCGCATCGGCCTCAAGCGCCGTTACCAGATCACGCACGACGAAATCCGGCGTCAATGGCGCATCGCCCTGTAAATTGACGATAATGGGGGCGATATCTCCTAAAACATCAAGCGCCGCCGCGCAGCGCTCGGTGCCGTTGCGACAGGACTGCGGCGTCATGACCACCTGTCCGCCAAAGCTCTGAACGGCCTCGGCAATACGCGCGTCATCCGTGGCGACCCATGTCCGCGCAGGTCCTGCAATGGCCTGCGCTGTTTCCCATGATCTTTGGATAAGGCTGCGCGCCTGCCCATCTAAGCCACGCAGTTCAGCCAATGGTTTGCCAGGAAAACGCTGCGATGCATAGCGTGCCGGGATAATAATGGCGAAATCGGCAACCATGGCCCCGGATTAACCCAGCCCAAGGCGCAAGAGATCGTGGATATGGATCACGCCCAGCGGCAACTGAGGGCCAGCCGACGGATCTTCCACCACAAATGCCGCGTTAATTTTATTGTCATTTAGGAAAGTAAGCGCCTCATCAGCGAGCATGTCTGCAGAGATGAACCGAGCGGCTCGGGTCATAACTTCATGAGCCAGGGCGGTTTCCAAAGTACCAAAATGACGGCGCAAATCGCCATCGGTGATGACGCCGATTATCCTACCTGCGTCATCCAATACACCAGCAAGCCCAAAACAGCCCGATGTCATGACGGAGATTGTTTTCGGCATATCGGCTTGATGGCTCACCAGAGGAAGTCGATCCTGATCGGTCGCCATAACCTCCTGCACGGGCGTCAGCGCAAGGCCAATAGCACCAGCCGGGTGAAGCTTCCGAAGGTCCTTCCGCGTCACGCCGCGCATTTCCATAACCGTCATAGCCAGCGCATCGCCCAGGGCAAGTTGCATCGTGGTGGATGTGGTCGGCGCAATATTTTCGGGGCAGGCTTCTCGGACATTGGGCAGAAGCAGCGCAATATCGGCACCTTGAATAACCTTGGATGTTCGACCCGATGCCATGCCAATGATGGGAACACCCAACTTTCGAGCATATTTCATAACCAGCTGCAATTCAGGAGTATTTCCAGAATTAGACAGAACGAGCAACACATCCCCTTGGGCAATCATACCCATATCGCCATGCCCAGCCTCGCTGGGATGAACAAAAATTGCCGGAGTTCCCGTCGCGGCAAATGTCGCTGCAATCTTGCGTGCAATATGACCCGATTTGCCGAGGCCAGTGACGACGAGATTGCGCGTGGTATCTTGATAGATTGCTGCACAGGCCGCAGCAAATGAACCATCTAAAGCCTGCTCAAGCTTAAGTAATGCGGTCGCTTCTTTTGAAATTACTGACTGCCCAATTTTAAGAATACCAAATTTTTTTTCTAACATTATATTATATTCGATCTAAAAAATTCAATTTCTAAATAAACATTAGAAATAAAATAAATTTTTAATAGCCTAGATACCGGTATTGTGTGGGCCAAAAACCAAATTTGAGTGGGCCGTTATATAGGGGATGGATACGCGAATGAACCATACAATGTCAACATTCTCTGCGCTCATTCTAGCTGGGACAGTTATCTACCACAGCACCGTGCCGTCGGTTGTAATCAACGAGGCTAATCCATAGTTGTTTATCCTTGAAAAAAACAGATGCTCGCTTTAGCTGGCGTCATAATTAAAGGATTTCTGGAGGGCATTAGCTCCCATTTATTCAAAAGAAAGAGCTTAAATGTTATTGTCCGCAACCTATGCACGTAAAGGTATCATCCTCGCAGGCGGATCCGGAATGCGCCTCTATCCTCTCACGCGGGGTGTTTCGAAACAACTCATGCCGGTGTACGATAAGCCAATGATTTATTATCCACTCAGCACATTGATGCTTGCCGGCATTCGTGACATCTTAATCATCACCACGCCCGAAGATGCCACCCAGTTTCAGCGCGTTTTAGGAGATGGATCGGCTTTTGGCGTCGCGCTGTCATATGCTACCCAGCCGAAACCAGAGGGTCTCGCACAGGCGTTTCACATAGGGGCCAGCTTCATCGCTGGCGATCCGAGTGCGCTCGTGCTTGGAGACAATATTTTTTACGGACACGGCCTGCCGCAATTGCTTAATAATGCAAATAACCGGACGTCTGGGGCAAGTGTCTTTGCCTACCGCGTCAACAACCCAAAGGAATATGGTGTCGTCTCTTTCGATAGTGATGGCCGCGCGGCGACGATTGAAGAAAAGCCGTCCCAGCCAAAGTCGAATTATGCTGTGACCGGGCTTTATTTCTATGACAACACTGTTGTCGATCGGGCGCGCGATCTGAAGCCCTCGCCGCGCGGTGAGTTGGAAATTACCGATCTCAACAGGCTTTATATGGACGACGGGCAACTTGCGGTCGAAATCATGGGTCGAGGCTATGCTTGGCTCGATACCGGCACACATGCGTCTCTGCTTGATGCCGCATCCTATGTGCGGATTACCGAAGAGCGTCAGGGCCTAAAAATTTGCTGCCCAGAAGAGATTGCTTGGCGGCAAGGCTTTATCTCAGATACGGAGCTTGAGGTCATTGCCCAGCCATTAGTTAAGTCTGGCTATGGCGAATATTTGCTTCAACTCCTTGCCCAGAAAGCCGTAGCATGAACGTCATAGCATGCAATATTGAGGGCCCACTTATTCTTGAACCGAAAGTATTCGGAGATGCGCGCGGTTTCTTCTTAGAAAGCTGGAACGCGGCATCCTTCGCCGAAATTGGGCTTGATGTAACATTCGTCCAAGACAATCACAGCCGGTCCCAAAAGGGCGTGTTGCGGGGGATGCATTTTCAAAATCCTGCGCCTCAGGGAAAGCTTGTGCGCGTTGTCCGCGGCGCTGTATTTGATGCGATAGTGGACATGCGGCGTTCTTCCCCAACATTTGGTCAGTGGACGGGCGTCACACTGTCCGCTGAAAATAAACGTATGTTTTGGGTGCCGGAAGGCTTTGCACATGGCTTTCTGACGCTCGAGGATGACACGGACTTTCTCTACAAGTGCACGTCATCTTATGTGCCGCAGAATGAACATAGCCTGGCTTGGGACGATCCAGAGGTCGGCATTGCGTGGCCGCTTGAGGGGATTGAACCCATTTTATCTGCAAAAGATGCAGCTGGCGTGCCGTTATCACGCGTGCAGGCTTTTATATGAAGGCGTTGATTACGGGTATGAATGGCCAGTTGGGCAAGGCCTTGCTTGCGGATGCGCCGGCGGGTTGGATTTGCGTGGCTCTTGATCGCGCTGCACTCGACCTTACCGATACAGATGCAATTACCCGCATGGTGGATGCCGAGCAGCCAGATCTGGTCCTGAATGCTGCGGCCTATACGGCAGTCGACCGCGCCGAGGGCGAGCCAGACCTTGCCCATGCGATTAATGCCTGCGCGCCAGAGGCCTTTTCTAAGGCATTGGGCAATGCAGGGCGCCTAGTGCAGGTTTCGACCGACTTTGTGTTTGATGGCGCGCGCGGTCATGCTTACCTGCCTGATGACATCCGCAACCCCCAGTCCGTTTACGGCGCCAGCAAGGCGGCCGGTGAGGACGCGGCGGGTGATAAAGCCATTATTGTCCGAACAAGTTGGGTTTATGCAGCAGGGGGTGCAAATTTTGTGCGGACCATGCTTCGGCTCATGCGTGAACGCGAGGAGCTTCGTGTGGTTGCGGATCAAATTGGTTCGCCGACTTGGGCGCAGGGCCTTGCGACTGCCATCTGGGGTCTGGCTGCAAAAGATGCGACAGGTATTTGGCATCACCGCGATGCGGGAATTGCCAGTTGGTATGATTTTGCAGTCGCAATTGCAGAAGAGGCGCACGCGGTTGGATTGCTTGACCGCATTCCCACTATCCACCCGATTGCCTCTTCGGAGTATCCAACGCCAGCGCGCAGGCCAGCGTTTTCAGTCTTGGATGTCACAGCAACGCGTGAAGCCTTAGGTGATGTATCGACGCATTGGCGATCAAACTTGAGAACGATGCTAAAAGAGGAAAAAGCACTTGGCTAATTTACTTGTGACGGGCGGCGCCGGTTTTATCGGCGGCAATTTCGTTCATTATTGGGGCAAGTCGCATCCCGATGACACGGTAACTGTGCTCGACTGTCTTACTTATGCCGGGAATCGCTCGACGATTGCCGATGTGCCCCAAGCGGAACTGGTTGTTGGGGATATCCGCGACACAGATCTGGTTGAAGGCCTCCTGAGTGCGCGCGACATCTCAACGATTGTGCACTTTGCCGCAGAAAGCCATGTCGACCGCTCGATCACAGGGCCGGACGCGTTTATCGACACCAATATTTTGGGCACCAATAGCCTTCTAAAGGCCGCACGCAGTATTTGGCTTGATCAGGGTTCGGGGCGTGAGCATCGGTTCCATCACATCTCTACCGATGAGGTTTATGGCTCGCTTGGGCCCAATGATCCGGCATTTAGTGAAACCACCCAATATGCCCCCAATTCACCCTATTCGGCATCGAAGGCAGCGAGTGACCATTTGGTGCGGGCCTATCACCACACATATGGCCTCAATGTGACCACCACGAACTGCTCCAATAATTATGGACCTTATCATTATCCTGAAAAGCTTATCCCCTTATTCATGCTCAATGCATTGTCGGGTAAACCGCTGCCCATTTACGGCGACGGCATGAATGTGCGTGATTGGCTGTATGTTGAGGACCATTGCCGCGGCATTGAGGCCGCACTGCTCCGCGGTCAATCTGGCGAAACCTATAACATTGGGGGCGGGGAAGAACTTCCCAATATGGCTGTCATCGACCGGATCTGCGCAGAAGTTGACCGCGCATTTTTAGAGATTGATGGCCTCGCCGATCGCTACCCCGACGCGCCAGCCGCCAAGGGCCGCTCCACTGCGGAGCTCAAGACATTTGTTGAAGATCGCAAAGGTCACGACCGGCGCTACGCAATCGACGAGACCAAGGCACGCTCAGAGCTAGGCTATGTACCAAAGCATGACTTTGAGACAGGCCTGCGCGGAACGCTGCGTTGGTATCTTGAGCATGAAGATTGGTGGCGGCCGTTGTTGGCGCGTTGAGAGATAACTGAAGCGTCTAGTCAATTATCTTTTCGATTATGCTTTGTTTCATTTCCCGCCTCTCGTGGGCGAACACTTTTGAAATAGAGGGTGGGACACTTAAAAGGGGCGAGGCGTTGTTATCGTGGTCGTCATATGTCCTTCTCTTCAAGGGGCTATGGCCTCCGACGCCTATGGGTGGTTCATTGTCAATTAGCTGAACATAGGTTAAGAAAGAGTATGAAAGTCATTTATTCCTTTGTGGTAGATTCAGCACCTTGCTTTCTGCCACAGACCCGTATGTTTTTGGCTAGCTTGATGGCGCAGGGCGTCGTGCCGTACCAGATCCACGCTCACGTTACACCCGAGGTCGGCGAAGAAGCGCGGGCCTTGCTTCGGAAGATCGGTGTATGCAATCACGAACTCCAGCCTTTTCTTGATGGCAAGTATTGCAACAAGCTCGTGCAGTTAGATTCGCTGCTTAACCTAGATGCTGACGTCTATATTTTATGCGACACAGATCTTGCGTTTGCAGGGAGCATCGAAAAATGGATCGATCTCAATTATCTGCGAGCTAAACCCGTTGATTTTGAAAACCCCCCACTCGAACGTCTAACGGCGTTGAAGGATCGGCTCGGCCTAGATGTCACGCCACGCCTCGTCGCCACCTCGTGTAGCGCCGGCACGACATGGTCGACCAATTGCAATGGGGGCCTTTATATCGTGCCCGGAAAGCTGGCTGCATCGTTGGCTCAGAATTGGAAATACTACGCCACCTTGCTGCGTGAATGCGAGGACATTCTCGAAAACTGGTATCACCATGTTGACCAGATCGCTTTTGCCATGGCGGCGCTGGCTATAGGAGAGGACTTGCGCGAGCTTCCATTGGAAGCCAACTTCCCAATGCATCTAGCAGATCATTTTAGGCATATGGACTTTAATGAGCCAGTAGTCTTGCATTATCACTGGTTGCTCGACGAAACGGGGCGCGTCCAGCTTACCGGGCACCCTTCAGTAGATAACGCAATTTCTAAAGTGAATGCTGCGCTAGATGCAGCTGATCCGGACAAGCACCCTCCATCGATAACAATGGCACTTGGACAAGGCATCTGAATTCAAAAACTATTTTCTTTAAACAAGGTAAAACATAAAAATTTATGATGTTAATCCTGTAATTTTTAATTGATGCTTGACATGATGCACCCCAAGCAGGACTAAAAAGCGCGGTTGCAGATCTGCTAAGGGTTTAGAGACGTAAATTCATATGTATGCCCCCAACACACAGATTTTGATCATGGCCGCTATTTCGAACTTGATTTTGAAATCATCGAGTAGGGATCATAATTTGTTAGTGGGAATTGGCATTTGAGTTTATATGAGAAAACTGACCTCGACGAATTGTTGGCTTCGGGGGTATTTAACAGCGAGTGGTACCGGAGAGAGTATGCGGACGTGGCGTTGTCCGGTTTGCAACCAGCCGAACATTATCTGTGGATCGGAAAGAAGTTAGGCAGGATGCCCAATCCAGGGGTTTCTTCTATATTATCTGAAGATGGCCGTTCTACCGGAACCCCTCAATTGCAATTTCGCCCTCCATTTGCTTCATTTGGTGTAATCAGGCACAATCCTCTGATCTCAGTCGTGATTGTCAGTTACAATTCGAGTGTGGATCTTGAGGTGTTGCTGCCGTCGATTGCGGCTCAAACTTACTCCAACCTTGAAGTCATTCTGGTAGAAAATGGAACCGAAAACACCGAACCTTTACTCCGGCGTTTTTTCAGTAACTCCTTCTATCTGCGAGCAGATAATGTCGGCTTCGCCGAAGGAAACAACATAGCGCTGCGTATCTCCAACGGCGAACTTGTCGCCCTCATCAACCCAGATACAAAGTTAGATCCAAATATGCTCCAGGAACTGCTTGATGCTTTGCGGTTCGACGGCAGTGCAGCTGTAGCGGTACCCAAAATCAAATTTTTCGAGCGTTTCATCCGGCTCGAGATCCGTGCCGACAGGGCTTTTTCGTTAAACAAAGAAGAGCTCGGTGAAGGGCTAGACTACCGCAAAATGTTCGTCCGCGAAGGTAATGCGGTAGGAGATGATTTCTATTCGAACGAGGATGGAATTCTTTTGGTGGACCTGCCCTACATAACGCCTCGTAAAATCAGTTGCAGGTTGCATGGTATTGGCGGTCGGCTGCACCGATGCCGCACGCAGGTCGGCCATTCTCAGCCTAACCCAATCGCAGTCGATTCCTCAGAGACTATCGAAATCGAGTTGATATTCAACTCGGAAACCTGCAGTTCTGCTCGCTTCATCTTGAACAACGCGGGCAGTGGCGTGGATCCGGATGGTGTGCCCTATGACAGGGGCTTTGGTCAGATCGACGATGGTGAATTCTATTCCAAAGCCTACGTTCAAGCGATGTGTGGGTGCGCAGCTCTCATCCGACGGTCCGTGTTGATTGAACGCGAACTGTTCCTGGGGCCTTTTTTTGCATACTTCGAAGATTCTGAGCTATCCCATTGGCTAATAAGCCAAGGGTTCAAAATTCTCTATCAACCCAATGCAGTTGTTTTTCACCGCCACTCAGAAACAACTGAAGAGAATAGCTTGCTCTGGCAAGTTCTGGTTGGTCGCAGCCGGCGATTGTATGATCTTGCCACGGCGCGTGAACCTATAGCGTCGCGGTATTTTGAATTTGAATACCCCGACGGCTTTGATCACCCGCTTATCCCGAAACTCAAAAATCTTGACGGTCTTATTAGGTCATCGGAAAATCTAGCCCAACTCGTGAAGCCCGCTCGCCCGACCGCCTGCGTTTATAACAGTTATTTTTCGTCAATGGGAGGTGGCGAAAAGCATGCACTCGACGTTGCCAGTTTGCTTCGAGAAAAATATGAGGTTTACATTGCATCAGAAGAAGATTTCTCAATTGCAGTTCTCGAAGAATATTTTTCTGTCAATCTCGATGGAGTAAAAAAAATTATATCTACGTCAATAGATCAGCACTTTACGGCAAACTTTGATTTATTTGTCAATTCAACTTTTCATTCAAATCTTGTCTCAAGAGCAAAGAAAAATCTATACCTCGTTTCATTTCCTCATAAACATGTTGACTTCTCCCTACTAGAAAATACGAAGTTCCTTCAGAATTCCCACTATACGGCCAGCTGGGCGGATAAATATTGGGGAAAACACGACCGAACCGTACTACTGCCAATCGTTGGTCAAGGCTCATTGTTCGACGGCGAACCTCAATTAACAAAGAGCCCTATCCTGCTCTCGGTAGGTCGCTTTACATCGGAAGGGCACTGTAAAAACCATCATCTTGTGCTAGCCGCCTACCGCGATTTAGTCGACCGCCGTCCCGAATTTGCGAAATGGAAATTGCAGATTGTTGGCAGCTGCAATCTGGCAGACGAGTTGGCGCAGTCCTATTTAGAACGTCTCAAAATGCTAGCTCAAGGATACAACGTTGAAATATTGCCAAACTCAGATAGGAAGTCACTT
>Ga0164292_10003778_pt1 | contig 12363 bp, 10 predicted proteins | sample GEODES117metaG_FD_111486 | JGI IMG/M metagenome (GOLD analysis project Ga0164292, IMG submission 111486) | Eutrophic lake water microbial communities from Lake Mendota, Wisconsin, USA - GEODES117 metaG | ecosystem: Environmental > Aquatic > Freshwater > Lake | place: USA: Lake Mendota... | reverse complement strand
GAAGTCATCCGCACGGTGCTGCAGCGCGTGGGTGAGTGAGACCGGCGCCTGTACATCTGGGCGCCGACAGCTCGCCAAGGTCCCCCAGCAGTCGTGTTGCGACTTGATCGTCACGTCGCGAGGGGGACCCCGCAATTCCATCTTCTTGTGAATCCTGGAACGCTGGCTTACCACTTGCATGCTCTCGCCGGCCTCGGTGAAGCACAGCGCGACCAGCGACTCGAGCTTTTTGGCCTCCTTGTAGGTGGCCATCATCATGACGATCGTTCCCGTCGTCCCAGGTCTCCGGTGGCAGTAGGGTGAGCGCACTGGCGCGAATGATGCGCAGTGCCGATGCCAGGCTGATGTACCGGCTGACGGTGGTCAAGACGTGGGTCTGCCATCGCACTCCCTTTGCTGGTCACCTGTCATGACTTTGAGCGCAACAGCTTACCCGCTAGCCAGGCCCATTCCACGGGCTGGAGAGCCCTGTGGCATAGAGACGATGGGGAGAGCGTGAGGTGCACCCAGGCCTTGGAGGGTCCGCGGCCAAAGGTTGACAGTGGGCGGGACCGTTCACGAGTTGGTGAACGCAACCCTCCTGTACAACACCGGGTAGTCCAGCAAGTGCGCCGCTGGGCACCGTGCGCCCCTGACGAGGGCTTGTCCGGGCCGAGAACCCTGTACCGCCGGCCACATGATGGCTGTACGGAGCCCAAAAACGTGTTGGCCGCAACGAGCAGATTCTCCCGTGTGGATCCAACCTTGAATTCGGGCTTTTGGATCGGCGCCACCTCGACGTTCAGCCGCGCAAAGATGCGGCCGAAGTTGCTGGCGTGGATGAACTCGGCGGAGCCGAAGGCCACGAACAGATAGGCGATGCCGAGATACCCTTCCTGCCGGGCCTTGCGCCCGAACTCGGTGTAGCGGTAGTACACGCCCATCTCGACCTCCTGGGCGCTCCGCACGGCGGCCGCAGCGGTCGGGTAGCCATTGCTGCGCGCTCGAAGCCAGGGCACGGCGGCCAGCAAAGTGAGGGCGGATAAGCTGCGCAACGCAGAGCGACGCATCATGGACCTGTCCTTGCCCGCGCTTCTGGATCGCCGGCCACCGAGAGGCTGCGACCATGCCGGGTTGCGTGGGTTGAGCACTCCCGGGCTCCGCAGCAGGTTCCCGTGTGATCTGACCTGGCTGGTCGAGGCGAGCATCGCATCCATCGGCCGCTCGACGACGGTCTCCTGGTCGTGGCGCACCGGCAGTGCCGGGGCCCGCGTGCACGACCATTGAACGCACCCTGGGACAGCCTCCCGTCCAGCGACTCCCTCACTTCCGAGAGGTCGTTGCTCGGTGGCTTACTTTTCAAGGTTGGGATTCCGCGGGTGGGGCCGCCGGTGCGTCGGAGTCGGACGCGCGTCGGCCTGCACGCGGGGCTTGCCTGGAATGATCGAACTTCCTATCATCCCGTGATCAAGGTAAGGGGTCCCCTGGGGAGCCGTCGACGCCCGACTCCAGGAAGCTACGGTCTCCAACTGTGTCTTGTCGTCTCCCGGCAGAGTGACAGGTCAGCCCCCCAGCGTTGGGAACCCTCCATGCACATCATCCGCAGACTGCTTGCCGCCTTCGGTGCCGCTCTGATCATGGGCGCCGCCGTCGCCCAGCCCTACCCGTCCAAGGGCGTACGCATCGTCGTCGCGTACCCGCCGGGGGGCGCCACCGACATCGTCACGCGGCTGCTGGCCGAGCATCTTGCGCGTGCGACGGGACAGCCGTTCGTCGTCGAGAACCGCCCCGGCGCCGGCGGGCTGATCGGCTCCGATGCGGTGGCCAAGGCAGCGCCCGACGGCTACACGCTGCTGATGGGCGTGGTGAGCAGCCATGCGATCGCGCCGAGTGCCTACGAGAACATGCCTTACGACCCGGTGGCCGACTTCACGCCCATCAGCCTGGCGGCGGGAACGTCCTTCTTCATCACCGTGCACCCCTCCGTGCCCGCACAGACGCTGGCCGAGTTGGTGCAGCACGCCCGCGCAAGGCCGGGTGCGCTGAACTTCGGCTCCTCGGGCAAGGGCACGACGCCGCACTTGGCGGGCGAGCTCTTCAACAGCATGGCCCGTGTCAACATCCAGCATGTGCCGTACCGGGGCAGCGCCCCGATGCTGACCGACCTGCTCAGCGGCCAGATCCAGGTGGCCTTCGACAACACTGTTGTGGCCCATGTCCGGGCCGGCAGGCTGCGTGCTCTGGCCACCACCGGCCCTCGGCGCGTGACCGCCTTGCCGGATGTCCCGACCGCTGCCGAGGCGGGGCTTGCGGGCTACGAGGTCGTCACCTGGATGGGCATGATGGGCCCGCGTGGCCTTCCGGCTGCGGTCAGCGCGCGGATCGCCGGTGAGATGGCCAGGATCATGGTGCTGCCCGAGGTCGTCGAACGCCTGGCCACGCTCGGATTCCAGCCGATGACGAGCAGCCCGGCCCAGTTTGCAGAGTACCTCTCGGCCGAGCGCGCGAAGTGGGCCAAGGCGGCCCGCGATGCGGGCATCGAGCCGGAATAGACCTTTGTCTGCGCGGCAGCCGCCGCAATCCACCACGCCAGGGAGACAGCATGTCCGGTATCGCTTCAGCGCGGCTCATCGACCTGCACGCGCACGCTGTGCTTGACGAAACCCTGGGGGCGGCGGGGCGCTTCGGCCCGGAGATGGGCGCAGACGCCAACGGCGTGCCCTGGTACCGGGTCGGTGACTACACGCTCTCGGGAGTGCGCTATCGCGGCAGCCCTTTCATGGACCCCGAGGTCAGGCTCGCCCGCATGGACGCAGCGGGCATAGATTTCCAGATGCTCTCGCCCAACCCGCTGACCTATTTTCACTACATCCCGGCGCCCGAGGCGATCGCCTTCTGCAGACGACACAACGACGCGCTGGCCCGCCTGGTCGGCCGCTTCCCGGACCGCCTTGCGGGGGCAGCAGCCCTGCCGATGCAGGACCCGGCGGCGGCCGCTGACGAGCTCCGGCGGGCCGTCGAGGAACTCGGCCTGTGGGCCGGCTACGTCGGGACCGATACGACGCGCCCACTCGACGACCCCGCCTTCGATGTGCTTTACCGGGCCTGCGTCGATCTCGACGTGCCGCTGTTCCTGCATCCGGCGCCGGCCGGCGTCGATGGTCCGAAGGGCGACCCCAACCTGCTGCGCTACGACCTCAACATCGTCGCCGGGTTCGCGGGCCAGGAGACCATCGCGGTCGCCTCGCTGATCTTCGGCGGCGTGCTCGAGCGCCATCCGGGCCTCGACATATGCATCAGCAATGCCGGGGGCTCGATCCCGGTGCTGGCAGCGCGGCTGGCCCAGGCCGGGCGGGTGCGTCCGTGGGCGCCGGAGCACACCCGCGGCCCGGAGGCTTTCCGGGCGACGCTGAGGCGGCTGTGGTTCGACGCGCACAGCGCTGAGCCGCGCGCGCTGGACCTGCTGTCCGACCTGGTCGGCCGCGACCGCCTGGTCTACGGCACCAATTTCGCCGGCTGGGACCAACCCGAGGCGGACGAGCTCTCGACGCTGGGCGTGGAACTCGCGCCGAATGCGCGGCGCCTGCTGCGCAAGGTGCAATGAGCTGGTCCCACCGGTTTGCGGACGGTTCGACCAGGGGGCGCCGGGAGCCTGCGTGTGGGCAGGCGTGCGGCTGATGTGATGAGCTTGGTGCACTCCGTGAGGGTAGACGCTGGCCATGCCAGTACCTCAAGGGCGTGTTGGAGCGATTGCCATTCGCACTCTCTGCCGGCCGCTTTGGCGAACAACTCCCTCATCGCCTGGAACTGGAGTTAGCGGGCTGCAGAGCCGATCACGCCATCACCGTCGAGACGGTGGTGGCCAGACGCCAGCCCCGCGCGCAACCCGGGGCGATTCAGAGTGCGGCCGGCGTGGATCGCACGCGAGGACACGCCCGCAAGACGAAAAAACCGTCGTCTCGACAGGCAAGACGACGGTTTCCGAGGGGTCTGGTGGCCAAGGGCGGAATCGAACCACCGACACGCGGATTTTCAATCCGCTGCTCTACCAACTGAGCTACTTGGCCAAGGGCGCGGAGTATAGCGTCCGCGGGGCCGCCTGCGCTGCGCGGCGTCAGCCGCCGCGCCGGCCGCGGCCGAGGGCGACGCCGAGCTGCTTGAGCTTGCGGTACAGGTGGGTGCGCTCCAGGCCGGTCTTGTCGGCCACGCGCGTCATCGAGCCGCCTTCCTGCGCGAGGTGGAACTCGAAGTAGCTCTTCTCGAACGCGTCGCGCGCCTCGCGCAGCGGGCGGTCGAGGTCGAACACCTGGCGCGCGGGCGGCTCCTGGGCGCCCGGGCCGGGGGATGCTGTCCAGGCCGGGGCCGCGGCCTGATCAGGCCCGGGCGCTGCTGCGGCGGCTGCGGGCAGCGCGCCAGGCGCGGAGGGGTGCGTGTCGCGCGCTGCACCTGGGCCGGCTGCGTGCGCGGCCGGTCCCGGGCGCGCCAGCGCCTGGTCCACCGCCTTCAGCAGCTTCTGCAGCGTGATCGGCTTCTCGAGGAAGGCCACCGCGCCGTAGCGCGCGGCCTCGGCGGCGGTGTCCAGCGTGCCGTGGCCGCTCATCATGACCACGGGCATCGTCATCTGGCCCAGGCCGCCCCACTCCTTCAGCAGCGTGATGCCGTCCACGTCGGGCATCCAGATGTCGAGCAGCACGAGATCGGGCCGCAGGCGCGAGCGCACGGCGCGGGCCTGCGCGGCGTTCTCGGCGAGTTCTACCGTGTGGCCCTCGTCGGTCAGGATCTCCGACAGCAGCGCGCGGATGCCGAGCTCGTCGTCGACCACCAGAATCGTTGACATCGGGGCTGTGTCGAAGGTGGGTGGAGGGGCGCTTCAGGCCGGCGCCGCCGCGGTTTCGCGCGCGGTCTGGGCGAGGGCAAAAAATGATATCGAAACTCGTGCCCCGATGACGGGGTTTTCGGGCCGATCTGCGGCATGGCGGTTGCGCAGCGCGACGCGCGCGCGGTGCTCGTCGGCGATCTTCTTGACCAGCGCCAGCCCGAGCCCCGTGCCGCGCGGCTTGGTCGTCATGTAGGGCTCGAAGGCGCGTTGCAGCACGCGCGCGTCGAAGCCCGGTCCGTTGTCCTCGACCACGAGGCGCACGGCCGTGGTCTGGCCGGTGTCGTCGCGGGCGGCCTCGGTGCGCAGCGTCACGCGCGCGGCGGCCTGGTCGCCCACGGACTCCAGCGCGTTCTGCACGAGGTTGTGCACCACCTGGCGCAGCTGGGCCGCGTCGCCCAGGATGTCGGGCAGGCCGTCGGCCAGCTGCGCCGCGAGTTGCCCATGTTCCTGCGCCTGGCCGTACAGCGCCAGCACGTCGGCGACCAGGCCGTTCAGCGCCAGCGGCAGCGGCTGCGCCGAGGGCAGGCGGGCGTAGTCGCGGAACTCGTTGACCAGGCGCTTCAGGGCCTCCACCTGGTCGACGATGGTGGCCACGCTGCGCACCAGCATGGCCTGGTCGGCGCCCTCCAGCCGTGGCTCGAGCTTGAGCTGCAGGCGCTCGGCCGAGAGCTGGATCGGGGTGAGTGGGTTCTTGATCTCGTGCGCCAGGCGGCGAGCCACCTCGCCCCAGGCCTGCGCGCGCTGCGCCGAGACGATGTCGGTGATGTCGTCGAAGACGAGCAGGCGTGCCTGTCCGGGCAGCAGCGCGCCGCGCGCCAGCAGCGTCGCGCCGCCGGCCGGGCCGCCTTCGAGGGTGAATGAGTCCTGCCAGCGCTCGCGCTCGGCCGGCTCGGGGTGGCTTGCCATGGCGTCGAAGCGCTCGAGCACCGCCTGCGCGAAGGCCGCCTGCGGCAGGGCCAGGGTCAGCATCTGCCCGGCGGCGGGCTCCACCGGCAGCCCGAGGATGCGCGCCGCGCCCGGGTTGGCGGTGTCGATGCGGCCGTCGCGGTCGAGCACGATCACGCCGGCGGTCAGGTTGTCCAGGATGGTCTGCAGCCGGGTGCGCGCAGCCTCGAGCTGGGCGATGCCCCGCTCGACCTGCGCGCGTGCGTCGGCGACCTGCTGCGTCATCGCCGCGAAGGAGCGCGTCAGTCCGCCGAGTTCGTCGGCCGACGGGAAGACCGGCCGAGCCTGCAGGTTGCCGGCGGCGACCTCGCGCACGCCATCGGCCAGCATCAGCAGCGGGCGCGTGATCTGGTTGCCCAGTAAGATCGCCAGCAGTACGCCGCCGAAGACGGCCAGCACCAGCGCCAGTGTCAGCGTGCCCAGGTACATGCGGCGCAGCGCCTCGCGCGCGAGCGCGCGCTGCTGGTACTCGCTGTAGGCCGCCTGCACCGCCAGCGCATTGGCGGCCAGCGCGCGCGGCAGCGGCTGCACCAGCCACAGGAAGCGGCTCTCGGCCGTGCGCAGAGCGATCTCATTGCTCGGCACCGCCACCAGGACGCGGATGCGCGCCGCGGGCGAGCCTTCCTCCAGCCCGTCGATCTGGCTGGCCAGGCCGGCCGCGCGCGCCTGGCGCAGCAGCATGGCCGGGGGACGCTCGATGGCGAGCTCGCCGCGACGGGCCGCCGAGCTCAAGAGCCACTGGCCGCCTTCGTCCACGAGGGCCAGTTCCTCGACGCCGAGCTGCTCGCGCAGGCGTTCCAGCGCCAGCGGGCCCGAGGCGCTGCCCTGCTCGGCCAGGCGGGCGGCGGCGACGCGCGCCTTGCCCGCGAGGTCGGACTTCAAGGTGTCGAGCGTGTCGCGGCCGAGCGCGACACCCGCGTCCAGCGCCTGCGCTACGCGCACGTCGAACCAGCTTGCGATGCTGCGCTCGGCGAACTGCCAGCTCACGGTGTAGATCACCGCCCCCGGCAGGATGCCCACCAGCGCCAGGATGCCGGCCAGCTTGATCAGCAGCCGGCTGCCGAAGCGTCCGGCGCGCACGCGCGTGACCAGCCGGGCGACGACGTAGGCCACCACGCCCAGCAGCAGCGTGGCGATGGCGACGTTGATCCAGAACAGCCAGGCGAACTCGCGCTCGTAGAAGCTCTCGCCGGTTCCGCCGAAGGACAGCACGAAGGTGATGACCAGGGCCACGCCCGCCAGCGCGAGGGCGCCGACGATGAAGCCCCAGCGCCCGGCCCGACGGCTGCGCCGGCCGCCCTCGGCGGGGCCGGCGTGCATCGGGCTGCCGCCGGGCGTCATTCGACGTTGACGAACTGCTCGATGCCCAGCGACCAGTCGGTCTGGGCCGTCAGGCCGATCTGCATCGGCCCGGGCAGCTGGGTGGTGTCGAGCCGGAAGGCGAACTCGACTCGGTAGCGCTGGTCGGCCTCGATCTGCGCCGGGTCGGCCACCTTCCAGGCGCTGAGCCGGATGGCCGCGAGGGCCTCATCCAGGCTGAGGAAGGTCTGGCTCAGGCCGCCGGAGCCGACGCGCCAGGTCGAGGTCAGCGGCTGGAATGCCAGTCGCCACGAGCGCTGCACCCGGCCCAGACGCTCGTCGCGCCAATACCAGCGGTAGCGCAGCAGGGTCGCCTGCGCCAGGAAGTACACCGGTACCCCGCGCTCGAGCGCGTCCTGCACCGTGCGCGAGAGCATGATCCGGGGGGAGAAGTCGAGTGTGATGCCGGCCTCTTGACGCTGCACGCGCAGCGCGAGGACCTCGATGCCGGGGGTGGCGTTGGCCCAGGTCCGGCCGACACTGGCCAGGGCCCAGGTCAGCGGCAACGCCAGCAGGCGCCGCCGCCCGGCCCCGGCCGGGGGCAAGGCGGGCGCGCGCACGGGCAGGTGTGGTGGCTGCGTCGAGTGCGGGCGGCGCATCAGGAGAGTTTGTGGATCAGGGCGTAGTGGAAGCCGTCGCCGGCCGTGCGCGGGCGCCCTGCGGGCCCCGGGTAGAGATTGTCGGTGACGGGCCCGAGGTGACCCGGCGAGGCGCTGTCGAGCGCCGCCTGGCCCGCGGGCAGGCGTTGCAAAAAAGCGTCGACGCGGTCGGCCCCCTCGGCCTTGAAGACTGAGCAGGTGGCGTACAGCAGGCGCCCGCCGGGCGCGAGCAGCGGCCACAACGCCTGCAGCAGGGCGTCCTGCGTGCGTGCGAGGTGCGTGATGTCCTCGGGCCGGCGCAGCCAGCGCGCGTCGGGGTGGCGTCGCACGACGCCCGAGGCACTGCAGGGCGCGTCCAGCAGGATGGCGTCGAAGGGCCGGCCGTCCCACCATGCGGCGGTCTGGCGCGCGTCGGCGCAGGCGGTCGCGGCGCGCAGGTGCAGGCGGTCCAGGGTCTCGCGCACCCGTGCCAGGCGTCGTGGGTCGCTGTCGAGCGCCAGCAGGTCCAGTTCGGCGCGCTCGAGCAGGTGCGCGGTCTTGCCGCCGGGGGCGGCGCAGGCGTCGAGCACGCGCGCGCCCGGGCGCAGCGGTGCCGGCGCCACGCCGGGTGCCGAGGCCGGACCCAGCAGCAGTGGGGCCGCGCGCTGTGCGCTCGCGTCCTGGACCGAGACGTCGCCGTCGGCGAAGCCGGGCAGGCGCTGCACCGGGCACGGCTGCGCCAGCACCACGGCCTGCCCGCCGAGCGCCGGGTCGTCCAGCGTCCAGGCCGGCAGGCCCTGCGCCTCAAGCCGGCGCACGTAGTCGGCCGCGCTGCCGCGGCGCGCGTTCACGCGCAGCACCATCGGCGGGTGCTCGGCGGCGCCGGTCAGCAGGGCCTGCCAGCGGGCCGGCCAGTCCTGGCGCAGGCGCGCGATCCACCAGGCGGGGTGGTTCCAGGCCGCCACCGGGTCGCGCTCGGCCTCGGCCACGCGCGCCTCGCGCTCGCGCAGGAAGCGGCGCAGCACGGCATTGACGAAGCCGGCCGCGGCGGGGGTGCGCTCGCGCGCGGCCACTACCGCCTGGTCGACCAGGGTGTGCGCCGGGTAGGGCGGGGCGGACTGGGGCCACAGCAACGCGATCGCGCTGACCAGCAGATGGTCCACGCGCGCCGGCGGGTCGCGCGGCGCCAGCAGGGCGCGCACGGCGAGCGCGCCGCCGAGCCGGCGCAGCACCTCGAAGCTCAGCGCCTGCACGGCCGGGCGCAGCTCGGCCGCCACCTCGGGCAGCACGTCGGCGAGCGAGCGCCCGGCCTGCACCGCACCGACTGCGTCGGCGCACGAAGACAAGGTGCGCGAGAGCGGGGGCGAGGCGTACACTGGTTGCATCCGGGCAGTCTATTGCAGGGGCCTGCGGTCGACGTCTTCCTTGCCGCCGCCGCGCAGCAGCCGCCCCCGCCCCGAGCGCACCCGCGCTCACGCCCGCCTCGGCCCGGATTTGGCGGCCCTTTGCGGCCCCGCTTGGAGGTCAACGATGAAGCCCACAGCCCGCGCGCCGCAGGACGGCGCAGCCCGCATCTTCCGCACCGAGGAAGAACTCTCCGCAATGAGCGCCTCCGAGCGCATCCGCTACCGCCTCGTCACGGCGGACCGGCGTTTCCACGCCAACGACAACATCGCCGACTTCGTGCGCGAGGGGGAGCTCGAGGAGTTGAAGGACGAAGTCCGGGCCAAGATGCAGGAGGTGCTGCGCGCGCTGGTCATCGACACCGACAGCGACCACAACACGAACGAGACCGCCAAGCGCGTGGCCAAGATGTACGTCGAGGAGGTCTTCCGCGGCCGCTACCGGCCCATGCCCTCGGTGACCGAGTTCCCGAATGCCGAGCGCCTGAACGAACTGCTCATCGTCGGCCCGATCACGGTGCGCAGCGCCTGTTCGCACCACCTGTGCCCCATCGTCGGCCGGGTGTGGATCGGGCTGCTGCCCAACGAGCACTCCAACCTGATCGGCCTGTCGAAGTACGCCCGCATCTGCGACTGGATCATGAGCCGGCCGCAGATCCAGGAGGAGGCGGTCACGATGCTGGCCAATGAGCTGCAGGAGCGCGTCAAGCCCGACGGGCTGGGCATCGTGATGGAGGCCGACCACTTCTGCATGCACTGGCGCGGCGTCAAGGACACCCAGTCGGCCATGGTCAACAGCGTGATGCGCGGCGCCTTCCTGAAGGACCCCAACCTGCGGCGCGAGTTCCTCTCGCTGCTGCCCAACCGCAAGGGAAGCTGAACGCCATGCTCGTCCGCCTGCTGTACGCCAGCCGCGCCGTCCCGGCGATCGACCACGAGGAACTGGTCACCATCCTGCGCCAGAGCAAGACCCACAACCCCTCGGTGGGCGTGACCGGGGTGCTGTGCTTCTCCGGCGGCATCTTCCTGCAGGTGCTCGAGGGGGGGCGCAGCGCCGTCAACCGCCTGTACAACCGCATCGCCGCCGACCCGCGCCACACGGATGTCGAAGTCCTGCTGTACGAGGAGATCGGCGAGCGCCGCTTCGCGAGCTGGTCCATGGGCCAGGTCAACATGTCGCGCCTGAACCCCTCGCTGCTGCTGAAGTACTCGGCCACGGCCACGCTGGACCCGTACTCGGTCTCGGGCAAGGTCTCGCTGGCGCTGTTCGAGGAGCTGGTGGCCACGGCGTCGGTCATCGGGCAAGGCTGACAGGAGCTTGACATTTCTCAGCCCCGAGGCTCGGGGCTTTCCCCAGTGGCGGGGCTTGCTCTTTATATTCATACTTGCTTATATCCAGAACAAGCCGAGGCTGGAAGGAACCACGTGGCCGACCCCACACCCGAGCGCGGGCGCCTGATCAAGGCGCCGGAGAACTTCATCGCTCCCCAGGACGTCAGGACGGTCTTCGCCGAAGCCCGTGCGGGCCGGCGTGACTTCATCCGCGCCGCCTTCGCGGCGGCGGCGGCAGGCGGCGCCGCCGCAGCGGCCCGGGCGCAGTCCAACCCGGTCCCGGCCGAGGGCGGCGACCCGAACATCCTGAACCTGCCGGCCCACACCGCGGGACTCGGCCAGCCAGTGGTGACCGACGGCTACGGCCGCCCGTCGAAGTACGAGGCCAACGTGCAGCGGCGCCAGAGCCCGGGGCTGACGCAGACGGCGCAGGCCTCGGTGTCGTTCGCGCCGCTGCAGAGCCTGTTCGGCATCGTCACGCCCAGTGGCCTGCACTTCGAGCGCCATCACCAGGGCTGGTGGGACGTCGATCCTTCCAAGCACCGGTTGATGGTCAACGGCTCGGACGACAAGCTCGTGAAGACCCCCAAGGTCTTCACGATGGACGAAGTGATGCGCCTGCCCTCGGTCAGCCGCTTCCAATTCATCGAGTGCGGCGCGAACACCGGCATGGAGTGGGGCAACGTCGCGGTGCCGACCTGCCAGTACAGCCACGGCATGATCAGTTGCAGCGAGTTCACCGGCGTGCCGCTGAAGATCCTGCTCGAGCTGTGCGGGGTCGACTTCAAGCGCGGCCGCTATGTGCTCGCCGAGGGCGCCGACGGCTCCTCGATGACGCGCACCATCCCGATGGAGATGGTCGAGAGCGGCGAGGTCCTCGTCGCCTACGGTCAGAACGGCGAGATGCTGCGGCCCGAGAACGGCTACCCGCTGCGCCTGGTGGTGCCCGGTGTGCAGGGCGTGAGCTGGGTCAAGTACCTGCGCCGCATCGAGGTCGGCGACCAGCCCTACGCCGCCAAGGACGAGGTGCTGCACTACGTGGACCTCATGCCCGACGGTCGCCACCGCCAGTACACGAGCATCCAGGAGTGCAAGAGCGTGGTCACCACGCCCTCGGGCGGGCAGGTGCTGCTGGACCGAGGCTTCTACAACATCAGCGGCCTGGCCTGGTCGGGCCGCGGCCGCATCCGGCGCGTGGACGTCTCGGTCGACGGCGGCGCCAACTGGCGCACGGCGCGGCTGGAAACGCCGGTCCTGTCGAAGTGCCTGACGCGATTCAACCTCGACTGGGTCTGGGACGGCAAGCCCGCCTTGATCCAGAGCCGGGCGGTGGACGACACCGGCTACGTCCAGCCCACCTACCGCCAGCTGCGCGCGGTGCGCGGCTCGCGCTCGATCTACCACAACAATGCGGTCCAGACTTGGCTCGTGCAGGAAGGCGGGGAGGTGAAGAATGTCCAGCTGTCGTGATGCCCGGACCTCGCGCACGGCGGTCCTTGCGGGTGCCGTGCTGGCGCTGGTGGCCGCGGCCGGTTCAGTCTGGGCTCAGGCCGGCTCGTCTTTTCCCGGGATCGGCCGCGCGGCCACGGCCAAGGAGATCGCGGCCTGGGACATCGACGTGCGTCCCGATTTCAAGGGCCTGCCCAAGGGAAGCGGCAGCGTGGCCCAGGGCATGGACGTCTGGGAGGCCAAGTGCGCCTCCTGCCACGGCGTCTTCGGCGAGAGCAACGAGGTGTTCGCGCCCATCATCGGCGGCACGACGAAGGACGATGTCAGGACCGGCCGCGTCAGGCGCCTGACCGACGAGTCCTTCCCCGGGCGCACGACGATGATGAAGCTGTCCACGGTGTCGACGCTTTGGGACTACATCTACCGCGCGATGCCCTGG
>Ga0164292_10003777_pt1 | contig 12363 bp, 11 predicted proteins | sample GEODES117metaG_FD_111486 | JGI IMG/M metagenome (GOLD analysis project Ga0164292, IMG submission 111486) | Eutrophic lake water microbial communities from Lake Mendota, Wisconsin, USA - GEODES117 metaG | ecosystem: Environmental > Aquatic > Freshwater > Lake | place: USA: Lake Mendota... | reverse complement strand
TTTGGTGCCGTATTTTTGTCCCCGATGATTGGGCATCCGGCCTCGGCGAGTTGAACGCGAATCTGGCGTCGGCGGCCGGTCACCAAGGTCAGTTCCGCCAGAGAGCGGTTCGCGCCCGACGCCAACACCCGGAAACGCGTCACCGCATGGCGGGTTTGTTCGCTGTGGGGACACTGGAAACCTTGTAGGGATTTGTCTCATCCAAATCTGACTTGAATAAAAAAAGGGTCAGATGAATTAAAAAAGGGGTCAGCTTGCGCCGCAAATGTCCTCTCGACGAGGGCTTGACAAGCCGTCCGTGTGCGCCAACTTTGGAGCACAATGAAAACAGCGACCGTCCGGGATTTAAGAAACCGCTACACCAGCTTATTGAGTTGGATTGGAGCGGGAGAAGAAATTCTCATTACGCAGAGAGGAAAAACCATTGCCCGACTTATCCCTGAACAGGATCACACCTCTCAAAGCGTGGACTGGTCCCAGAGTCCTGCCGTGAAGAGAGACCGATCCGGGGCCCATCGGCTGACGGTTGCGGAATCCCTCGAACTCATCCACGAGGCTGGCGGAAAATGGTAATCTGTGCAGACACCAGCTTCTTGTTCTCACTCTACGGGAACGATGGCAATACGCCGCGTGCAGTGGCATGGATGAAGACCTGCCGCACCGCCCTGACTCTCAGCACACTGAACGAGTATGAGCTGGGAAACGCGCTTCGATTTGCAGAGTTCCGGAAGGGGATTGGCCCCGGAGAAGCCGCTTTCTTTTGGGCGCAATTCGAGGCGGATCGCGCCGCTGAGCGGTTGAAGGTTCAGGTCTGCAATCTTGCGGATGTCGTGGATGAAGCCAAACGGCTCTCCTCCACATACTCACTCACAGGCGGGCATCGCGGCTTTGACATTCTCCATGTGGCAGCGTCCCTTCGACTTAACGCGAAACAGTTCCTTACCTTCGATGACAACCAGAAAAAACTCGCCGAAGCCGAAGGCATGAAGGTGCCATTGTAACGCTGAGTCGCTTCGTTCGTGTGTTGGTTTTTGGTCTCGGGGAGCGCACCCGCCTCGGGTGCAGTCGGGTGCGCCCCGCGCCCGGATAGAATGAGGTCGTTAGGCAACAAAATATATTGCGGTCGTTCGCCGACATGTTAAGGTTTCGGCATGAAAACAAAAACCATCCGCGATGTCGCCGCCCTTGCGCGGAAAAAGCGACGGGAGCTTGGTTTGGCTCAAGCGCAGCTGGCAGCGGCTGTCGGCGTTGGCCGCGAGTGGATCATTGATTTCGAAAAAGGCAAATCCACCGTCGAGTGGGGACTGGTGTTTCGCACCCTCAAGGAGCTGGGATTGGAGATCGACCTTGCCGAATCCCGGCAAATCCCGCCATCACCCGCAGAGGATGATTTAACGGCCATTCTGGATCGAGGCCGACGGCGTCCATGAAGAATCGATTGATCGCAATCGCCGGTGGGCGAATCATGGGCGAAATCCGTTACGAAGGTGGGCGTTTGGATTTTCACTACGATCCTTCTTGGAGTGATGATGCCTCGGCGTTTCCGATGTCCGTGTCCATGCCGCTCGTAGTCCAAGAACACGGGCACTTGAAGACGGAGGCGTTCTTGTGAGGCTTGCTGCCTGACAATGAAGTCGTGTTGCAACGATGGGGGCAAAAGTTTCGCGTCTCTCCGCGAAATCCGTTCCGCTTGATCGAGAATGTCGGCGAGGATTGCGCCGGTGCCATCCAGTTTGCCAGACCGGATCGTGTGGAGCATTTGCTCGGGCCATCGCAAAAGCCGACCGTGCACTGGATTTCCAACCGCGAGCTGGATGAACGCATCGCTCTGTTGGCGTCAGATGCCGCCGCAACAAGACTTGGCGGTGACAAGGGCCAATTCAGCCTCGCTGGAGCTCAACCCAAGCTTGCGCTCTACCGGGATATCGACTCCGGCCGCTGGGGCGTGCCCGAAGGCAGAACGCCCACCACCCATATCCTGAAACCCTCCACTGGAGCGTTCGATGGACAAACCGAGAACGAGCACTTTTGCCTGCAACTTGCGGCGGAACTCGGATTCGCTGCCGCGAATTCCAGCGTCTGCATCTGCGCTGGCCTTCCAGTGATCGTTGTCGAGCGCTACGACCGCTTGGCAAAGGGCTCAAGCATCCAGCGAATCCACCAGGAGGACATGTGCCAGGCATTGTCGGTGCGCCCTCAAAAAAAATATCAAAACCAGGGAGGGCCGTCGCCAAAAGCGATCGCAGAATTAATCCGATCCCACTCGGTCAGTCCCGACGAGGATCTGTTGCGCTTCGCCGACAGTTTGATTTTGAACTGGCTCATGGGAGGCACGGACGGACATACAAAAAATTATTCCTTTCTCCTCGGCGCGGGCGGGCAGGTCCGGTTGGCACCGCTCTACGATTTGGCAAGTTCACTTCCCTATCCCCGGCAAATCCAACCTCGCACAGCCACACTCGCGATGAAAATTGGGTCGGAATACCGCTTGTGGCGGATCGGCAAACGGGAATGGGAATCGTGCGCCCGTGAACTCAGAATCTCTGCCAAGGAACTTCTCGACCGCATCGCGCTAATGGCCGCATCGCTTCCCGAGGCAGCCGAACGCGCCGGCCATCGACTTGCCAACGATGGCATCAACCATCCCATCATCCCGAATTTGGTGGAGTGCCTGTTGGCGCACAGCAGGAAATGCGCAGAGCTCGTTTCCAAACCTTCATAGCAAGATGGAAACTCCAAGAGCCGATCCCGCGATTCTACCGCGCTGGTTCGGTGCGAAAATCCCTGGCCAGCACGTCCTCCAACGCGGTCATTGCGCCCCGCAACTCCGCGCGCAAAGCCTCTGAGTCAGGTGAGGGGTCGAGAGGCGGAGTAAAAATACCCGCGCACCGCGTGGCCAGTGGGCGGGTTATTCGGTCGTCGCCCAGCATTTCCAGCAACTCCCGCACACGCTCACTGCGCCTCCTGGCCTCTTGGATTTTTTCCATCGCCTGCGCCTCGGTGATTTGGCCCTCTGAAACGGCCAGAAGTTGGCGGCAATCGAACGCTCGGCACCGCTGCGGCCGTTCGGCATAAATCCGGCAGCAATTGTTCACATGAGCCGGACATGGTTGTTGAAATTGCAACTCCCCATCGCGCCGCCTCGCCCTCAGTCCCTTCGCTGACAAAGCGCGAAGCGAGTCCTCGGGCTGGACAGCCATTCCATGGAAAAGTACCCCGTTGCAACACATCCCGCAGGCGGAACAGAGCCGTGCGGCGGAGTCGGAATAGGCGGAGTCGTTCATGGGATATTAGGCGACCTTACCACGCATCTTTTTCGTTTCCGAGCGGCGGCGCTTTGATTCGACCAGCTTCGCCTTCGTGCCCCGCGAGCGCTTGGCCTTTCGCCGCCGTTCCCGCGAGGCCTCCGCTAACTGCGCCAGCTTCTTCGCCTCGGCCGCTTCATGGATTTTTTGCAGCAGCCTCCGGCGCGCGGTCTCCCGATTCATCGCCTGCGAGCGCGAATCCGAAACCGTCACACTCAGTCCCGTGGGAAGATGGCGCAGTGTAACAGCCGTCGAAACCTTGTTCACATGCTGCCCGCCAGGCCCGCTCGAGCGCGAGAACATTTCCTCGATTTCGGAATCGTGTAGTTTTTTCATGCGAACAACTTCATATCTACACGCAAAATCGCCCTTCTCAGAACCAAAACGCCAGCCCCCAGCTGCAAAACTTTTTAGGCAAAAGGCCAATTTAACGACTTTGCTCTTGTCTTTTTGCAGGAAAATCCCGAAGGAAATCCTTTTGGAATTTCCTCCTATGAGTCCTCACCCCGCCAGTCAGACATCAACAAGGGGAATCCTCTGGCCCTTGATCAGGCCCCACATCCCGCTTCTGACCACAGCGACCATCCTGAACGCGGTACATGGCATTGCGATCACCTTCCAAGTTTTTACGGTTGGCTGGTTGATCGATTGGGTGCTTGGAAAGGGATCGGTGCCGCCTGACATGTGGCGACGAGCCGTTGCGCTTGGCTCGGGCTACTTCCTGGTCTCCTTCATCGGGAGGATGCTCATGTGGCACATCGGCTACCGTCTCTACCTGAAGGTGCGCGAGCGCATCTTGTCCTCGCTGCGAGCGCAGTTTTTCCGCCAACTCAATGCACTTTGCTTGCGGTTTCACATGAGGCGGAGTTCCGGGGAGCTCTTTAGCTACCTGTTTGGATCCCCCCTTCAAAATGTGATCGTATTTTACCAGCACTGCGCGAATGGACTCGCCGGGGCGTTCACCACGATTGGCTCTGCGGTCGGTATCTTGGTATGGACGGACTGGACACTCACGGCCGTGATGTCACTCACCGTGTGCTTGCAGGTGTTCATGATGGATCTCGCCCGTCGGGTCAGTCGCAAGCTCCACCTCGACTACCAAAAATACGAGGCAGCTGTAACGGGCACCGTCGCTGACACACTGCGCGGCACGCGTGCTGTCAAACTTCATGCCATGGAAAGAACGGTAGAGGGTGAATTTGGAGAGCAAATGCAGCTCATTGCCCGCAAGAGCTACGAACGCGATGTAGGCAGTCATTTCGCCTGGATGAAGATGGAGACGATCTCCTATGCCGGGTTCGCCCTCATGATTGTGGCGTGTGCGTGGAGGTTCAGTTCAGGAAAAGTCACCATTGGTGAAGTCTCCATGTTCATGCTTGCTTTCCAGCAACTCTCAGGACCGCTTACCATCATCTCCCAAACATTCACCTTGTGGGGAGCTGCCCAGGCTTCTCTGGAGCGCATCGCGGAGGTTTTGACAGAAGCCTCATCCACCCCGGACCCAGACGAAAACCGCAAAACGGTTCCTCCCGCAGGCGATTTGGATTTCCGCAGTGTGACCTTTTCCTATGAGGAAAAAGCCGTTCTCTCCGATGTCAGCTTCACGATTCCCTATGGCCAATCGGTGGCCTTGGTCGGCCCCTCTGGTTCAGGCAAGAGCACCATCGCACAGCTCATGCTCAGGCTTTATGATCCCAACGAGGGCAGCGTCCATTTTGGTGGACAAGACATCCGCCAATGCGAAGGGGCCGAGGTCCGCAAACGCTTCGGGGTCGTTCCTCAAGATCCTTTTATTTTCAAGACCACGATTCGTAAAAACATCCAAGTCGCCAAGCCCGATGCCACCGATGCAGAGATCGAGTCCGCCTGCCGCCAGGCGAATGCTTGGGAGTTCATCCAAAAGCTTGCGGATGGCCTGGATACGCGTGTCGGCGAGGGCGGATCAAACCTCAGCGGAGGCCAGCGCCAGCGTCTTGCTATCGCCCGGGCGATCCTCTCAAATCCGCCCGTCTTCCTCTTTGACGAGGCCACCAGCGCTCTCGATACAATCAGTGAGCAGTTGATCCAAGAAACACTCAAGCAGGTCTGCGCAGGACGCACCTCGATCATCATCGCCCATCGGCTCGCCACTGTTCGCGATTGCCAACGCATCCTCGTCGTTCGCAACGGACGGATCCAGCAGGATGGCACCTACGACTCCCTCATCGCCGCACCAGGCCTCTTTCGTGAACTGGTGGATGGACAGCAACTCGCCATGTCTTAATTATTCCTCACAAACATGCGTGCGTCTCTTTTTTCAAATCTTCGAGCATTTCTTTTTTTGGGTATTATCCTGTGCCTTCTTTCGCCGTCAGCTGTTCAAGGTGTGCCGGTTTTTTCAGAGGAGAAACTTTTGGGGCACCTCTCGGCTGGTGATCAAAATCAGGCGGAGGCGGAAGTGCTGCAGGCCATCAAGGATGGCGAGCGCTCACCAAGGGCGATTTTTTGGGCGGCAGTTTTGACCCGCTCGAGGTTCAACCTGGACGACTCCCTGCCGCTGTTCGCGCAGCTCTTGGCAAGCCAACCGGAATCCCTCGAGGGTCGTGCCTCGGGATTCGTTTTGGGTATCGATACAGCCAAGGACAGCCGCACAGAGTTGTTCTACTACAATGCCCTCGTTGCACAGACGACTCTTGAACCAAATTCCATCCAATTAAATTGGCTTGTGGGCATTATGACCCGTGCGATTGCACACGAGGGTGAACAGGAGGGCATCACTTCAGAAACAAGAAAACGCATCTTGGCAACCGGCGTCAGAAGCTATTCCAAAGTGCTTTCATTGCTTGGCGTCAACGAGGGGCCTTTTTGCGTCCACCAAACCTTGGCCAATCTTTTGGATGAACTGGAAGCTTTCGATCAAGCCGAAACGCACCGCAAAATTACTCTGAAAAAGTGGCGAACGCCTGTCAGCCTCCACAGTTCTGCGTGGACTCTTTACGAGATGTTTCGACCCGTTGAGGCCCTCTCGCAAATCAACGAAGCGATCGCCTTGGGTGGCGATACGGAAAAATACTATCATCTGAAAGGAAGGGTCCTCAGGGCACTCGACCGTTTGCCTGAAGCCATAGAAGCTTGGAACCATGCCGCGGAGCTATCGGACAAGTCCAAGGCGTATTATTGGAATCAATCGTCCAAGGATTTTCTCCTGCTTGGGAAAGCCGCTGAAGCCAAGTTCTACTCCGCAAAAGCACTTGCTGATTACCCCCACGCCGAAGCCTATCAAATTCTGGATGCAAGACTTGCCGCACTGGTCGGAGAACCTGACGGGCCGCAGCGTGTTGCTAATGCGGACACCTTTGATTTCAATGGGGATGTCTTGCTGAAAAAGCTAGATGAGAAAAAAGCGGTCACCGACTCGCCACTGTATGCGGCAGCATCAACCGGCGATCTCACCGCCTTGCGCGCGGCTCTTCCGTCCCCCGACATCAACGCTCCGAGTGGAAAATACAAGCAAACCGCCCTGATGGCGGCCGCCCAGTGCGGATTCACGCACATTATCGACGAACTCCTCAAACACGGAGCGGCATTGAACATTGTCGACCTCAACGGCGACACCGCCTTGCACTATGCCACACAATTCGGCCAAGTTCCCTGCGTGCTGCGACTCCTGACGGCGGGTGCAAAAACAGACATCCAAGACAAATGGAAACAGACACCTCTTATAATGGCTGCAATGAATAAGAACCTCCGTTGTTTCCGTGCGTTGCTGCTAAAGAGCCCTCTGGACCAAGCCACCCCGCATGGAGGCACGGCCCTCCACTACGCCAGCGGATATGGCAATATTGTTATGATCCGCGAATTAATCGCCGCCGGCGCGGATGTGAACTCCACCGCTCGGGGCAATGGAAAAACCCCGCTCATGTCCGCTTGCGACGAGTGGCCGCATCCCTACATCGTTTCTCCTCTCATCAAAGCTGGCGCTTCGATCAACCTCCAGGACGGCGATGGCAAGACAGCCCTGGCCCATGCCGTGGATCCGCTTTTGAACCGCGGTCTGGTGGAAATGCTTTTGGAAAACGGCGCCAATCCCACCATCGCAGACAAAAACGGCGTCACTCCGATCCGCGCGGCGCGCTGCCTCGGTTTCGAGGATGTCGCTCGCCTCATGGAATCCGTGGCCGGAGCCGCTGAACCCTTTGTTTTCCCGAAATTCGAGCCGCCTGGACCTGATGCAACTCCGGAGGATCAGCGCGCTGCCGCCTTTGTTCTTCCGATTCTCCTAGCGCAAGGACATCCCCTCGAACGAGTGGGATCACAATTGAATGAAAAACACGCCGCCCGAAAGGAGTTGAGACGCATGTTTGGAATTCAAAACAAGGACGAGCTCGCGTCCGAGATCGAAGCCCTCGAAGCATTCCGGCCCTCAAACAACGCCCCTTCCGTTCCCTTGCCCGAGGGCATGACTTTTGAACGCCTCATGGCCATCGCTGACAACGAGGCCGAAAAAACTTTCCAAAAAAGCCATCCTCAAACCCGCGACGAGTGCGCTTGGATTCACGCCCATTTGATCTATCTCTCAGACCTCGGCCTCGCCGCCGGATACATTTCGGAGGAAAAAGCTGCACTCATTCTCAAAAAATCCACGAAAGCCATCGCCGAAAACTTTTCCAATTGGTCCGCCTTCCTCGACAGCTTCCTGTTGGGGGCCACCCGCCACAACGGATGGGAAGCCGAGCGCTACGGGAACATCGCAAAATTACTGGCCGCAAATGGTCTCAAATGGCCGAAGCCGTAAAAGAGGCCTGCCACCCTCAGCGCCTTCAATCTCTCAAGGTGCCTCAAGGATTCTCCGCGCGAATTCCGGAAAACCGAGCAGGCAAGCGGACGGTGATTCCCGAACGCGCTGTTGCTCTGGTCGTCATATCCAGTATTATTCCATAAATGGCACTCACTCCCGCATTAAGGACGAGCAAGCGGGTGATCCTTACGCCACCGCGGCTTGGAATTGATTCTCTCGCCATGTTCGGCCGCTACAATTACGCAAACGCGGAGGACGGCCTTGCAGAGCACAGCCATCCTGGTGCCTTCGAGATATGTTACCTTGTCCGAGGGCGTCAGACTTACTGCATCGGCAAACACTCCTACCAACTTCGCGGTGGCGATGTCTTTTTGACCATGCCGGACGAAAGGCACGGCACGGGCGGAGGCCCACAGGAAAAAGGCCTGCTCTACTGGATGATCGTGTTGAACCCTTCCTCGACAGGCGGCTCCCTGCTTGGCCTCGCGGAGCGGGAAAGCCGCACCCTCTGGCGCGAACTGGGAAAATCATCCCGCCGACTTTTTCTAGGAACTCCGGAAATGAAGACTCAACTCGACGCCATTCTCGCATTGCTTCACGGCCGTGGAACGCCTTTGAAAAAAACTGCCGTCCAGAACCGGATTGTTGCCTTCCTGCTCGAACTCCTCACTGCCCGCGAGAGGGCATCGGCGGAAATGGGCGTCGACCGCTTCGCACACGTCATCAGGCACATTGAGTCCAACCTGGCTGAACCCGACAAACTCACCATTGATGTCCTCTCCTCAATCGCCAAACTGTCTCCATCCCGCTTCAAGACCCTTTTCAAAGAGAAGCTCGGAATACCTCCGGCGGAATACGCCCTGCGCCTCCGCATCGAGGAGGCCCGACGACGCCTCGCTGCGGGAGCTGCCACCGTGACGGGAGTCGCACTCGATCTCGGATTCTCCTCCTCCCAGTATTTCTCCTCCTCCTTCAAGCGCCTGAGCCGCATGACACCTCGAGAGGCGATGAAAATATCCCGACAAACGCGATAGGAGCCTCTTGCTTCCAATGTTTGAAATCATACTGCCGTGCGGGATCGAACGCATTTTCCCAAACCGCTGTTTATAATTTCGGGCATGAAAAATCTCCTCCTTCAACAAGAACCTCCGCTCAAGGACTTCACCGAGTCAGTCCGCAAAAATGTCGCCATCACTTGGTATCGAACAAAACTCCCGTCGGATGCCGTGAAGTCCCTTCATGCGAAAAGCGACCTCAATGGTGCCATCCAGACGCTCGGCTACCTCATCATCCTGGCCGGGACATGCGGTGCCGCCTGGTATTCGTTCCACCACTGGCCCTGGTGGGCGACGACATCCCTCGTCTTTGTCTACGGAATGGTCGCGGCCTTCCTGATCAATGCCGTCCACGAACTCGGGCACGGCACTGTGTTTCACACGAAATGGCTGAACTCCTTTTTCTGCCATGTCTTCGCCTTTTTCGGATGGATCAACCACGAGACCTTTCAGTCCAGCCACATTCGCCACCACCGCTACACCCTGCACCCGCCCGATGATCTCGAGGTCGTCCTGCCGGTGAAACTGGTTTTCTGGCATGTGCTCAAGACCGGGATTTTCAACCCACAAGCCATCATTTGGAATTTGAAACCAACCTTCCGGATTACACTTGGAAAATTCGAAGGCGAATGGGAACTGACACTTTATCCCGAGTCCAACCCTGAAAGCCGAAAGGCACCGGTGCGCTGGGCTCGGTGCATGATATTCGGCCATGCCTTGATTGTCGCCGCGGCGATCGCTACCGGTCAGTGGATTCTACCAATCATGCTGACCTTCGGACACCAATGCTTCGGCAGTTGGCTCTTCTTCCTTTGCAACAACACCCAGCATGTCGGCCTCAAGGACAATGTCAGTGATTTCCGCCTCTGTTGCCGCACCTTCACGCTCAACCCAGTCTTTCGATTCCTCTATTGGCAAATGAACTACCACATTGAGCACCACATGTATGCCGCCGTGCCATGCTACAATCTCGGCAAACTTCACAAAATGATCCGTCATGATCTTCCGCCCACGCCCAGAGGCCTCGTTGGAGTCTGGCGCGAGATCAACGCCATTCTCAAAAAACAGGAAGCGGACCCGACCTACCAATACGAAGCCCGACTGCCACTTCCTACTATAGCAGCTCAACCCTGAAGCGGCGTCCAGCGGGCATTGGCTTGCGAGCTTGCGACAACGGCCTCGATGAAGGCCATTCCGCGAATGCCGTCTTCGATGCCGGGGCAGTCGAGCGAGACAGGATCGGGAGTGCTTCCGTCAATAACGCTGGCGAGGTGGTTGGCAAAATTGCGATAGATGTTGGCGAAGGCTTCCAAGTAACCCTCTGGATGCGCGGGCGGGGTTCTGGTGGCTGCTGCGGCCGCTTTTCCGAGATAGCCCATGCCGGTGCGTAGGATTTCCACAGGCCGGTCGGGCCACTTGAGCAGGAGGGTGTTTGGTTCGCGCTGATGCCACTCCAGGCCACCGGTCTCGCCGTAGATGCGGATGTTCAGGTTGTTCTCCTCGCCCACGGAAATCTGGGATGCATGCAGGATTCCCTTTGCGCCACCCTCGAAGCGGAGGAGCACATTGGCGTCGTCATCGAGGAGGCGTCCCTCGACAAAGGCGGTGATGTCGGCCGCGAGTTCCTTGATGCGCAGACCGGTGATGTACTCGGCGAGATTTTCGGCATGGGTTCCGATGTCGCCGATGCAGCCGGCGGCGCCGGAGCACTTGGGATCGGTGCGCCAGGCGGCTTGTTTTTGGCCGGATTCCTCGATGCGCGTGGCCAGCCAGCCTTGCGGATACTCCACGACGACCTTGCGGAGTTTGCCGAGGCGACCGGAGCGGACGATTTCGCGGGCCTCCTTGACGAGTGGGTAGCCTGTGTAGTTATGCGTGAGCCCGTAGAGCAGGCCTGTGCGGGAAATGATGGCCCCCAACTCCAGCGCCTCCGCGAGATTGAATGTGGCAGGTTTGTCGGAAAGAACCGCGAATCCATGCTCCAGAGCGGATTTGGCAGCGGGGAAATGGACATGGTTCGGCGTGACGATGGAGACGAAATCCATCCGCTCGCTGACCGGCAGCGCGGCTTCGGATTTCATCATCTCTTCAAATGAATCGTAGCAGCGCGAGGCCGGAAGATAGAAGTCGGCGCCGGAGTCGCGCGAACGCTGAGGGTCGCTGCTGAAGGCTCCGCAGACGAGTTCGATGCGGCCGTCCATTGCGGCGGCGATGCGGTGAATGGCTCCGATGAAGGCTCCACGGCCTCCGCCGACCATTCCCATGCGGATTTTGCGTTGGGATGCAGGTGTGTTCATTAGGATTTTTTTTCGAAGGCGGCGTCGAAGGCGACTGCGCTGGGCGCGAAATCGAGTTTTTTCACAAACGCGGCCGCCTCGGTGGCGCCATGAATACGATCCATGCGGATGTCCTCCCACTCGACGGAGAGAGGGCCGCTGTATCGGATGTCGTTGAGAGCCACGATGACATCCTCGAAACGGATGTCGCCACGGCCGGGCGAACGGAAGTCCCATGCGCGGCGTGCATCGCCAAAGTTCGTGTGTCCACCGAAGACGCCGACCGATCCATCGCCGTGCCCCCACCACACATCTTTGACATGGACATGAAAAATCCTCTCGGCGAACCGGCGGATGAATTGCACATAGTCCACGCCCTGATAGGCGAGGTGCGAGGGATCGTAGTTGAAGCCGAACCGAGGATGGTTGCCCACAGCCACCAAGGCTCGCTCGGCGGAGGCCGTGTCGAAGGCAATCTCGGTGGGATGCACCTCGAGCGCGAAATCGACATCCTCCTTGGCGAAGGCATCGAGAATGGGTGTCCAGCGTTTGGCGAAATCTTCGAATCCCTTCTGCCAGTAATCCTGCGAAGTCGGAGGGAAGGCGTAAATGGAATGCCAGACTGAGGAACCGGTGAATCCATTCACAACAACGCGGTGGGGATTTTTCTGAAAGCCGGGTTTGTCATGGAAAAAAGCCCGCGAGGCCTTCGCAGTGAGGATCATTTTCTCCGCAGCCCGTTGGCGAACACCTTCGGACACGCCGTCGCCCCAGACATCGGGTGGCAGGATCACCTTGTGCCGTTCATCGATGAGATCGCAAACGGCTTGTCCAACGAGGTGGTTCGAGATCGCAAAACAAGTGAGCTGGTTTTCCGTGAGGATTTCCCAAAGCTTCTGCCGGTATTGCGCGGAGTAGGCCGCCGCATCGACATCGAAGTGGTCGCCCCA
>Ga0164292_10003776_pt1 | contig 12365 bp, 12 predicted proteins | sample GEODES117metaG_FD_111486 | JGI IMG/M metagenome (GOLD analysis project Ga0164292, IMG submission 111486) | Eutrophic lake water microbial communities from Lake Mendota, Wisconsin, USA - GEODES117 metaG | ecosystem: Environmental > Aquatic > Freshwater > Lake | place: USA: Lake Mendota... | reverse complement strand
CAGCCTCACCGAGTTCAGCTATCGCCTCGCCGATCCCCGCTTCGCCCACATCTTCGTGGGGGTTCAGATCCGCGACCGCCAGGACAGACAAGCCCTGATGGCCGACCTGGAGGCCGCCGCCCTGCCCTGCCACGACCTCACCGACAACGAACTGGCCAAACTCCACCTCTGCCACATGGTGGGTGGACGGCTGCCCGCCAGCGCTGGAGCGGCACTGGAGCAGGGCCAGGAACTGCTCTATCGCTTCGAATTCCCGGAGCGGCCCGGGGCGCTGATGGCCTTTGTCAGCGCCCTCCATCCCAACTGGAACATCAGCATCTTCCATTACCGCAACCACGGCGCCGATGTGGGCCGGATCGTGGTGGGGGTGCAGGTGCCCGAGGGGGAACTGGAGCAATGGCAGGCCTTCCTGGCGGAGTTGCCCTACCAGCACTGGGAGGAGACCCACAATCCCGCCTACCGCCTCTTCCTCGGGCCGACCGGCCGCCTGCCCGCTTCCTCCGGGCTGGTGGGGGTCTGAGGGCTGCGATACGTTGCGTGTCCACCGCGCTGGAGCCCGGCCATGGCCAGCCCTCCCGCCGAACCCACCGCCAGCGCCCCGGCTGAAGCCAGCTGGGAATACGCCCGTGCTGATGGCAGCCCCATCAGCCTTTCCCTGCCAGCCCGTCTGGAGGCGATCCTTTACCTCAAGGGGCGCCCCCTGAGCCTGGCGGAACTGGCCGAGATCGCCGCCGTCAACCGGGAACAGGCGGAGCTGGCCCTGATCACCCTGATGGCCGACTACGCCCATCGCGACACCGCCCTGGAGATTCGCCAGGATGGCCAGAGCTACAGCCTGCAGTTGCGCGAGAGCCTCGGGGATCTGGTGCAGGATCTGCTGCCCATCGACCTGAGCACCGCCGCGCTGCGCACCCTGGCGACCATCGCCCTCAAGAAGCGCATCCTCCAGTCGGATCTGGTGGATCTTCGCGGCTCCGGCGCCTACGACCACATCAAGGAATTGCTGGCCCAGGGGTTCATCGAACGCAAGCGCCAGAGCGAAGGGCGCTCCTACTGGCTGAGCCTGAGCGAGAAGTTCCACCGCACCTTCGCCGTCCAAGCCGACGAGTTGCCCGCCACCCCCCGGGCGGCACGGGCTGCTCCCCCGGCCGCAGCGGCGGTGGAGAGCGAGGAACGCGCGGCCTGAGGGGAGAATCTGGCCATACTGTGAACTGGCTTCTCATCGCCATGACCCTTCTCGTCTTCATCCTGCAGGTGCTCGCCCAGACCCTGAGCATCTACCTGCTGGTGCTCCTGGTGCGGGTCCTGCTGAGCTGGTTCCCCAACCTCGACTGGAGCAATCCCCTGCTCTCCGGGGTGAGCGCCATCACCGACCCCTATCTCAATGTGTTCCGCGGCCTGATCCCGCCCCTGGGGGGATTTGACCTTTCGGCCATCGTGGCCTTCCTGGTGCTGCAACTGGCCCAGAGCCTGCTCAATGGCGCCAGCGCCACCTTGATGGGCTCCGTCATCCCCTACTGAAGCCCGCGTTCGCTGGTCTCCGGATCGCTTACCGGAGCCAGGGCTTGCTCGAGGGGGAGCAGCTCATCCCCCTCCCCAGCCCGGCTGCGCACCGGGGCGCTGAAGCCGTGGGCGCGGGCGTTGCGCACCTGCAACGGTCCGGGGGTTCCGGCCGGCACCGCCAGTCGCAGGGCGAAGGGAGTCTCGCCCGGGGGCACATCGCCGATCGAACCCACCCGGGTGCGGTTGGGCAGTACCGGTTCGCCGCTGGCATCAAGAATCAAGGCGAACAGGTCGGTGTCCACCACGGGGCGCCGCCCGCCGTTGCGCACCAAACCGCGCAGCGCCCAGCAACTGGCCCCGCCGCCACCGCGCCGATCCGATTGGAAACCGATGTCCTCGACAGGGCAGGGTTCGAGCCGCACCTCGCTCACCTGCAGCTCGGCCGCCTGGGCGGGAGCGGGCCCCGCCAGCAGGCCGACCGCCAGGCCCACCGCCAGCAGGGTTGCCAGCAGCAAGGGGTGCAACGGGATCCAGCGTCGTGGTTGTGGTTTCACCGCCGGTCGCCGCTGCCTGCGATCACGTTACGGGCGGCCCGGCTGGCCAGCTTGGCGAGGTTGGCCTCCGCGATCTCGGCGAGATCCAGATCCAGTTCGGTGGCCAGCTGGGCCAGGTACCAGAGCACATCGCCGAGCTCCAGGCGCAGGTCCTCGCGCACCTGGTCATCCAGCACCCCGCCGCAGTCCCGCATCACCTTCTTGATCTTGTCGGCCACTTCGCCGGCCTCCCCGCATAGCCCGAGGGTGGGATAGGTGGTGTTGTGGCCCACGTCGGGGTAGCGGGCGGTCTGGCGGGAGCGCTGCTGATAGGTGCGAAGGTCCATGGCAAGCCTGGCGATAGGTTGCCGGATGGTAGTTTCCGCCTTTGTCAGCGCAGATCCGATGGACCGCCCCGACCTGACGCGCCGCACCAAGATCGTGGCCACCATCGGCCCGGCGACCGAATCGCCCGAGGTGCTGCGCAGGCTGATCGAGGCCGGTGCCACCACCTTCCGCCTCAACTTCTCCCACGGCGACCACCAGGACCACGCCCTGCGCATCGCCACGATCCGCCAGGTGGCCCACGAGCTGGGGGCGCACATCGGCATCCTCCAGGACCTGCAGGGACCGAAGATCCGCCTGGGCCGTTTCGAGAACGGCCCGATCACCCTGGCCAAGGGCGACCGCTTCCGCCTCACCTCCCGTCCGGTGGCCTGCGACCAGAGCATGGCCTGTGTCACCTACAGCCGGCTGGCCGATGAGGTCACCCAGGACAGCCGCATCCTGCTGGATGACGGGCGGGTGGAGATGGTCTGCGAATCGGTCGACCAGGCCGAGCAGACCCTGCACTGCCGCGTCACCGTCGGTGGCGTGCTCTCCAACAACAAGGGGGTCAACTTCCCGGATGTGCAGCTCTCGATCCGCGCCCTTACGGATAAAGACCGCCGCGACCTCAGCTTCGGACTGCAACAGGGGGTCGACTGGGTGGCGCTCAGCTTCGTGCGCAACCCCTCCGACATGCAGGAGATCCGCGAACTGATCCGTTCCCAGGGGCACAGCACGCCGGTGGTGGCGAAGATCGAGAAATTCGAGGCGATCGACACGATCGACTCCATCCTTCCCCTCTGCGATGGCGTGATGGTGGCTCGGGGCGACCTGGGGGTGGAGATGCCCGCCGAGGAGGTGCCGCTGCTGCAGAAGGAGCTGATCCGCAAGGCCAACAGCCTGGGCATTCCGGTGATCACCGCCACCCAGATGCTCGACTCCATGGTGAGCAGCCCCCGCCCCACCCGGGCCGAGGTGAGCGATGTGGCCAATGCCATCCTCGATGGCACCGATGCCGTGATGCTCTCCAACGAGAGCGCCGTGGGGGATTTCCCGGTGGAGGCGGTGGCCACGATGGCCCAGATCGCCCGCCGCATCGAACGGGATTACCCCCAGCGGGTGCTGGACAGCCACATGGCCACCACCATCCCCAATGCCATCTGCCAGGCGGTGAGCAGCATCGCCCGCCAGCTCAACGCCGCTGCGATCCTGCCTCTCACCAAGACCGGATCCACCGCCCGCAACGTCAGCAAATTCCGCCCCAGCACGCCGATCCTGGCGATCACGCCCGACGTGAACGTGGCCCGGCGGCTGCAGTTGGTTTGGGGGGTCAATCCCCTGGTGATCGAGGAGGAGGCCACGAGCAACGGCACCTTCCATGTGGCGATGGATGAGGCCCGTGAGCAAGGGCTGCTGCGGGAGGGCGACCTGGTGATCGAAACCGCCGGCACCCTTTCGGGGGTGAGTGGCTCCACCAATCTTGTCAAGGTGAGCATCGTCTCGGCGGTGCTCGGCAAGGGGCTGGGGATCGGCAGCGGTTCGGTGAGCGGCAAGGTGCGGCTGGCCACCACCCCGGAGGAGGCCGCCCGTCTGGAGGCGGGGGACATCCTGGTGGTGCGGGACACCAGTGCCGCCTACCTCGACGCCATCCGCAAGGCCCGGGGCGTGATCGCTGAGGAGGAGGGCAGCCAGAGCCATGCCGCCGTGATCGCCGCCCGCCTCGGGGTGCCCGTGATCGTGGGGGTGAGCAATGCCACCTCCGACCTGCGGGAGGGGGAGGTGGTCACCCTCGAACTGCGGGAGGGGGTGGTGCACCGGGGCAACAGCGGCCCCACTGCCTTCCCAATTTCGGCAGGCTTGTAGCCGTTCCGAGCGCCCTGGTGACGCGTTGCCCATGAGCATGAAGCTGCCTGTTGGCGAGAGCGTGGCGATGGCCCTGGCCACCCTGCGGGCCAACCGCATGCGCAGCCTGCTGACGATGCTGGGCATCGTGATCGGCAACGCCTCGGTGATCACCCTGGTGGGCATCGGCCGCGGTGCCCAGAATCTGGCCGCCAACCAGCTCAGCAGCCTGGGTGCCAACGTGCTGTTTGTGGTTCCGGGCAACAACGACACCCGTCGCCAGGGCATCGAGACTCCGAAGACCCTGGTACTGGAGGACGCCAAGGCGATTGCCGAACAGGTGCCGAGCGTGCGCCGCGTCGCCCCCCAGATCACCCTCAACGCGGTGGTTCAGGCCGGTGCGCTCTCCTCGTCGGCCACGGTGACGGGCGTGACGCCCAATTTTCTGGAGGTGCGCAGTTTCGAGGTGTCCCAGGGGCGCTTCTTCAACGACTCCGACCTGCGCAGTGCCCGCAACGTGACGGTGATCGGCCCGGACCTGCGGGACAAACTCCTGCCCACCGGCTCCGCGATCGGACGTCAGCTGCGCATCCGCGATCAGTCGTTTGAAGTGATCGGCGTGCTGGTCCCGAAAGGGGCCGTGTTCGGCTCCAACCAGGACGAGACGGCCTACGTGCCGCTCACCACCATGGGGAGCCGGCTCAGCGGCCGCGACCCCACCTACGGCATCAGCCTCTCGTTCATCAGTGTCGAGGCGCGCGATGAGAAGAGCACCAGCGCCGCCGCCTTTCAGATCACCAACCTGCTCCGCCAGCGCCATCGCATCCTGCGGGAGGACGATTTCGCCGTCCGATCCCAGAAGGATGCCCAGCAGATCGTGGGCAACATCACCGGCGGACTCACCCTGATGCTCGCGGCGATCGGGGCCGTTTCCCTGCTGGTGGGGGGGATCGGGATCATGAACATCATGTTGGTCTCGGTGAGCGAACGCACGGAGGAGATCGGTCTGCGCAAGGCCCTCGGCGCCCGCAGCGACGATGTGCTGATCCAGTTCCTGGTGGAATCCCTGGTGCTCGCCAGCATTGGAGGCTTGATCGGCAGCGCCGCAGGCGTGGGCACCGTGGCGGTGGTGGCCCTGGTGACCCCCTTGCCGGCCGCGATTTCCTCCTGGATGGTGCTGGCGACGGTGGGGCTCTCCGGCTCGATCGGGTTGTTCTTCGGCGTGGTGCCGGCGCGGCGGGCGGCGCGCCTGGATCCGATCGTGGCCCTGCGCAGCCTCTGAGACCAGGCAGAGACACGGTGGCGGAAGAATCTGCGGCAAACCTTTTGAAACTCTGAAATCGTCGTCCTCGTCACCAATGCAGGGCCGGCCCCGGTGGCTAGATGGAACACCCTTTCGTCGCCTCTGACCCCTTGGACTGGCTTTCGTCCGACGACCATGACTTCACCGACCGGGACACCGCCCTGCCCCTGGTGGCCCAGGTCAGCGGAGAACTCCTGGATGGGCTCATGGGCGGGGGTGCTGCCGGCCAACTGGAGTGCGCCTACCGCAACAGCACCGATCGCATGGTGATCCTGCGCTGCCTGGGGCCCAGTGCGTTCTTTCTGGAGCGGGTGGTGTTTCCGTTCGAGCTGCTGAGCTTCGCCTGTCCGCCCGAGAGTGAGGTGGAGATCCTTACGCACAGCCTCGGGGGTCCGGAACTGCTGGAGTCGATGCCGGCTCGGATGCTGCGGCTCGATCCGCCTCTTGCCCCCCTGGATGGGAGCCACGATCTCGGAGCTGAAGGCCAGCCCTGGTCTCTGGCGGGTTGAGTCGATCGGTGAGTCCATCGCTGGCCTTCTTCCTGGCAGGTCTTCCCGCGTGAGCCTTCGCCAGGCCATGCTGGGGCCACGGCCATCCCCAAGGCCCTTTACAATTCTTCAAAATCAATTGCTTCCATGAATCAGCGCTGGCGACTGATTGCCCTTTGGCTGCTCCCGATCCTCGTGGCCCTATTCTTGGGCTGGCAGCTGTTCAGCGGCGGCGCCTCCCGCTTGCCCAGCGCCCCTGGCAGCACTCCCACCGTTGCCCCCCGCAATGCCGCTGTCGCCCGTATGAGTTACGGGCGCTTCCTCGATTACGTCGAGGCCGGCCGGGTCACGGCTGTCGACATCTTTGATGGCGGTCGCATGGCCGTCGTCGAGGCGGTCGATCCCGACCTCGACAACCGTGTTCAGCGCCTGCGGGTGGATCTCCCTGGTCTGGCGCCTGAACTGATCAACAAGCTCAAGGACCAGGGAATCAGCTTCGACATCCATCCCCCCCGCCAGGCACCGCCGGCTCTTGGCCTGCTGGGCAACCTGCTCTTCCCCCTGCTGCTGATTGGCTCCCTGATCTTTCTGGCCCGCCGCTCGAACGGCATGCCCGGTGGTCCTGGCCAGGCCATGCAGTTCGGCAAGACCAAGGCCCGTTTCCTGATGGAGGCCCAGACCGGCGTCAAATTCGACGACGTGGCGGGTGTTGAAGAGGCCAAGCAAGATCTGCAAGAAGTGGTCACCTTCCTCAAGACCCCGGAGCGCTTCACCGCCATCGGCGCCAAGATCCCCAAAGGGGTTTTGCTGGTAGGTCCTCCGGGCACCGGCAAAACTCTGCTGGCCAAGGCGATCGCCGGCGAAGCGGGGGTGCCGTTCTTCTCCCTTTCGGGCTCCGAGTTTGTGGAAATGTTCGTGGGGGTGGGCGCCAGCCGGGTCCGGGATCTCTTCAAGCGTGCCAAGGAGAACAGCCCCTGTTTGATCTTCATCGATGAAATCGATGCCGTTGGCCGTCAGCGCGGCGCCGGCATCGGCGGCGGCAACGACGAGCGGGAGCAGACCCTCAACCAGTTGCTCACCGAAATGGACGGCTTTGAGGGCAACAGTGGCATCATTATCATCGCCGCCACCAACCGGCCCGATGTGCTCGATTCAGCCCTGATGCGCCCGGGCCGCTTCGATCGGCAGGTGGGCGTGGATGCCCCGGACATCAAGGGACGCCTTTCAATCCTGCACGTCCACAGCCGCAACAAGGTGCTCGCTGAAGGAGTGAGTCTGGAAGCCATCGCCCGCCGTACGCCGGGCTTCACGGGAGCCGATCTGGCCAACTTGCTCAATGAGGCGGCCATCCTCACCGCCCGTCGCCGTAAGGAGGCGATCACCCTGGCTGAAATCGACGACGCGGTTGATCGGGTGATTGCCGGCATGGAGGGAAAACCGCTCACCGATGGCCGCAGCAAGCGGCTGATCGCTTATCACGAAGTGGGCCACGCCCTGGTCGGCACCCTCGTCAAACAGCACGACCCGGTCCAGAAGGTCACCCTCATTCCCCGCGGTCAGGCCCAAGGGCTCACCTGGTTTGCCCCGGATGAGGAGCAGATGCTGGTGAGCAAATCTCAGCTGCGGGCACGCATCATGGGCGCCCTGGGAGGGCGCGCTGCTGAAGACGTGGTCTTCGGCCATGCTGAGGTGACCACCGGCGCCGGGGGCGACATCCAACAGGTGGCCTCCATGGCCCGCCAAATGGTCACCCGCTTCGGCATGAGTGACCTGGGTCCTCTCTCCTTGGAAGCCGGGAACCAGGAGGTTTTCCTGGGTCGTGACCTGATGACCCGCAGCGATGTTTCCGACGCGATTGCCAACCGCATTGATGAAGCCGTGCGCCAGATGGTGCAAAGTTGCTACCGAGACACCGTCGCCTTGGTGCAACAACACCGCGACTGCATGGATCGGGTGGTTGAGCTGTTGATCGAGAAGGAAACTCTCGATGGCGAAGAATTCCGCTCCCTGGTGGCGGAATTCGCCACCATCCCGGAGAAGGAGCGCTTCTCCCCCCTGCTGCAACCAGCCACCTCCTGATTTCCTGGTTGGTCCTGGGGTTAGAGAAAAAAAGGGCGGCCGATTGATCTCCTACTGAGGCCAAGAACTGTTGAGCCCAATCCTGAAACCCGGATTGGGCTTTTCAATTTCACGATTGGTTTGGCTTCATTGGGCTTCGATGTCTTCGCTGGGCCTCTGGCCCCCGGTGAAGCTTCCAGCTCAGAGAGAACGGACCGGCCGCTTTTCAATCACCTTATCGATCAGGCCGTAGCTCACGGCTTCCCCAGGGGACATGAAGAAATCCCGATCGGTGTCCTCCTCAATCCGGCTGAGGGGCTGGCCGGTGCGATCGGCGAGCTCCTGGTTGAGCTTCTTCTTGAGATAGAGAATCTCATCGGCCTGGATGCGGATGTCGCTGGCCTGACCGCGGGCACCGCCCAGGGGCTGGTGGATCATGATCCGGGAGTGGGTGAGGCTGCTGCGCTTGCCGGGAGCGCCGGCGCAGAGCAGAAAAGCACCCATGGAGGCAGCCAGACCCACACAGACGGTCTGCACATCAGGTTTGACATGCTGCATGGTGTCGAAGATGCCAAGACCATCGTAGACCGAGCCGCCGGGGGAATTGATGTAGAGGAAGATGTCCTTGTCAGGATCCTCCGCTTCCAGGAACAGCAGCTGCGCCACCACCCGGTTCGCCGATTCGGCGGTGACAGGTTCGCCGAGGAAGATGATCCGCTCGCGCAGCAGTCGTGAGTAGATGTCGAACGCCCTCTCGCCCCGACCCGACTCTTCGATCACAATCGGGATCATCGGCACGGCGTTGGCGGTCACTGGAGCGATCTTACCGAGGGGGAGTGCCGGCTCGAGTCCGCGGGGGCGGCGCTAAGGTCGGGGCTTCTGCAGGAAGCACCGCGTGGGCAGCGCTCTCACCGTCTCCGACAGCAAGAGGGCCTTCCACGCGGCCTTCCCGCATGTGATCAGCCCCCTTTACCGGCGGATGGTCGACGAACTACTTGTGGAGCTCCATCTCCTCAGTCGCCAGAAGGGTTTCCGGGTCGACCCCCTCTTTGCCGTTGGCCTGGTGCAGGTGTTCGATGGCTTTGCGCGGGGCTATCGGCCAGAGCAGCACCGCGAAGCCCTGTTTGAGGCCCTCTGCGCCTCCTCCGGGTTTGAGGCCGACCAGCTCCGTTCCCTGCGGGATGGGGCGGTGGCCTCCATGGGCGAGGTGGGGGTGGAGACGGTACAGGAGTGGATCGAACGGCAGGGGGAAGGGGCGCCCGAACCCCTCGCCCGCGCCCTGGCGGAGATTCGTCGCAGCGATTTCCACTATTCCCGGCTGATGGCCGTCGGTCTGCTGAGCCTGCTGGAGCAGGCCCGGGGCGCCGACGCCATGGATCCCCAGGAGCTGCGCCGCTACGCCCATGACCTCGGCGAGGCGATGGGGCTCATGAAGGACCGCCTCGACAAGGACCTCAACCTCTACGCCACCAACCTCGAAAAGATGGCCCAGGCGGTGGAGCTGATGGAGGAGACGGTGGCCGCCGATCGGCGGCGGCGGGAACGGCGCGAGGAGAGGGTCAGCGGCGCACCTGAAGGCGTCCCCTCAGCTGGCTGACCGGCTGGGGTCCCGCCGTGCCAGCGGGGGGGGCCGCTTCGAGCCAGAGCTGGTCGGCCTGCCGCACCACCGGCGGCAGAAGGGGGGGCAACAACCCCAGCGCATCGAGGGCCAACGGGCGAGCTCTCACCCGTAGCTGTTGGCGAGCCGGCCGCAGGGTTTCCTGACCCATCGGCGCAGAAGGTGGCGGTGGCGTGCCGAGAAAGAACAACACCCGGGCGCTGCCATCGGCGCTCTGGAGCCAGCGCCAACCCCCCACCACGGAGCCGTCCTCGCGGAGCCAATCCACCGTCTGGGCAGGGTCCGCCCGCGGGGCCTCCCGCAGCTTTTGCTTGCGCAGCGAATCCGCCAGGTCCTTCAGCAGCGACTTCCACGCCTGCCGTTCGCTGCCCAGCTCAAGCTCCAGTTCCAGGCCGGCCTGGAACGGCCCCCGCTCCAGGGGGCGCAGCCGCAGGCGGAAGGGGCTGCGGCTCACCAGCTCCTGCCGAACCGGATCGAGGTCGTAGACCTTGCCAAGGGGATCGCGGATCAGCTGGCGGGAGAGGAGACCTCGCAGCAGCGGCGCCAGCGAATCCCCCTCAATTTCCAGAAGTCGGTCGGCGGGCAGGGGTGGCAGGAGGGGCACATCGCCCCCTTCAAGCGGAGCCGCCAAAGGGAGCAGCACTCCCTCCACCGAAGCCGCCTCCCCATGCCAGCGCAGGCCCAGCGGGTCGATCTCCAGCACCAGGCAGCCCTCTTGAAAATGCTGCAGCAGCGGGGCCAGGGGGCCGACGATCACCGCCAGGGCCGTCGGATCCCAGAACACGGCCTGCTCCCGTCGCAGCCGCTCCGCACAGCGCCCCTGCAGACCGAGGCTGCGGCGCTGACGCGGCAACAGGCGGTCCTGCAGCAGGCGCAGGGAGAGGGCATCCGGCGCCACCACCACAAGGTCATCGATGCGCAGGGAATGGGCCGGAAGGTTGGCCGGTGGGCCGGCAAGGGGACCGCTGGCGCGCAGGGCGAGGTAAGGCGGCATGTCTGTGTGGATGCTCCAGAACTGCCACCAGGGCCGGCGCTGGCCCCGCCAGAGGGAGTCGGCCAGGCTGGCGGGGAGCCGCTCCCGCCAGAGGGGGGGCACCGGTCGGTTGGGGGAGGGGGGAAAACTCTGCAGCAGGGTGGCGGCGCTGAGCAGCTTCTCCAGACCCTGGGCCTCCGGCCGGGGCCAACGCCACAGGCCTGCCAGCGGCAACGCCAGCAGCAGGGCGATGGCGGCGGCGGTGAGGGGCAGGGGCGGTCGCGCCGGGGCGACCCTCAGGCGGGGGAGGGTCAGGCGGGGCAGGGAGATCCGACTCATGCAAAGACCCGATCGGCCTGACCGTAGAGCGTGGTGCGCTGGCGCACCGGCCTGCCCACGGACCTTGCAGCGGCCTGCAGGGCCTCCGGCGACTGGGCCGTGCCGCCGGTGGCGCCAGCCATGGTGGTGATGTGCTCCTCCATCAGGGTGCCTCCCAGGTCGTCGCAACCCCAGCGCAGGGCCTCCGCCGCCACCGGCAGGGTGAGCTTCACCCAGCTGGGCTGGTGATGGGGGAAGGCTGGTCCGAGCAGCAGCCGCGCCTGGGCGGTGAGGCGCAGCATGGCGGCGGGATCGGGCTGGTCGCGGCCGACGCGGGCGCGCATGGGTGCGGGAGCGGCAGCGCCAACAAACGGGAGCAGCACAAACTCCGAGAAGCCCGCCTCTCCGGTGGCCCGGGCCTGACGCTGCAGGGCCAGCAGGGTGAGCAGGTGGGCCACCAGGTCGGCGGGGCGCTCCACATGGCCGGCCATCAACGTGGCGGTGCTCGCCAGACCGAGGGCATGCACCTGGCGGATCACCGCCACCCAGCTCCGGGCCGAGAGCTTCTCCGGGCAGATCAGGCGTCGCACCCGCTCGCTCAGCACCTCTGCCGCTGTGCCCGGCACCGATCCGAGGCCTGCCTCATGCAGTCGCTCCAGCACCACCTGGAGGGGGATCCCGTCGCACTGGGCAAACCAGAGCAGCTCCTGGGGGGAGAAGGCATGAAGATGCAACCCCGGCGCCGCCGACGCCAGCTCGCGCAGCAGCTGCTCTGCGAAACGCAACGTGCTGCCCTCCATCCGCGCCTCCGGATCCAGGGCAGCCTGCAGGCACAGCTCGGTGGCACCCAGTTGCTTCGCCTCGCTGGCACGGCGGCAGAGCTCGGTGAGAGCCAGCCGATAGGCGCCGCTCTCGTCGGGATCGCGGCGGAAGGCGCAGAAGCCACAGCGCAGGCTGCAGTGGTTGCTGGTGTTGAGGTTGCGGTTGATCACGAAGCTCACCGTCTCCCCCACCAGCGCGGCGCGCAACTGGTCGGCGGCACGGCGCAGCGGCGCATCGGTGGCCACCCCACCCGTATGCGCGGCTTCCAGCAAAGCCAGGGCAGGACCGGCGAAGCGGGCAACCGGCGCTTCCTCGGCGTGCAGGGCGCCGATGCGCTCAATCAAGGAGGCGAAGGGACGTTGCCGCCAGGGTTCGGCGTCGTCCGGGTGGGGAGGTGGGAGGAGCAGCTCATCCGCCAGGCGCCAGGCCGCGGGGTCAAGGCCGCCGGGAGGCCTCAACGGCCGCGGGCCTGCTTGGCCTGCCGGCGGCGCTTATCACGCCACTCCACAGTGGAGAGGTACACCACCCCCAGGCTGACGAACACCAGCAGGGAAACCGCGACGACCGAGAGAACGGTGTT
>Ga0164292_10003775_pt1 | contig 12366 bp, 12 predicted proteins | sample GEODES117metaG_FD_111486 | JGI IMG/M metagenome (GOLD analysis project Ga0164292, IMG submission 111486) | Eutrophic lake water microbial communities from Lake Mendota, Wisconsin, USA - GEODES117 metaG | ecosystem: Environmental > Aquatic > Freshwater > Lake | place: USA: Lake Mendota... | reverse complement strand
GGATCAGTTGATTATCAGCATCTGGAAGAACTTCTTGATACTAATGAACGAAGTTTTGTTTCTCTTATGCAGGCCAATAATGAATTAGGGACCCTTACGGACATTGAAAGGGTAGGCGAATTATGCGAAAAGTATAATGCAATTTTTCATTGTGACACGGTGCAGAGTATGGGACACTACCCTCACGATCTGAATAAACTTAAGGTTCACTTTCTGGTATGTGCAGCTCACAAATTACATGGGCCAAAAGGTGTCGGTTTTTTATACATTAATCATAAAATTAAGATCAATCCCATGATTTTTGGCGGTTCTCAGGAACGTAATATGCGAGGTGGCACAGAAAATGTTTATGGCATTGTTGGTTTGGCAAAGGCTCTGGAGATTGCCTACGCTGAAATGGAGGAACATCATCAATATATTCAGGGACTTAAATCTTATATGATTGATCAGCTAAGGATAAATATTCCGGGAATAGAATTTAATGGTGAAACTGATTCTGAAAAGAGCCTTTATACAGTTTTGAATGTTTCCTTTCCTGAAATGGATATGGCTGAAATGTTACTTTTTAGTCTTGATATTGCCGGAATTTCTGCTTCTGGAGGTAGTGCTTGCAGCTCTGGAACGAATATTGGATCTCATGTACTCAATGGAATTCAAGCAAATCCTAATCGTCCTGCCGTACGTTTTTCTTTTAGTAAATACAACACAAAAGAAGAAATTGATTATGTTATAGTCAAGCTAAAGGAATTTTGTCATGTCGAGGGCTAGGTCCTTGAATTTTAATTAAAGGCTATTTTATTAAATTTAAATTCATTTAATCTGATTTTCAATGCAACGTAGAAAATTTTTACAGGGAACCGGACTTTCATTGGCTATGTTAGCTACTTTAAATAATAATGCGCTGGCTAAACTTCTGATGCAGCCTGCTTATAAGTTCACTCCATTAAGAAATGACGTAGGTATTTTCACGGAGCAGGGTGGTACTGTTGCCTGGTTGTCAAATACTTCTGGAATAGTAGTGGTCGATACCCAGTTTGTTGATCAGGCCACTCATTTGATCACAGAGCTTAAGAAAATTTCCTCCAAGCCAATAAATTTCCTAATCAATACACATCATCATGGTGACCATACAGGAGGGAACCTCGCCTTTAAAGGATTGGCTGAGAAAGTGGTTGGACATGCAAATTGTCTTGCTAATCATCAAAAGATTGCATCTGCTCAGAAATCTCAAGATAAACAACTTTTTGCCGATACCGTATTTCAGGATCAATGGAAAGCTAAGGTAGGTACTGAACGTATTCAAGCGCATTATTTTGGAGCAGGACATACAAATGGGGATATAGTTGTGCATTTTGAGAATGCCAATATCGCACATATGGGGGATCTTATGTTTAATAAGCGTTTTCCTTTCATCGATAGGGCAGGAGGCGCAAATATTCAAAGCTGGATTAATGTATTGGATAAAACAGTCGCTAAATTCGATAAGGATACTTTATTTGTATTTGGTCATTCTGCGGATCCGTTAAAAGTTACAGGTGGCAAAGAAGAAATTAGGGCAATGCAGAATTACCTTGAAAAACTACTTTCTTTTGTTAAGAATGAAATAAAAGCTGGCAAATCGAAAGAAGATGTTTTAAAAGCCCAAAGCATTCCTGGTGCGGAAGATTTTCAGGGTCAGGGAATCCAAAGGAGCCTGACTGCTGCTTTTGAGGAATTAAGTTTGTAGTTTTATTGTTAATAATTAAAAATTCATACTAGTTATAGTTTAGAGAATTTTAACGGTTAGGCCAGCATCTTCAGAAAAGATCCTAATTTTTCCTTCATTTGCCTTCTGTCAACTATAAAGTCTAGAAATCCATGTTCCAGTACGAATTCTGAAGTCTGAAAACCTTTTGGAAGATCTTTTTTGATGGTTTCTTTGATTACCCTCGGACCTGCAAAGCCAATTAAAGCCCCAGGTTCTGAAATATTGATGTCGCCTAGCATCGCATAGGAAGCAGTAACACCACCGGTTGTTGGATCAGTAAGTAATGATATGTATGGGATCTTAGCCTTACTCAACAAGGCCAATTTAGCTGAAGTTTTTGCCATTTGCATCAATGAAAAAGCGGCTTCCATCATCCTTGCACCGCCTGATTTTGATATCATCATGAAAGGAATTTTGTGCTTGATACTGAAATCAATTGAACGTGCAATTTTCTCACCTACAACCGAACCCATTGATCCGCCAATAAAATTAAAGTCCATACAGGCAATGACTAAATCCTGTCCTGCTAACTTACCTGAAGCAGCACGTATTGCATCGTTTAAGCCTGTTTTCTCATAACTTTCCTCCAGTCTTTCGGTATACTTTTTTGTATCAGTAAAGCTCAAAGGATCAGCTGACCTTATATTGGGGTATATTTCGGTGAATTCATTGTTGTCGAAAAGAATTTCGAAGTACTCTTTTGAGCCGATTCGCAAATGATAGGCACAGTATTGGCAAACATACTTGTTCTCTACCTGTTCTGCGTAATGCAGCGGTTTCTTACATGAGGGACATTTATTCCACAACCCATCGGGTGTTTCTTTCTTTTCTTCTGTGGAAGTTATAATCCCCTTTTTTTCTCTCTTAAACCAGGCCATTTTGGATTTGTGTATACCTTACAAAGAAACAAAAATTTTAAGAAAGCAATGCTCCTCAAAATGATAGAATTAAAATATCCTTAAATGGATATAATAATTAAGCTCATTGCTTGATTTTGAGGCTATTTTTCATAATTTCGGTCATCGTATAAAAAAATAAAATCATGAGTTTAAAAGAGTTTAAGGGAGTTTTGCATGGTGATGCGGTTCAGGAATTATTTGAAGTTGCAAAAAAACATCAGTTTGCCCTGCCAGCGGTTAATGTAATTGGTACAAATTCTATCAATGCAGTAATGGAGACAGCTAAGTCTGTTAACTCCCCTGTAATTATTCAGCTTTCAAATGGTGGCGCACAATTCTACGCAGGCAAGTCGCTGAATAATGATAATTTAAACGCATGTATACTTGGAGGTGTGTCAGCAGCACAACATGTTCATCTCCTTGCAGAGCATTACGGTGTAGCTGTGATTTTACATACAGATCATGCCGCCAAGAAACTTTTACCCTGGATTGATGGACTATTAGACCATGGTGAACGTTTTTTTGCACAACATGGTAAACCTCTTTACTCCTCGCACATGCTGGATCTTTCTGAAGAACCAATTGAAGAGAATATTGAAGTCAGTAAAAAGTATTTAAGCCGGATGAAGGGATTGGGCATGACTCTTGAAATTGAACTGGGGGTAACTGGTGGAGAAGAAGATGGTGTAGATAACAGTGATGTAGACAGCTCAAAATTGTATACTCAGCCTTCGGAAGTAGCCTATGCCTACAAAGAATTAAGTACAATTAGTGAAAAATTTACTGTCGCTGCTGCCTTTGGAAATGTTCATGGTGTCTACAAGCCTGGTAACGTCAAACTACAGCCGGTAATTCTGAAGAATTCTCAGGACTTTGTTCGTTCTGAGTTCAATATACATGCTGAGAAACCTGTAAATTTTGTATTTCATGGCGGCTCAGGATCCTCACAGGAAGAAATTCGTGAGGCAATATCCTATGGAGCTATCAAAATGAATATTGATACAGATATGCAATGGGCTTTCTGGGAAGGTATAAAAGACTATTATCAGTTAAAAGAGGCATATCTTCAAAGTCAGATCGGTAACCCGGAAGGAGAGGACTCGCCTAATAAGAAATATTACGATCCGCGGGTCTGGCTTCGAAAAGGCGAAGATAATTTTGTTAAAAGATTGACTAAGGCTTTTGAAGATCTCAACTGTCTTAATGTTAACGACAAGCTCTAGTAAATTTATAAGGGCTCAAAATAATGCTTGCCCTTTTCCATATTTAAAGCAGTTCATGAAAATGGAGGATCAAATAAAAGTTGAACGGGTAAGCAATGAAGAAGATCTTCAGCAAGTTTTTGCTATCCGAAGAAAAGTGTTTGTTGATGAACAAAATTGTCCTCCCGAGCTGGAATGGGAATTTGAAGATGTTTCTGTACACTTTCTTGGTACGTTCAATGGTGTGCCTGCGGGTGCTTCGCGCTGGCGTAAAACCGACAAAGGGTACAAACTCGAACGTTTTGCTGTATTAAAAGAATTCAGAGGAAATGGAATGGGAAAGGCATTGGTTTCTGCAGTTTTAAATGACCTTCCTCAGGGCGCTGAGTATGTTTATTTGCATGCACAGCTTGATGCAATGTCATTATATTCTAAATTCGGATTTGAAAAGGCAGGTGAACAGTTTGAAGAGGCAGGGATACAGCATTTTAAAATGATCCTTGAGTAAACTAGTTATCAGTGAGCAGTTTTCAGTTACCGGAGTAGTTATGCCTGGAAAGCATTATAATTTCAACTTCTTTGCCTTTTAAACGTTTTGCTAATTCAATTCCACCAATTCCACATCCAATAATTAATTCTTTGGGAAATGAAGACGATTTAATTAGAGGTTTTTCCATAGCTATGTTTTATATATAATTCTTGTTGAAGTCTAAAGTTCATCCCCTCTGATTCGGAAAATCATGCCATTTAGATTTTCAGACATTCTAATCTGGCAGGCAAGTCTGCTATCAAATCCTGCATCAGGCAGGGTGTCAAGCATGTCCATCTCTTCATTTCCGGCTTCCGGCAGATCTTCAAGGCCTTTCAGCACCTGTACATGACAGGTTGCGCATAAAGCCATGCCTCCACAGGTTGCCAGAATATTGTATTCTGAGGCCTTTAAAACCTCCATTAAACTCAGACTGATTTCTTCAGGAATCTCAATAGACTGTTGCTCTCCGTTCCTATCTTCAATTGTAATATTGATCATTTTAGAATGCGTTAACGCCGTAAACTGTCGTGTATTTAAAACTTAATTTTTGATCGGGATATACATATTTGAAGGCACTTTGAACCATTAATGCCGCTTCATGAAATCCACATAAAATCAACTTCAGCTTTCCAGGATAGGTGTTTATATCTCCGATTGCATAAATACGATCTACATTGGTTGAATAATCTAACGTATCAACTAATATGGCAGATTTATCAATAGTCAGACCCCAGTTTGCAATTGGGCCCAATTTCGGACTCAATCCAAATAATGGGATTAAATAATCCGTTTGAATCGTTCTGTTAACCTGATCCCTTCCTACGATAGATACTTCCCTCAGACTATCTTTACCGCTTACACTTAGTAAGTTTGACTGAAGGATTAAATCGATTTTGCCCTGATTAGCCAGTTCATGCACTTTTTCTGCAGAATCGGGTGCTCCTCTGAAAGTATCACCACGATGAATTAGAGTTACCCTTTGGGCGATATCAGCTAAAAATATCGTCCAGTCTAGTGCAGAATCTCCACCACCTGCTAGTATAACACGTTTATTTCTGAAGTTTTCAGGTTTTTTAACCATGTATTCTACCCCTTTACCTTCAAAGTCAAGTAATCCCTGGATTTCAGGCTTGCGAGGTTCGAAACATCCTAGTCCACCGGCAATTACAACAACCTGACAATGAACTTTTGTTGCATCATTAGTACCAACAATAAAGGAACCGTCTTCCTGCTTTTCAAGGGATTCAACCCGTTCTCCAAGTGTAAACCCGGGGTCGAAGGGTGCAATTTGTTCCATTAGACGTTCAACTAGCTCCTGTGCCTTTATTTCGGGGTAACCTGGTATATCATAAATAGGCTTTTGGGGATAGATCTCAGATAATTGACCGCCTATTTGAGGTAGAGTGTCAATTAGATGGCACCTCATTTTGAGTAATCCTGCCTCAAATACAGCAAACAGTCCCACAGGGCCTGCTCCAATTATGCAAATGTCTGTAGATATCATTTTGTTAAATAGTATTAAGTTTTATCTATAATTCTGTTAAAAGCTTCTCTTGTTCATCAAGATTCATATAGATCGTATCCAGAATCCGCTTCAAATTCTTGTAATCTTCTTCTGTAAGATTTTGCCAGGCTTTCATTCTGATTTCAGCCATGTTTGGCTCCCATTCTGCGACTCGCTGAATGCCCAGTTTAGTTAGATGTATCGTAAAACATCGTCGGTCATTAGCTTGAATCTTTCTTTCAGTAAGACCCTTCTTACACAATAGATCTATAATTCGGGTTAAGGTAGGGTGATCTTTTCCGGTAATTTCGGCTAACTGACTCTGATTTAAATCATTATTGTTGTTCAGGTTTTTTATAATCAACCACTGGTCTACGGTGATATCGTAGTTTGCTGCATTGAAGCGGCGTTGAGCATACTGCTTCACTTTACGAGCAGTTCTGTCAAGCAGGTAGGAATACGTGCTAAATAATTCTATTGCCATACTTATTGTTAGTATGACAAATATCTATATAATTTTATGATAAAACAAAAAAAAAGCATCCGCCCATGGGCGGATGCTTTAAAACATATTCAAAAGAATTGCTTATGCTTTTGTTTTGTCTTTTTCTTTAATAAATTCTACAACAAATGGTGTTGCAACAAACAGCGAAGAATAAGTACCAAATATTACTCCAATTAGCATTGCGAAGGAGAAACCTCTCAATATTTCACCACCAAAGATGAAAATGATAAGCAATACTGCGATAGTACAAACACCGGTGATAACTGTCCGGCTTAATGTGCTGTTCAATGCGTTGTTGATGACAGAAGGAAGATCTTCATTTTTGGAGTGATGTTGACCAATATACTCACGCACTCTGTCAAATACAACCACAGTATCGTTAATTGAATAACCCATTACGGTCAATATAGCTGCTATAAATGCTTGATCTATATCTAAAGAGAAAGGTAGCCAACCATTAAATAAGGTGAAGATTGCAAGTAGTACCAACACATCATGTACAAGTGCAAGAATTGCTGCAAAACCAAATGCCATCCTTTTGAATCTTGCTAGGATGTATAGGAATATGACCAGAATAGAGAAAATAGTAGCGTAAATAGCTGAAGTTTTAATGTCTTCGGCAATTGTAGGGGTAACTTTCTGTGAATCTTTTATTTCATAATCAGGGTTTATCTTTTTCAAACCTGATGCCAGCTTTTCACTTACCTGATCGTTTGCCTGATCTGAATTATCATTAATCAGGTAAGCTGTAGTAATCTTAACTTGGTTTGACGATCCGAAAGTTTTTACTTCGACTGCAGTCCCAAATTCATTAATCAATACTGAACGTACATTTTCAACTTCAACTGGTTTATCAAATGCAACAAAATAAGACCTTCCACCCTGAAAATCTACACCAAGGCTGAATCCCTGAGTAAAGGCAGAGATGATACCGGCAAAGATTATCGCTGCTGAAAGATAATAAAAACGCTTTCTACCTGTTATGAAATCAAATTTAGAGTCTTTAAATAGGTTCTCAGTTGCCTTAATTGAGAAACTGATCGGCTTCTTTCTGTCAAGCAACCATTCAAATACCAATCTTGAAATGAATATTGCAGCAAACAGGGAAGTGATGATACCAATCATTAGGGTGGTAGCAAAACCTACAATTGGACCTTGTCCGAATACATAAAGGATAACACCAGTTAAGAAAGTAGTAATATTTGAGTCTAGGATGGATGGCATTGCCTTTTTAAATCCTTCAGTAATTGCTAACCTGGCCGATTTTCCCGTTGACAACTCTTCACGAATTCTTTCATAGATCAGAACGTTGGCATCCACAGACATACCTAATGATAGTACGATACCCGCAATACCTGGTAAGGTTAATACAGCACCTAAGGATGCGAGTACTCCCATCAGGAAGAATAAGTTTACTAAAAGAGCAATATTAGCAACTAAACCGGCTGTACTGTAGTACATCGCCATGAATAGAAGGATAAATATTATACCGGCAATAGTAGAAACTAAACCTGCTGAAATTGACGCCGCTCCTAGGGATGGACCAACGACATAATCACTTACAATTTTTGCAGGTGCAGGTAATCTTCCTGCTTTTAAAACATTTGCAAGATCCTGAGTATCTTCTACTTTAAAGGTACCGCTGATGGATGAAATTCCATTTGGTATTTCTCCCTGCACTGTAGGAGCAGAGTAAACCAAATTATCCAAAACGATAGCAATGCTCTTTTTATTATTTGGATCAGCTGATGCTGCAGCAGTTATTGATCTCCATGCGCGTCCACCATCGGCATTCATAACCATTACAACCTCCGGATTACCCTTCTGGTCATAATCAGAACGTGCATCAGAAATTACCTCACCTTCCAAGGCTGGTCCGCCACCCAGATTACTAGTTTTTAAAGCATAAAGTTCAAAAACTTTACTTTCTTCTGAAATAGCTTTAACTCCCCAGTATAATCTGATATTTTGTGGGATAACTGCTCTAACAGCTGCTGATGAAAGGTATGAGTTCACTTTTGCAGTGTCTTTAAGCACTGCATATCCAACTACTGGTCCCGGACGTAAATTAGACTGACCATCTTGTCCCTGATACGTTGCAGGGTTTAAAATTGAAAACAAGGGGTTTTGTTTTGCTTGCTCAGCTTGTACTTTACTCAATAAAGCAGCGCTGTCAACTGCAGAACTATCTTTTTTACCCAAGGCAGCAAGTTTACTTTTACTTGTATCCTGAGTGGCAGAGGCGCTAGAAGTATCAGTAGATTTAATGGTTGAAGCTAAAATACTATTTACGTTCTGCAGCAAACCGAAAATCTCAGAATTTTCGTAGGTCTCCCAAAATTCGAGTTTTGCTGATCCCTGAAGTAGTTTTCGAACACGATCAGGATCTGTGACTCCTGGAAGTTCAATAAGGATACGATTGGTTCCCTGTTGTTTTTGTATGTTAGGAGAGGTTACTCCAAACTTATCAATACGAGTACGAAGAATATTAAAAGAAAGGTCGATTGCGCCATCAGCAGATTTCCTGAGGAAATTTAAAACATCCTGATTGCTGGCATCAATTTTAAGATTTGCTGAATTTTCTTTTGTTGCAAATAATGGGGATAGGTTAGTGTTCGGACTAATTTTTTCAAACTCTCTTCCAAAAGCTCCTATAAAATCAGTTTCACCTATTGCCATAGCTGCTTCGGCATTTCTAATGGCAGCATTGAAATTTGCATCTGTGCTGTTATTGGCAAGGTTACGAACCATTTCACTCAAGGAGATCTCCATAGTTACGTTCATACCCCCCTTAAGATCTAGTCCAAGAGGTATTTCACGTTCCTTTGCATATTGATAGGTAATATAATCAAGACTGCTATAAACGGGCAATGAGGCCACAGAATCAAGATAAATCTTCTCTTTTATAGCATCACCTTTTGCAAATTCTTTTGCATCTTTTTCAACTTTATTCGCTATCCATGTAAACGAGAGGGAATACAAACACGCTATTGTAAGCGCAATTGCTGCGAATTTTACTAATCCTTTACCTTGCATTTTATTTTAATTGTCAGTTAATGTTGATTTAAGCCTATTTTGGTTAAGACGCCAAAGCTAACTAAATTTTTGTTTTTTGGAATAATTCTTTAACACAGAAAATTAAAGAAGAAATTCAGCTTTTCTTATACTTTATAAAACTATAAGAATATAAGTTCTTTTCATCAGGTTCATGTAGATTTTTTTCTTCTTCGATCCATTCCTTCGCTTTGATCTCTGGGAAAAATACATCTGCATTAAAATCTTCGTGAATGATTGTGAGATAAAGGACATCAGCTATTGCTATTGCCTGTTCAAATATCTGTGCGCCCCCGATTATGAATACATCTTCTTCATTTGCACACAATTCAATTGCATTTTTTAGTGAATTGCAAACCTCAGCACCCGCTATTAAAAGACCGGATTGTCTGCTAATTACTATATTTCTTCTATTTGGCAGAGCTTTTCCGATAGAATCAAAGGTTTTTCGACCCATAATAACCGGATGACCTATGGTAATCGTTTTAAAATGTTTCAAATCTGCCGGTAGATGCCAGGGCAAGAGATTGTCTTTACCAATACCGTTTTTCTTATCAATAGCAACAATCAGATTAATATTCATATACTTAAATTAAATGGCTACAGCTCCTTTTATATGTGGATGTGGATCATAATTTTCAAGACTGAAGTCTTCAAATTTAAAATCAAAAATATCTTTGATCTCCGGATTTAGCTTCATTAATGGAAGAACTTTACATTCCCTACTCAATTGCAGCCTGGTTTGTTCAAGGTGATTATTGTATAGGTGTGCATCTCCAAAGGTGTGTACAAAATCTCCGGTTTGCAATCCGCAAACTTGTGCAACCATCATGGTTAAAAGGGCGTATGAAGCAATATTGAAGGGTACTCCCAAAAAAATATCGGCACTCCGCTGATAAAGCTGGCAGCTTAATTTTCCATCTGCAACATAAAATTGAAAAAAACTATGACAGGGTGGAAGCGCCATATTTTCAATCTCCGCAACATTCCATGCAGACACAATCAGTCGTCTTGAATCAGGATTAGTACTTATTTGTTTTATAACTTGTGAAATCTGATCGATGTGCCCTCCATTCGGGGTAGGCCAAGAGCGCCATTGAGATCCATAAACAGGTCCGAGTTCGCCAGTATCATCTGCCCATTCATCCCAGATACTAACCCCATTGTCCTTTAGGTATTTAATATTAGTTTCACCTTTCAAAAACCAAATCAATTCATGTATTATAGATCTCAGGTGCACTTTTTTGGTGGTCACTAGCGGAAAACCATCCTGAAGATTGAAACGCATCTGATACCCAAATACACTGATCGTTCCGGTTCCTGTCCGATCGTGTTTTTGGGTTCCATTTTGTAGAACATGTTGCATTAATTCGTGATATTGTTTCATAATCGGGTTATCTGTTACCTGTTATCTTTTATCTGTTGTCTAGAGTTTAAAGTTTAAGTCTTAAAACTTATTAATAAAACTTAATACTTACAACTTAAGTGCAAATAAAATAAATGTAATTTTGGCATCCTAAAATTGTTTATAAATATATCAGTATGTTCACAATATGATACTTTTTCCGAATGCTAAAATCAATATAGGCTTAAATATTGTAAGCAAGCGTCCCGATGGTTTTCATAATCTGGAGTCAATATTTTACCCACTTGCTATCAAAGATGCTCTAGAAGTGATCGAGGATGATAATTTGCAGTTTAGTTCTTCTGGTATTGCTATTCCCGGAGCTTCAAATGATAATCTCTGCCTTAAAGCATATCATTTATTGAAACAAGATTTTAAGACACTACCTCCGGTCAGGATTCATTTGCATAAGAATATACCCATTGGCGCCGGATTGGGAGGTGGATCTGCAGATGCATCTTTTTTTATCCGTATGATGAATCAAAAATTTGATCTTCAAATGGATAATTCCAAAATGGAACACTATGCCTCTAAAATAGGTTCTGATTGTGCTTTTTTTATTCAGAACAAGCCTGCTTATGCACTTGAAAAGGGCGATCAGCTAAGTCCTTTGGATCTGAATCTGGATAGTTATTTTTTCGTTTTAATAATGCCTGAGGTTCAAGTTTCAACCGCTGAAGCGTATCGTGGTGTTCGTGTTTCCCCGAATGATATGCCATTAACGGAGCTTATTAAACTTCCCATTACTGAGTGGAAATTCCATATCAAAAATGATTTTGAACCTTCAGTCTTTTCAAAATATTCTGTAATCGCCCAAATAAAGGATTCATTGTATGAGGCCGGAGCATTGTACGCATCTATGAGCGGTAGCGGATCATCGGTTTACGGAATTTTTAATGAGCCAACGAAATTGCCTCAACTGGAGAAGTTAAACAAGGTTTTTTATGTGTTGAATTGATAATTGAGAGTGGAGAATGTATCCCATAATTCTCCACTCTCCATTCTCCACTTTCAATTGATTATTGTCGTTTCATAAGTTTTCTCCTCAAAAAATCTGCAGTAATTTCGCTTACCTTCAGCCCATTACTAAATTTCATCCAGTGATGGGTATCATCTGGAATAGCCAGGTATTCAAATGGGAATTTTTTATCTTCAAATCTTCTCGCCAAATCTACACTTTGACTAAAGGAAACATTCCGATCATCGTCTGCATGAATGATCAGGGTAGGAGAAGTCCAGGTATCCAGGTAGCTTACCGGTGAAGACTTGATCATCGCCTGTTCTGCTAACTCGGCATCGGGGGCTAGTGATCTATTTCCTGACATAGAGCTGCTAAAACGGTTATTTACTCCGTGTATATCAACACCTGCGGCAAATAGCTTTGAATCCTTTCCTAATGCTAGCGCTACGAGGAATCCACCATAAGATCCACCATAAATCCCAATCCTTTCGGGGTCAATATCTTGCTGTGCAGCAAGCCATTCTGCTGCAGCTTTTACGTCCTGATATTCTGAAGCT
>Ga0164292_10003772_pt1 | contig 12371 bp, 10 predicted proteins | sample GEODES117metaG_FD_111486 | JGI IMG/M metagenome (GOLD analysis project Ga0164292, IMG submission 111486) | Eutrophic lake water microbial communities from Lake Mendota, Wisconsin, USA - GEODES117 metaG | ecosystem: Environmental > Aquatic > Freshwater > Lake | place: USA: Lake Mendota... | reverse complement strand
GGGCAGCTGGAAGGCGGGCAGCTGGAAGGCGGGCAGTTGCAGGGGGGGCAGCTGCTCTTTGATCGCCTCCAGCTGGGCGCGGCGGGCGGCCAGCCAATCGTCCAGCCAGAGCCGCAGATCCAATGGCGGCAGATCATCGGGCTCCGGCTCGGGCTCCGGCAGATCTGGCCTGCCCTCGCTATCCCAGGTGCCGGTGAGTGCGACGGGCGGTTCGCCATCCCGGGGATCAGCGCCGGCCGACGCGCTTGTGCCCCAATCCAGCCCCATCCAGCTGGCAAACGGGTTGGGGCTGGTGCGGCGATCACCGGGCTCGGGCGCTGCCCGGTCGTGCTGTTCCACATAGGTCTGCACGTCGCGGTCCGCGAAGTAGGCCTCCAGGTCGGGGTCGGCTTCGAGGTCGCGGTAGCCGGGCAGTACATCTCGTGCCAGCCAATCGCGGGTGTAGGCGCACAGCTGGGCCAGGGGATCGTTGCTCTGTGCCTCAGCCCAATGGCGCAGGTCTGGCGGCGCCCCCTTGGCAAACAGGGCCAGCCCCTGATCCACCTTGCCCAGCAGCAACTGCAGGCAGGCCTGCAGGGGCTGGGTCCCTTCCTGGCCGCTGGAATGAAGTCGCTCGAGAGCCGTGGCGATCTGCTCGGGCTTGCGGCGGGCAAAGCCAGACGCGGTGAGGGCCGTGGTGGCCAGGAAGTGGGCAGCGCTGGAGTGATCCCCCCAGCGGCTGAACAGATCCATCTGTTCCTGCACGGTGAGGAAGGAGCGGATCTGCTTGAAGAAGGCCTGGAATTCGCTGCGCGGCAGCCGGGGATCGGCATCACCTTCCAGGCCTCCACGGCGCTGCACGAGGGCATCGAGCAGCGTCAGACCTTCGCTGCGTTCGGCCGTGGCAGTCAGGTCGCGACTGAGCAGGTCCAGCACCCGGAACGGTTGCAGGCCATCGAGTTCGTCCTGTAATTGCTGGCGCAACAGGGGTTGCTGGCCGATGCGCTGGAGCAGCTGCTGGCCCTGCTGCAGCGTCTGGGCGGCGGATTCATAGCGCCGTTGCTGGTGCAGGTCGGCGGCAGCAGCCAGACAGGCCAATCCAGCCAGAAGGGCCAGGTCGGCCTCCCGGCCGCTGCCGAGGGCGGGAGCCCGCGGCGGTTGCAGACAGCGCTGAGCCAGCTCGAAGCAATCCAGGGCCTGACCTGCCTCAAGCAGCAGCAGCAGGCCGCCAACATCCCGGCTGGAGGGGATATCGAGGGCGGCCAGCGCAGAGGGTTCCCTGGCCGCCAGGGTCGTGAGGCTGGTCTCGTAGTCGCCACGGCGTTCCGGGTCGCTCAGCAGATCGGCGCTCGCCCGCAGCAGCTCTGCTCTGGCCTGGAGCGTTTCAGCGGTGAAGCCCTGCTCCGGCAGGCGATCGAGCCGTTGCTGGAGGGTGTGAAGCACGGCCTGGGCATCGGTGGCCGGATTCACGCCAAGCAACCGGAAATGATCGATCGGCAGTTCCAATCCGCCCCATTCGCTGGTGGCCGACTGTAGGCAGGGTCTGCACTTTTGGCTCCTGTGCCCGCCCTGCCGGTGGATGGACCCCGTACAGTTCAGGCACGATCAGCCTTCTCCCCGGGCCGGCTTCCATGACTCAGGCAGATATGAGCCGCGACAGCGCCGCTGCTTTCGGTGCCGCCTCGGGAGCCCCGGCCTGCTCCGCAGACAGCACCCATGTGGCGGGCCCCCACGCCGAGCGGCTGGAGAACCTCTACCCAGCCACCAAGGCCACCGTGAATCGCGATGAGGGCTTGATGCTCTATCGCGACATGGTGCTTGGCCGGCGCTTCGAAGACAAGTGCGCCGAGATGTACTACCGGGGCAAAATGTTCGGGTTCGTGCATCTCTACAACGGCCAGGAGGCTGTGAGCACGGGCGTGATCAGGGCCATGAAGCAGCAGTACGACTGGTTCTGCAGCACCTATCGCGACCACGTGCATGCCCTGAGCTGCGGCGTGCCGGCCCGTGAGGTGATGAGCGAGCTGTTCGGCAAGGAAACGGGCTGCAGCAAGGGCCGCGGGGGGTCGATGCACCTGTTCTCGAGGGAGCATCACCTGCTCGGCGGTTATGCCTTCATCGGGGAGGGCATTCCTGTGGCCCTGGGCGCGGCCTTCACCAGTCGCTACAAGCGTGATGCCCTTGGCGACGCTTCCAGCGATGCCGTGACGGCTGCATTCTTCGGAGATGGCACCTGCAACATCGGCCAGTTTTATGAGTGCCTCAACATGGCGGCTCTCTGGAAATTGCCGATCATTTTTGTTGTTGAAAACAACAAGTGGGCCATCGGTATGGACCACAACCGTGCCACCAGTGATCCAGAGATCTGGCGCAAAGCCGCTGCCTTTGGCATGGCCGGAGAAGAGGTGGATGGCATGGATGTGCTGGCGGTCCGTGCTGCCGCCCAGCGGGCGGTGGAGCGGGCCCGCGCTGGTGAAGGCCCCACGCTGCTCGAGTGCCTCACCTACCGCTTTCGGGGGCATTCGCTCGCCGATCCCGACGAGCTGCGCGCCCAAGCTGAGAAAGAGTTCTGGGCTCAGCGCGACCCGATCAAGCGCCTCGCCTCCCATTTGGTCGAGACCGGTCTGTCCTCGGCCGAAGAGCTCAAGTCGATCGATCAGGAGATTGATGCCGTGGTGGCCGACTGCGTGGAGTTTGCGCTGGCGGCCCCCGAGCCCAAGGGTGAGGAGCTCACCCGATACATCTGGGCGGAGGATTGAGGCGCGGATAGGGGCGCGTTAGCTCGCCATACCTGCGGGATTCAAGACCGGCAGCATTCAGGGGGTGCTGGGTGATCGTCGCGTCAGGTTGCGCAGTTTGCGCAGGGCCTTCAGTTCCACCTGGCGCACCCGCTCCCGCGATACCTCCAACAGCCGACCGATCTCAGCCAGGGTGTGGCGTTCTTCGCCATCGAGCCCAAAGCGCAGCCGCAGCACCTGATGCTCCTGCTCGCTGAGGTGTTGGAGCCAGCGACCCAGCTGTTCCTGGTGGATGCCGCGCTCCACCCGATCCAGTGGTTCCTCGCTGTTGCCGTCGGCGATGAGATCGCCGAGGAAGCTGCGACCTTCGTCGCCATTCACCGGTGCATCCAGGCTCGACGTGGTGAGCGCCTGACGCAGGAGCCCATCAAGTTCGTCTAGCGGCATCTGCAGAGCCTCGGCAATCTCGCGCCGGCTGGGCATGGCACCGAGCTTGTGTGCCAGATCAAGGCTCACCTTGCGCACGGCAGAGAGGCGCTCGCTCAGGTGCACCGGCAGACGAATGGTGCGCGACTGGCAGGCGATCGCCCGCGTCATGCTTTGACGAATCCACCAGAAGGCATAGGTGGAAAACTTGTAGCCACGGGTTGGGTCAAATTTCTCAACTGCCCTCTCCAGGCCTAGCGATCCTTCTTGAATCAAGTCCAGAAGTTCGAGGCCTTTCCCCTGATATTTCTTGGCAACGCTGACAACCAGCCGTAGATTGGCTTTCATCATCCGTTGCTTGGCGCGTTGGCCAATGCGCAGGATTTTTTTGTCGTGGTTGTTATGATCCTGGCTGCTGTTTCCGCCAACGGCTTCCAGCAGTTGCATCATCGCCTGCACCTGGTTGCCCAGCTCGATCTCTTCGGCCGGCGTGAGCAGAGGTTCGCGGCCAATGGTGGCGAGGTACCAGCTGATGGGGTCGCTGCTTCGCCGTCGACTGCCCTCGCTGCTGCTCTTTAACGATGAAGCACCCATCTCAGCTGATCTGTCAGGAGATGACTCTCCCGTTGAAATCCGGAATCCGGTTGTGTTTTTAGATGCCCTTTAGGTTTCGATTGCAAAACAACACAAACTTTTGCGCTTTCTGTTATTGGCGGCAGTGCTGCTCGGCCTCGCTTCTCTGCAGATGTTGCGCAACGGCAATCGGGCTGCTGTCGCCCCTTCGGGCCGCCTGGTGGCCCGCTTCGGCGTGCGCCGTCGCGGCCAAGGCAAGCAGATGTGGTGGGGTTTGGCCCATGCTGGCGAGCTGCCGTGCTCCCAGGCCGGCTGCATAGCCCGCCAGCACATCCCCCAGGCCAGCGCGGGCGGCCCGCGGTTCGGCGCTCATCAGCTGCCAGCGGCGGCCATCGGGGGCAGCCACCACACTCCGTGCCCCCTTGAGCAGCACGGTGGCGCCACTGTGCTGGGCCGCTGCGGCGGCACTTTCCAGGGGTGGGCTGGCCATCAGGTCGGGAAACAGGCGCTGAAATTCGACCGGATGGGGAGTGATCCAGGTGGCCCCCCGGCGCCCTTCCAGCCAGCGGCGGGCGCCGCGGGGGTTCGCGCTTGTGTTGGCCTGGGCCAGGCGGTTGAGGCCGTCGGCATCCAGCACCAACAGGCCTGCAAACGCCTGCACTTGCTCCCAGATCCGGCCTTCAGCACCGCCGGCTGCCGGGCCCAGCTCGGCGCCCGTGCCGGCCCCCAGCCCCGGGCCCAGCAGGATGGTGTCCAGCCGTTCCAGCTGCGACAGATCCAGGGGGGCCAGGTCCAGCTCCCCGTCGCTGCCGCAAGCCAGCTCCTGAACCACCACCTCCGGAAACACTGTCCACAGTCCTGAGGCGATGGCGGGGGGCAGGGCGGCTCCAACGCTGCCGCAACCGCTGGCCCGGGCGCCGGCGAGCGTGAGGTGGGCGGCTCCGCGGTAGGCATCGCTGCCGGCCACCACCAGCAACCGCCCCCTCTGGTACTTGCTGGCTGCCGGATCGCCCTGGGGCCAGGGGGCATGGTCCAGATCCTCGAAACGCAGAGCCAGCGGCTGGCTGCTGGGCAGGGCGTCGAGCAAGCGTGCCGGCAGTCCCAGATCGATCCGCTCCAGCCGCCCCACCCACGCCAGGGCGGCGTCCTGGATCAGCCCCTGTTTCAGCAGCCCGATCGCATAGGTCTGGCAGGCACGGGCCACCCCGGCGCCGAAGGGTGTGCCGGTGTCAGCGCAGAGCCCGGTGGGTACATCGATGGCCACGAGTCGGCCACGCTGATGCAGCTGGCGTTGCTCCAGCACGCTCTCGACCGTTTCACCCGCCGCTCGCTGCTGGCCGATGCCCAGCAGGGCATCAATCCACAGCGCCGGATCGCTGGGTTCGGGCGGATCCGTCAGCTGGGCAATTCCCAGCCAGCGGGCGTGTTGGAGGTGGCGCTCGGTGAGGGGTTTGTGCCGCTCGAACGGACTCCAGATCCGTACCGCCACACCGGCCAGATGGAGTTCGCGCGCCACCACCAGGCCATCGCCGCCATTGTGGCCAGGCCCCACCAGCACAAGAGCGCCCCGCTGGCGCAGCTCCTCTCCGTACTGTTCCAGCAATCGCCGGCTCACCGCCAGGGCCGCCTTCTCCATCAGGGCCTCCACCGGCAGGCCGCTGGCGAACAGCTGGTTTTCCAGCTCTGCCATCTCGGCGCTGCTCACCAGCAGGTGGCTGGCATCGCGGTGGGGCCAGTTTGTCGGGGCGCTGCTGGCAGACACGACAGGGCCGGATCGCTCGGTCTCATGATGGAGCGAGCTTGCGCGATGCGCCTTCTTGCCCAGCAGCTTGCCCAGCACGGTTCAGCCAGCGACGCCGCACCCACAGGCTCCGCACCCACAGGCTCCGCAGCGGTCTGCCGCCACCACTGCAGGGGCCGCTGCACTGGAGCGTCTGAGCGCCTGGCCGGGTGAGCACCGGGTGGCCGTGGGTCTCTCGGGAGGCGTCGACAGTTCACTCACGGCGGCCCTGCTGGTGGAGGCCGGCTGGCAGGTGGAGGGACTCACCCTCTGGTTGATGAGCGGCAAGGGAGCCTGCTGCGCCGAGGGTCTGGTGGATGCGGCCGGGATCTGCGAGCAGCTGGGGGTGCCGCATCACGTGGTGGATTTCCGGGAGCATTTCCAGGCCCAGATCGTCGATTTTCTGGTGCAGGGCTACGGCTCCGGCGTGACGCCCTTGCCCTGCTCGCGCTGCAACCGCGAGGTGAAATTCGGACCGATGCTGCACTGGGCCCTGCAGGAGCGGGCTATCGCGCGGATCGCCACCGGTCACTATGCGCGGGTGCGCCATGCCGACGCCGGCGAGCCCCTGCCGGTGCCCGGAGATGCCTCGGGGCGCCACCAGCTGCTGCGCGGCCTCGATGGTCGCAAGGACCAGAGCTACTTCCTCTACGACCTCCCCCAGGAGGCCCTGGGACGTCTGGTGTTTCCCCTGGGCGAGCTCACCAAGGCCGATACCCGCCTGGAGGCGGCCCGCCACGGCCTGCGCACGGCCCAGAAACCGGAGAGCCAGGACCTCTGCCTGGCCGATCACCACGGTTCGATGAAGGCGTTTCTCGATGCCTATCTGCCCTCCCGCCAGGGGGAGATCGTGCTCACCGACGGCACCGTGGTGGGCCAGCACGATGGCATCGAGCATTTCACGATCGGCCAGCGCAAGGGCTTGGGCGTGGCCTGGCGCGAGCCCCTGCACGTGGTGCGTCTGGATGGGGCCATGAACCGGGTGGTGGTGGCGCCCCGCTCCGAGGCCGCCCGCAGCGAAGCCCTGGTTGGGGCGGTGAACTGGGTGTCGATGGCGCCGCCCCGGGAGCCGTTGCAGGTGGAGGTGCAGGTGCGCTACCGCAGCGGCCCCGAGCGGGCGCGCCTGATCCCCTTGCCTGCCACCGACGCGGACCGCGCCGCCGATCGCCCCCATCGCTGCCGGCTGGAGTTTGCCGAGGAGCAGTTCTCGATCACCCCTGGCCAGGCTGCGGTGTTCTACGCCGGGGATGTGCTGCTGGGCGGTGGCTTGATTCAGCGCGACTAGCCCAGGTTCACCAGTAGGGATCGGCGGCGAGCTCCACCTTCAGCGATCCCGTGCGACTGGGGGGCACTGCTGCGATGCAGGACCGCACGGTCTTGCCGTTCACATCGATCTCGCAGGCGCCGCAGCTGCCGCCCAGGCAACCCGTGGGGATCAGGACACCCGCGGCCTGGGCCGCAGCCAGCCAGGAGCTGCCGGGCTCGATGCTGGTGCGCTGGCCATTGGGCCAGTGGATGGTGACGGGATCGCGACCCATGGCTCAGGGGGTGAGAAGGGGCTCCAGATTCACGTGTCGCTCAAAGGCATCGGCGAGGCGATCGAGCAGTGCATCGCGCTGGCGGCTGTGGTGCGGCTGCTGTTCGCTCAGGGCTGGCAGTCCCTTGCGCTGCCGCAGTTGGTTCAGCCAGCGGCGGCGCCACGGACCGCTCTCAAATACGCCGTGCAGGTAGGTGCCGGCAGCGATCCCTCCCTGGTTGCCCACAGGGTTCACCCAGCCCAGCCCCTGATCCGAGCAGAGACTCTGGCAGGGCTCCTGGGTCATGCTGACGCCGCGGTGGAGTTCAAATCCCTCCAGGTGCATGGGTCCGGACTCGGTGGAGCTGCAGGGCCATAAGGCCAGGCTGCGGCGCTGCTGGAGGGCCTTCACCTGGCCGAACACGGTGCGCAAAGGCAGCAGGTTGAGGCCCGCCGCCGTGGCAGTGCCGCCTTCGTGGCCCCCGGGGTCGCACAGCTCCCGGCCCAGCATCTGCAGGCCGCCGCAGATGCCAAACACATGGCCCCCTGCGGCCAGATAGTGCTGCAGCTGGCGGGCCAGAGCGCTGGTCTGCAGGGCGGCCAGATCCCGCAGGGTCTGCTTGCTGCCAGGGACCACCACGGCATCGGGGTGGCCCAGCTCTTCCCCTGGCTGCAGCCAGCGCAGCTGCACTGTGGGCTCGGCCTCGAGCGGATCGAGGTCGGAGAAATTGCTCAGCGAAGGCAACCGCAACACCGCGATCTCCAGGTCGGCTCCCTGTTTGCGGCCGCGGCGCTCCAGCAGATCCAGCGAATCCTCCGGCGGAAACAGCTCATCCAGCCAGGGCATCACCCCCAGCACCGGCACGCCGGTGTGGGTTTCAAGCCAGCGGCGGCCTTCCTCAAACAGCTCGCGCCTGCCCCGGAAGCGGTTGATCAGCAGGCCGCCGATCAGGGGGCGCTCCACCGGCCGCAGCAGGGCCAGCGTGCCCACGATCTGGGCAAACACGCCGCCACGCTCGATATCCGCCACCAGCAGGCAGCGGGCGCGCAGGTACTGGGCCAGGCGCAGGTTGGTGAGGTCGCGCGGCTGCAGGTTCACCTCCACCGGACTCCCCGCCCCCTCGAGCACCAGCCGACCGGCTGGGAATGGCGTCTGCAGCTCCACCAGGCCTGTGCGGATGGCGTTCCAGCCTGGGCGAAACCAGTCGCGGTAGTAGTGCTCAGCCCGTGCCCGCCCCACGCTGCGGCCCAGGTGGATCACCTCGCTGGTGGAGTCGCCCTGGGGCTTGAGCAGCACCGGGTTCATGGCGCACTGTGGTTCGCGCCCTGCTGCCCAGGCCTGAAGGGCCTGCGAGTAGGCCATCTCACCGCCGCTCTGGTCAACCCAGGCGTTGTTGCTCATGTTCTGCCCTTTGAAGGGCAGAGGGGTTTCACCCCGGCGCCGCAGCACTCGGCAGAGGGCGGCGGTCATCAGAGATTTGCCGGCGCCGCTGCTGGTGCCGAGCACCATCAGGGGGCGTGGGCCGGCTCCGGGCCGCGAGGCGCTCACAGCCTTGGCCGGCTGCGGCGCAGCTGGTGCTGGATCCGCTCGGCCAGTGGGGCTCTGGGGATTTCGCCCCGCCAGCTCCCCAGCAGCTCGCGGCCCATCGGTGTGAGCCGCACCCTCTCGGTGAGTCCCTGGCCGTCCACCTCGCGGCGCAGCACGCCGAGTCGGATCAGCCAGATGAAGTGGGCTTCTACCCGCTCGGGGCCCATGCGCCCCCAGCAGAGCTGTCCGGCCTCGGGGAGCCTGCAGAACGTGGCGCTGCTCAGGGCCTGCTCAGCCACATGGTCGTAGAACGCTCGCCGGAAGGGCAGGCAGCGCATGGCCTGGCTTGCCCTCGCCAGGGCGCGACGGTCGAGCAGGGGATCGTGGTCTCGCGCCGGTTCCTCGCCCAGCGCATGGTCGTGGCTCAGCCGTCGTTTCATGGATGGCATTCTCTCCGTCCACCTGCTTGTCATGCTGGTTCTGGCCTCCGCATCGCCCGCCCGCCGGCGCCTGCTCGAGCAGGCCGGCATCACCCATCAGGTGCAGGTGAGCGGTGTGGATGAGCAGAAGATTGCCGACCCCGATCCGCTTCGGTTGGTGCAGCGTCTGGCGGCCGCCAAGGCGGATGCCGTGGCCGACACCCTGGCCACGACATCAGCGGGAGATGCGACAGCTGTGCTCGGCTGCGATTCCGTCCTGGTGTTCGAGGGGGAGGTGCACGGCAAACCCGCAGACGCCGCTGCGGCGATCGCCCGTTGGCAGCGCATGGCCGGCCACTGGGGGGAGCTGCATACCGGTCACTGCCTGATCTCCCTGCCCGTCGGACCGGAGGCAGGCCTAGCCCAGTCCAGACTGGCGGTTGTCACCACCAGGGTCCAGTTCGCGGCCGTGACCGTGGCGGAGATCCTGGCCTATGTGGCCACCGGCGAGCCATTGCAGTGCGCTGGTGGTTTTGCTCTGGAAGGTCGAGGCGGGCTCATGGTGGAGCGCATTGAAGGCTGTTTCAGCAATGTGATCGGCCTGAGCCTGCCGTTGCTGCGTCGCTGGCTCAGTTGCCCAGCAGGGTGTTGAGCAGTTGGATCAGGCTCTGGCTGCTGCTGGTGCGCTCCAGGGTCACTTGCAGCACCCGGTCTGACCAGCTGAAGCTCAGGTTGTTGCCCTGTTCACTGACGCGTACCGGCCAGGTGGCGCCCTGGCCATCGGTGATGCGATAGCCCTCGCCCCGGAAGTTGCTGAAGGTGTACACCGAGCCGTCCGTCAGGGCCACGTCCACCTTGCGACCGCGCGTGCTGGTGCGTTCGCGGATTTCGCAGCTGCCGCTGGCCAGGGTCTTGAACCAGCGGGTGAGTCGGCACTGGGCCTGTCGGGCCACAGCACCACCACCCTGGCCAAACAACTGGCGGCTGAGGGTGGTGTCGATGGTGCGCCGATCCCAGCCATCGCTCCAGCATCGCTGGGCTGCCACGTCACACACGGCGCCGTTGCTGAGCCGGAACACCTTGGGGGGCTGTTGTCCGCCCAGTTGCCGCAGGGCTGCCTGCTCGGCGTAGATGCCGTAGTACTCACGGGTGAGGGCAAGGGACAGCCCCTGCCGGTCGTAGCAACGTTTTTCGCGACGATCGCAGAGCACCCCGGCCACCGGTAGCTGCAGATCTCCGAGCGTGGTGTTGCCGCCGCCGCCGTTCATGCCGCCGCCACTCCCACCGCCGCTACTGCTGCCGTAGAGCTGTTGCGACAGTTGGCTGGCCACTGTGCGGCGGCTGTAGCCATCGCTCCAGCACAGATTGGCCCGGCTATCGCAGAGGGCGCCGGTGCTGAGCCGGAATTCCTGCACGGGGGGGCGACCGGCCAACTCCCGGGTGAGTCGATCAGCGGCCAGGCGGCCGAAATAGGTCTGGGTGTGGCCGATGGAAGGTCCCTGGGCGTCGTAGCAAACGGGGCCAGCGCCATCACACACCACGCCCGGAGCTGGCGCGCTCAGCTGACCAGTGACGGGCCTTGTCTGCAGCTGTGCCATGGCGCCTGCCCCCACCAGACTCAGGGAGATGGCAGCGGCCGCGAGAGAGGATCCGGCGCCCCAGCACTGGATACCGAAGAGCTTGGAACCTTGGCGCAGGTGCGATATCACGGCAGGCGAACGAACGTGACAGGGTATTGATAACACGGTATTCCCACTGGGAATCACTGTCATCCGCAGAAATCGGCAGTTTGGGTTGCCTCTCAATGGCGGGCAGGTTTAGGGCTGCTGCCAACAAAAAAGCCCTTGCCAGATGGCAAGGGCCTGATGCAGTTCCTGATGCAGTTGTGGAAGCTGGTGTGCAGGATCAGTCGAGATCCGGCATGGCCAGGGTGGGCTCGGCCTGACGGTCGATGCCCTTTTCGAAACCGGCAGCTGCGGCGCGGGCGCGGCCGGCGTGCCAGAGGTGACCCACCAGGAAGAAGAAGGCAAGCACGAACTGGGTCGCGGCCAGCCACTGGCGGATGTTCACGAAGTTCACCGAGTTGGGTTCGGTGATGATTCCGCCCACCGAATTCAGCGAAGCGTTCGGGGCGTGGGTCATGTATTCAGCCGCGCGGCGCACCTGCCAGGGCTGAATGTCGTTCTGGAGCTTGTCGAGGCTCAGGCCATTGGGGCCACGCAGGGGCTCCAGCCAAGGACCACGGAAGTCCCAGAAGCGCATGGTTTCACCACCGAAGATGATCTCGCCCGTGGGGGAGCGCATCAGGTACTTGCCCAGACCGGTGGGGCCCATGGCCGAACCGATGTTGGCGCCGAGGCGCTGGTCACGCACCAGGAAGGTGAAGCTCTGGGCCTGGGAGGCTTCGGCGTTGGTGGGGCCGTAGAACTCCGAGGGATAGGCGGTGTTGTTGAACCAGATGTAGGCCGAGGCGATGAAGCTCATGAAGCTCAGGGCGCCGAGGCTGTAGCTCAGATAGGCCTCACCGTTCCAGATGAAGGCGCGGCGCACCCAGCCGAAGGGCTTGGTGATCACGTGCCAGATGCCACCGAAGATGCAGGTGAGACCGATCCAGATGTGACCACCGATGATGTCTTCCATCGAGTTCACACCGATGATCCAGCCCTCACCACCGAAGGGGGCGCGGAACAGGTAGCCCCAGATCACACCGGGGTTGAGGGTGGGGTTGGTGATCAGGCGCACATCGCCGCCACCGGGGGCCCAGGTGTCATAAACGCCGCCGAAGAACATGGCCTTGAAGACCAGCAGCAGGGCGCCCACACCGAGAAGAATCAGGTGATAACCAATGATGTTGGTCATCTGATTCTTGTCGCGCCAATCCTGCGAGAAGAAGGAGGAGTAGCTCTCCAGGATCTCGGGACCGCGCAGGGCGTGATACAGACCGCCCAGGCCAAGAACGGCCGAGCTAATCAGGTGGAGCACACCCACCACGAAGAAGGGGTAAAGGTCAACGACCTCACCACCGGGACCCACGCCGTAGCCGAGGGTGGCCACGTGGGGCATGCAGATCAGCCCCTGCTCATACATGGGCTTGTCGAAGGTGAAGTGGCTCACCTCGAACAGCATCATGGCGCCGGCCCAGAACACCATCAGACCGGCGTGGGCCACGTGGGCGCCGAGCAGGCGACCGGAGAGATTGATCAGGCGGGCGTTACCGGCCCACCAGGCGTAACCGGTGGAGTCGAGGTCCTTGCCCCCGACGCTCACCAGCCCGGAATTAAAGGGCGTTTCCACGGGGCAGTACCTCTTCAGGGAAGACGAAGTTTTCGTGCGGCTGGTCAGCCGGTGCCATCCAGGCACGCAGACCCTCGTTCAGAAGAATGTTCTTCGTGTAGAAGGTCTCGAACTCGGG
>Ga0164292_10003771_pt1 | contig 12376 bp, 3 predicted proteins | sample GEODES117metaG_FD_111486 | JGI IMG/M metagenome (GOLD analysis project Ga0164292, IMG submission 111486) | Eutrophic lake water microbial communities from Lake Mendota, Wisconsin, USA - GEODES117 metaG | ecosystem: Environmental > Aquatic > Freshwater > Lake | place: USA: Lake Mendota, Wisconsin... | reverse complement strand
TACTGGAATAGCTATTTCTATTAGGTTTTCTCTTTCCTTAAAATATCTATTTATTTGTATATCACAATTTCTTATTTTAATACCATATTTATCTATAGTATTTTTTAGCCGCAATTTGTCTTCTAATTTTATATTATAGTTATCTAATGTCAGCTCTTGTTCTCCTATATTATCATTGCATTTTACATTTTTAGCATCGTCAATATTTGAAATTACATTATCTAAACTTTCTAAATTTCCAAATATAGATATTATTTCATTTAAGCATTTTTTCCTTTCTTTAATCGGTTTATCTATTTTACATCCTTTAGCCGGTTTTAAAGGTTTTTCGGCAACTAATTTTTTTAATGTACTTTCTATACTTTTATTTTCCTCTTTTAAATTATAAATATTTAATTCAATATCATTATCATTCTCATCTCCATATATATTATTATCATATAATTCAAAATATTCTGTTAGTGATTTACGTTCATTTTCTATAATATTAAAGTCACAAGGTTTATGTTTAACACCAGCATCATCATTTAATTCATACGAAGGTTTATATTTCTTACTTAAGCTAATTATATCTTTATCTTTCAATAAATATTCTAATTCCGTCAATCTTTTCGTATAATTATTATATTCTATTTCTGATATTAACTTATCTAAATTAATCTTATTTTTTAATTCAGTAATATTTATATTTAATATTATATCAATATCTCCTACATTACTTATTAATTTACTATTATTATCGTATTCATTATTTAATATGCTATGTTTATTATTTAATATCTCTAAGTCTGCTTTTGTTTTATATAATTCTTCTTCATTATTCTTGTAGTTATTAGATTTTATTAAATGTATATACACGTCTTTTTTGCTCTCAATATATTTATACAATCCTTTATATTTATTTATTGTTTTATTAAATATATTATATAAATTATATATATATTCTATTTTAAAAGATTTATCTATTACTTCTAATACTGACTTGAAATCTAATTTCAATATATCACAATCTATACGTTGTGTTATCATAGATGTTGATAAAAAATCATCTAAATCTCCAAATAGTTTAAGTATTTCGTTATTACAAGCAGTATCTTTTTTAATAATCTCTAAAGATAAATTATTATTTTCTATAACATGTTTATATATCACAGAATTATTAACTAACAATTTATTTGTAGCAACTTTTTTAGAATAATTACGTACTATTCTATAAGTTTCCTTATCATTCAATTCAATATCAATTATAGTATATCCTTTATTTTTATTATTATTAACGACACCGCTTGAGAATGCTGATTTTTTTGTATTTTCACCCCATATAGCTAAAAGTAATATATCATAAATAGCTGATTTACCTGTCCCATTTTTCCCTTTAACCATAAATAATTTTCCATCTAAATCAGTGATGTTTAACCAGTTTTTATTTTCATAACATAATAATCCTTCCCATTCTAAATATTTAATTTTAAATATAGATTTTGGTGTAGTAATTGTATTTTCATCAGAACTTATATTTATAATTTCTGATATTTCTTTATTTATTTTAATAATTTCTTCTTGTAATTCATCAGGATAATTTTTAACATCTATTAATAATACCTCTTTATTCTTAATAATTTTACTTAAAAATAGTAGATTATCTTCTGTTAGCAAAGGTTTAAAATATTCTGTTATTATATCGTCGCTAATAGTAATATTATAATTATCATTAATATTAATATTTTTAAGATTTGAAACACTATTTAGCATATTTGTATTATTAAAATTTTTAAGATTGTTTAGTTTATCCATAGTATCATAATTGATATTATATTTTTGTAGAATAGTATTCAATTTTAACTGATCTATATTAGTAAAATTTTTAATATTTATGCTCTTAGGAAAAATCTCTATATTATTTTTAATATGTTCTTCTAATGTTTTCTCGTATTTTCCATTAATCCTTATTAATATATCTTTATTGTCATCATCGCCTTCTTTAATATTTATAAAACCATTATTGTTGTAAACATTTATTTTTTTAATATCTTTATTATATAAATCCCATAGCAAATATCCATGATTAATTATGTCTTCGCCAAAATTTTGTTGTATTAAACTCCCAGCATATCCGCATATTGTTTTATTTTTATAAGTAAAAACTTGCCTTTTATGAATATCTCCTAATAGCACATAATCAAAATCTTTAACCCATTCTAAAGGATATGGGTTAAATACTTCTTCTATAGTATTACCATTGTATAATTTAGCAAATGCAAATGAACCATGAAATAATGCTATTTTGTACTTAACCTTTTGTTCAATATCAGGAAATGGTGGTAAATCTTTAATTCTTCCGCTATTTTTGTAACTATCTAATGTTTTATCTATACTTACAAAAGATATACCTATATCATCTATAACAAATGATGTAGAATAGTTTAATACAAAAATATTAGGTATCGCAAATGTCGTAGAATAAACGAGTGAAGGCTTATTGATATCACTCTGATCATAATCGTGATTACCTGAAATAATATATGTCCTACCTATTTCTGATAAAGCTTGTATAAATTTACGATATATAATCAGTCCGTAATTACCAATTACATTCTTATTGTGAAAAATATCTCCCGTAATAACTATAATAAAATTATCAAAGGATAAATTTTTTAATTTTATTTCACATTTTATTGATTTAATAGTTTCTTTGAATACTTCTTTATACTCTTCATATCTCGAATATTTATTATCTCCATTTCTGATATGTAAATCTGATAAGTGAAATATATGTGATAAAACCATATATTATGATATATATATATATATAGTAAGAAATCCCTATGTATCATTTTTTATCATTCAACAAAAAATATAAATATGAAGAATTTTTCATTGACGAGTATGCTGAACTTAACGATATTATATGTTATATCGAGGAAAAAATATTAATATTATATTGGTATTTACAATTGGCAAATACATATTTTTTAGATAATTATAATATATATAATAACTATTTATAAGGATAAAAATTTGATAAAAGCTTTGATACAAATGTTTGTTCTTGATTTTTTAAGTCAGTTTCCTGTTGTTTTTTCAAATTTTTCTCGTCTTCTTCTTGCTTTAACTTGGCTTCCCGCTCGGCCACTTCTTGCTTTAACTTGGCTTCCCGCTCTGCCGCTTCTTGCTTTAATTTGGCTTCATCAGCTATCATCTGATTTATGTATTCTTGATGTTCCATCCACTTCTTCGTCTGCTCATTCGAATATTTCTCCTCTTGCTTTTCTCTTCTTATCTTTATCTCTCTCTCTATTCTCTGGAGCTCTTGTACTCGCTGCTCCTGCTCCTCTCTTTTTCTATTTTCTTTATTTTTCAGTACACGATCTAAATAATTATCTCTAATGTTGATTCTTCTTTTTATCTGATATAAAATATCTTCTATTTTAGAAGGAAAATGTTGTCTTATATAGTTAGTTAGCCTCTGTGGTGGGTCAGTTAGCCGCTGTGGCCACTCGGGTGATAAATTAGCAAAAAAATTTGTATCGAGTTTTAATTTAGGTAAATTCTTTTTCACCACTTCATTTTCAATATAAATTCTAAATAATTCTCGTTCATTACTACTTATGCTTATGAATTTATTTTCCAAATAGAATTCACTCTTGCGTCTCTCACAAATCTTAATCAATCTTTTCTTCCATTTCTGAAAGTCTTCTTCATCAAACTCAGCTATATGTTCATTAATTTGTTCCAAAGTAGGATTTGGTGGAAAATTCCATTCCCAATATCGTGCTTCTTCCATTAGTTCCTTTTTATTTTTTTCTTCCATCTTTTTTTTTTCTTTCATCTCTTCTTTCATCTCTTTCTCTCTCTCCCACATTCTCACTCTTTCTGTCTTCTCTCTCTCTTCTTTTTCTATCTCTTCTTTCTCTTTTCTCTCTCTCTCTTCTCTCTCAACAGGTCTCACCCTATCAATTTCCTCTTGTATAACACTTAACTTGCTATTATATATTTCTATTTGTTCAGAGTAAGTTTGATTTATATTATTTTTTTCTATATCATATTTTTCACTAATATTTTTTATAATATTTTCTATATTTTCTATTTCACGATTAAGGTATTCTACGCTTTTTTCTAATTCAAGTCTCTCTTCTCGGCTATTCCAGTCACGGTTTTTAAGCTTACCATCAAATGATTGTAATAAACTTTTTTTGTTATTTAATGATATTCTGTTAGAATTATATTCTCTTGATTTTTCGTCTCTTAATTCATATATTTTTTCGTTATATTGCTTTTTTAATTTTTCTTTATTATCATTTAATTCTTTTAGTTTCGTTTTTTTTATATTAATTGCTATATCTGTTTCATTTTTTTTTATATCATTTATGATATTTCTTATACTGTTTCTATATTTTAAGCGTTCTTGTTTAAAATTATCGCTATCGTCTTCTTCGACATCATTTTCTAATATATTTTCTAAAAACGTTGTACTCTCTTTCTTAATATATCTACCATCAATATATTCTTTTGGTTCTTTTATAGTACATCTAATACTTTTTTCAAAAAGCTGTTCATATATGTTATTAAAAATCCTATAACAATCTGTATTATTATAATACAGATCATAATAATTTTTCAATATTATATTTGTACTATCTATATCATTTAATAATTCATTTTTTAATGTATTATTAATTTCAATTGCTTTATTTTTGTCATCTTCTTTTATTTGATTAAAATTTTCATCTTCAAAAATTAGAATATGACTATGTATTAATAATTTATTATAAACTTTATTATAATTTAAAAACTTATCTATTATATCTTTTTCACTTAACTTATCTAACTCATTTAACTTATCATTAAATATATATTTTTCATAATAAATCTTAAATAATTTTTGAGCATTTATAAAAGTTTTAGCACATTGGTTATCATTATAATTAACGTATATATAATCTTTGAAAGTATAATCGTTATATTCTTCCTTCTCATCCATTGTTTTTTTTTTAGATAATTCAAGTGTTAATAAGTATATAATTTCCACGAATATTGGCTTATCTTGCTCGATATGTTCTGCGAATGATACGGGATTTCGTATAAATGATATATTTTTTTCTTTAAAATATATTTTATTATTGCGATTATTATTTATATATTTTATAAATTTTTCTCTTAATTCATATTCATTAGATGTTAAGTGATATTTATGTATCATCCATTTTATTATATTATTAAAAATTGGTGCGTGTTTAGTAATTAAAAATATTAATATGTTATTATGATATTTAAATATATATTGTAATATAATATTTGCGATAACAGAATTATATATTTTTAAATTATATTTTAATTTTTCTGTGTCGACTTTTTGTTTGTTAATGTTTTCGTTTATTGTTAAAAATTTTTCTATATATACTTCTAATAAGATAAAGTCATCATAATCATAAGAATTTATATCCTTATAAATAGTTAATAACCGCTGTTTATAATATTCTAAACATTCTATGAAAAAGTAATAATCTTTATCATATAGTTTAATCGATTCCGGATTGTTACTTATAATTTTTGATAAAGAATCATCTTCTTGTCTTTTTAGCAAATCAAATCCATGAGCTATATATTTTTTTAGGATATCTGGATAACTATGATTATCTTTAGAATTTATAAATGATTGAAGTTCTGATAGAAATTCTTCAAATATATTAAAATTATCATAAATAAAAATTTTAAAACTTTCGGGATCTAAGTTAATAATCTTAGCAATGCTGTAATTTATTTCATATTTTAACAAATTATATTTTGTATCAATTTCTTTATTAATAAAAATATCATAATTAGTATTTATATTTGTAATATGTGTCGCATATTTTTCATTTTTTATATCTTCTAAAATATCATCAACGCCATTATCTGATAATAATATACGACTGCTTTCAATATAATTATTAAGATAAATATCTAATAATGATTTATCTTCTTTTTTATCTAATAAAATATATATTTTATAATTTATTATTAATATATTATCTATTATTTTCATTATTTTCAATTTGTTATAACAATATTTATCTAATTTGAATATATCATCGCAATCATCGTCACTTATAGATTTATCTTTTATTGTATCTTTATAAAATTCTATTTTTATATAAAAATTTTTAAAATCTTCAATATACTTATTACCTTCATAATAAGTCAGTATATGTTCTATATATATAGGTATCTTCTTATTATCACTTAAAACACTACTATAAAAACGTTGTTTTTCTTCTATATAATTATTAAATATTTTACACGAATAATTACTAATTAATTCTGTAATGTTACTTAATATATTAAAATAATTTTCTTCATTAATTTCAACATCTCTTAATTCATTCAATTTTCCTTCTAAATATTTTACATAATTTGTAATTAAATCTATGTCGACACCAGATTGACCTCCTATGGAAAATTCTTTTCTAATAAAATTATTCTTTAATATAGAATCTTCTTCTGTTTTAATAATTTCTTTGCATAAAATTATTATTTGAAATAATTTATAAAGTTTATTTAATAAATCACTATTTATTATTATATTATTAATTAAATTATTATCTATTGTTTCATTATCAAGTAAATTAAATATTTTTTCTAATAGATTTTTTATAAAAGGATATGTTTCAAATATATAAACATATCCGTAAAATTCTGATAATAGATAAATATTTATTCTTATTAATAAATATATTTTTTTTAAATTAATAATGTCATAATATAATTCTTTTAATCCCTTAAATTTGTCACAAATGTCCCCTCTATATTTGGGGTTTACAAAATTGACAAAATAGTCAAATTCGTCAAATTCGGTATCCTTTTTATTTTTAATATTAGTTTTATTTTCAATAATTTTATTCTTATATTTATTTATAATTTGTTTTGAATTTTCATAATTTTCTTCAACTAAATCTATACCTAATAAATACTCTGCTTCTTCTCTATATAATTCATTTTTTTGTCGGAAATGTTTAAATAATTCTGTATGTGTCTTGATTTCTAAATCTAATAATTTTGTATCATAAGTATTGATAAAAAAATACTGCAGAAAATATACTTTATGATTTTCTAAAATATCACATATACTAAGAAGATTATTATAATCTTCTTTATTATTTTCATTATTCATATATTCAATATCTATTTCAAATAGTTGTATACAATATTTTACATCTATTAGCAATAATTTTATTTTGACATCAGAAAGAATAGTTAATATTGTAGATGTCCTTGTATTAATTATATTAATATATGTTTCAATATCATTAATTTCTGTATTAAAATTAATTAATCTTTCATCAATAATTAATTCATATACGCCAATATCTTTTTGTGTTAAATCATTTACATGAATTAAATTAAAAAAATTCCAGCTTATATAATATTTTAAATGTTCTTTAAAATTATTAAAATCATATTTAATATTATGAATATCTGTTGTCCCATAATTTGCTATAATAGCATTATTACCAATAGCAGTTTTTTCATTATCTGGTATTATATTATATCTACTTTCAATAATATCTATAAGCTCTATATAAGGGATTATATTATTAATCGCATAATCTTTAAGTTTATTGATATTATTATATATATACAATAATTCATAATCGTATATATCAACTTGTTTAAAATCTCCACGATTTAATTTGAGTAAATTATCAAGATAATTAGTAAAATCTAATGTTATAGCAGGTAAATTTATTTTATATATAAGTTTTTTATTATAATCAATAAAACATTTTATAAAATGATATTTATAATTTAATAATTCACCATAATATTTTTTTTTATAAATTTCTTCAGTATATAATACTAAATCGTTTATAGTTATATTATTTCCGTTATTATTATATTTATTTTCTAAATCGAGGCAAATATTATTTAATTTTGTTTCTTGATGTTGTAAATGTGGTTCAGAATATTTTCTATAATTTGTTAGAATTAAATCTTGTTTAATTAAAATAAAATGATTTATATAATTACTAATCCAATTGAAGAAAATACCTCTTTCTTCTATTGTTATATATTGACCGCTTACAGATTCTTGACGTATGTTAGTTAGAATTTTAGTTACTTCTTCATTCACATCATATTGTTGTTTTATTTTTGGATAATATTCCAGATTAATTTTATTAAATTGTGGTCGCATTAAAGGGCTTAATGTGTCATCAAAACATTCTTTGCAACATTCTTTGCAACAATCTTCAAATACGTATGTTTCTTCTATATGTGTAGCATCATTATCTATTTCTATATTTATATTTTTAATATAATCATTAGATAATTCAGCATACCCACCTTGATGAGTAATTCTTATTAAATCATGTAACAATGTGCTATTTGTCGCACTTCCACCGCTCATAGAATATGTATTATTTTTTTTATCTTTTTTTACTAAATATCTTTGTCCTCCTCCATTATATCCACTTGGACCTCCGGGACCACTTGGACCTCCGGGACCACTCGGAGGTACCTGTTGGGAAACAAGTATAAAATTAAAATTTTTAATATTATCGCTTATTCTTGAATATATTGGCAAATCAATACCGTTCTCAAGTGCCTTAATACGTTCGAGTATTTCTTGAAATTTTGCAAATATTTTTTTACCTATAATATTTATATCACAATATATTTTATAAGATGAATTTATTATATCATTGATGTGTTGATAATACTTTAATATTATTTCAATTAAATTATAATATGAAGAAGATATTACGGCCGCTGTATCCAAATCTTTTTTAATTTTATTTATTATATTATAATTACTGGTATTTTCATTACTGGTATTTTCATTTTCATAAATATATTTATAGACTTTTAATGCATTATCTAATGGATTAATTCCAAAAGAAGAATCGCCATTTTTATATGTGCTATATACTTTTCTAATTAAAGTTATATGTTCATTAATATTATTATTATGTTTTATAATTTTTTCTGTATATTCTGATAATATTTTTATATGATTTACTATCTCATCAACCCCTTCAGCTGTTATAAATAATCTAAATCCATTTATTTTACATATATTACTTTCATTTAATATATCAAAAATAGATTCAAAATGAGAATATATTTCTTGAATTTCTGTTAATAAATTTACATAAAATTTACTTAAAAAATTTAAAAATATACTTGTTTTTGTTTGTATTAAAGCTGCAGGACATGTGTTATCTTTAATACTTAAATAATGTTTTTGTAAAAATGTATAAATATCTTTAATACTTTTTAAATATAAATTATCGTTACTATCTATTTGTTTAAATTTATCTATAAACACTAATTTATAATCCTCAAAAACTTTTAAATTTTGTGCTGTGTTTGCGTCTATTAATGCTATATTATTAACATTTTCTTTAAAACGATCATTTAAATGAACAGGAGGACCAAATTTGTTTACAGTATAAGCTTTAATTGCAGATATAATTAATGTATATGTATTATCTATCAAATTGAAATAATTAGTAAATATCCCGATTGATTTAAAAGCTGTATAATATTTCCCCGTTGTTTCTATTTGATAAAATGTTTGAAGTATTTGAATGTCATCAGAACCTAAGTTTTGATATATTTCATCTTTTAAAATTCTATCATTATATTTAAAAAAATGTGTATCTACCATCAATATGTTTAAATCGCCAATTTTTTTTTGATTTATGTATTCGCATAAACTTTTAGCCTGTTCTTTCTTCTCAGTATCATTACACTTTGATATAATATATAAGCAATAATTATTTAATTGACTTCTAATATTTCTTAATAATGTATCCGCTGTTATATTATTATCATTTGATATAAAAATATTATTATAAATATAATATATACTTCTTAATTTTATCCCACTTATATAATCTGTTAAAATATCATAACAAAAATAATATTTTGGTGCAATAGGCTCAATTATATCATTATCGTCATATTTTTTCATATTTGTAAATGCTAATTTATAGTCGGGCTTATCTGGATTATCATATCGATCTTTAGTATATATTTTAATATTATCTAAAATATTATTCCAATATGTAATAACATTTTCTTCTTTTATATTTTCAATTGGATTATGAAAATAACAAGGATTAGCAATAGTCCCTAATAAAAAAGGGCACTTTGCGATGATTGCTAAAGTTGCTAAAAATGTATCAGCAGTAAATAAAATAATTTTTCCTTTAAAAATATTCAAATTACTACCCAAATTATTTAAATTATTTAAGCAAGTTGTAATAAATATTTGACCAAAATCTCCGTAACCTTTTATGCTCATGCCTATACTTTTTTTTAAATTTGATATCATCTCAACAGACAATCCACTCTGTCCACTCTGAGGAGGAGGTGGCCATTGAAAAAGTTTCATATTATTACTTATCCATTTGCAAACATTAGGTAAAGAAAATCCATTTTGCCCTACAATAATGTTGCTGTTATAAAATTCATTAATATTATAATTACCTTCAGTAAATTTATAATTAAATATTTTAATATTAAATTCTTTTTTTTCAATATATTTTTTTTTATCTTGACCAGTAAGTTGATTTATAATTATAAAATAACCGTTATCATTATTTAAATAATGAAAAAATCCCTGATAAAAAATAAACCCAATATTATATAAATATATTTCATAATCTATTAAATATTGGCTTTTAAAACTATTATCATTCGTATCCTTTGGACTACATCCTGCTGAATCTACTATTTGTGAGATAGTTGCTATACTTGCACTTTTTTGTTTCAGACGTTGAAAATAATTATCAAGTCTTTGCTTTATTTTTTTTGACGAGGTTTCTCTCAATCCAGTATCTAAACAATAATATTCTAATCCAGGTAATGTTGTCGTTTTATTAACTGGTCTTGTTATTTTCGAACTTAATTTGTCTTCTATAAATGTACTACACGCACTTAAAGATGAATTTGTTGTATTATAAGAAAACTTTGGGATACATCTACCAGGATCATCAAAATCGTGTCGCTGATCAAGTCTTATATAGAATAAATATTCAGTTAACTTAATTTTTATATTATTAAGCAATCCAGCAGCATTTGTTTTTAAATCTATTGTTATTAAAATTTTAATAATATTAAGAATATCAGGATCGGTTGGTATATTAGCACTGTCAATGTGAAATAAACTCATTAAATTGGTGTAAAGTTGTTCATTTATAGTTCTTATATGTTTCATATAACATTTTAATCTATATGATATCCCTAATATATGTTTATCTTCTAAAACTTCTATATGTATTAAAGGCAAAGACATTTTAATATATATCTATATATTAAATTTTAAAAAATAATTTAATTAAAATCATACTATTTTCTATTTATTTTTTTGGCTGAAGTAATAAATCTCTCAATGTTATACTAAGTTCATATCCGTTACTTTCGTTATATCTTTTAGAATCAGAAGATTTTGTTGCATATCTTGCGTTACTCATGCCTATTTTTCGCCAAAAAGAAGCTCCTCTTGAATTTTCGCTTGCATCAGTATCTATAAATATCAACATATCTTGGTCTAATTCTATATAAGGTCGGTTTTTTCTATTATTATCTGTTAAAATATAAACACCTTTTCTACTATTCCAATTATAGTATATATAATCACAAAAATTTTTTACTAATATAGTTGAATAGCCTCTACCTTGATATTTTTCATCTATATCTACATATAACTGATTTGGATATCCTTTACCAATAATTAATGAAAATTCACCAACAACTTCATCATAATTTTTAATAACAGACAATATCTTATTCTTTATACTATCATAATACCAATCGTAAGTAATATTTTCACTCATTATATTTAATATAGGTGAATATATATATAATGAGTGAAAATTAAATAAATATAGTAATTATATAGGTATTCTTATTTTTGATTATTCCCTTATAATTGTAAATAATTTCTAACTTCTTCTAAATCGTATTGCCTTGAAATAGGTATTCCTTTTGCTCCATGTAACAATATTGCTTTTTTTGTTAATAATAATACATTACGAAGTTCAATATTTTGAGTAAATTTACATAACAATATTTCCTTCATTATATTATGTTTAATTCCATTCCATATTTTAATGTTTTCATCATCAAGAATTACTAATTTTCTATTTTTTCGAGCAATATTACCATCTTTTGTAGTTCCAATAATATTTCCAGATTCTATACAAAATAAATTTGCTTTATTAGCATCTACTAATTCTATTTTTTTAGCTTGAAAAGCATGTTCTGCTGTATAATATGTTTTACCATTATAAGTAAATTCTGCTACATAAAAATTACTGAGCATTTTTCTCCAATCTTTAATTTTATTCAATTCATTATAGTCATTATAATTAGATACAAATTCATTTAC
>Ga0164292_10003770_pt1 | contig 12378 bp, 5 predicted proteins | sample GEODES117metaG_FD_111486 | JGI IMG/M metagenome (GOLD analysis project Ga0164292, IMG submission 111486) | Eutrophic lake water microbial communities from Lake Mendota, Wisconsin, USA - GEODES117 metaG | ecosystem: Environmental > Aquatic > Freshwater > Lake | place: USA: Lake Mendota, Wisconsin... | reverse complement strand
CTGACCCCGGGCCGCTGAGGCCCCGCCCCTGATGCAACTCAAGGTGCTCGAGCTGCTCCGCCGGGAGCAAGTTGTCCTCGACCGGCGGATGCTGATCGCCGGGATCGCGGCCGGCGTGATCAACACGCTGCCCATCTTTGTGCTGCCGCGCGCCGCCGACCGGATCTCCGACGGCAAATCCGCGCTCGTCGAACTCGCGCTCACGTTCGTCTGCCTCGCCGGCTACTGGAAAAGTAAGGGCTACCTGCTTGAGCGCCTGTCCCCCGCGGTGGAGCTGGTGGTCGAGCGCGTACGGGTGCGGCTAGCGACTAAGTTGCGGGACGCCCCGCTACCGGCCTTCGAGCAGCTGGCGCGGACGGACCTGCACAACGCGATCTCGACCCACGCGGCGACGATCTCCAGCGGCCTCATCCCCCTGATCAGCGCAGCCACCGCGGTCGTGCTGCTGCTCTGCGCCTTCCTCGCCATCTACCTGCAATCGGCCGTCGCCGCGCTCACCCTCGCGGGCGCGCTGGGCGTCATCGGCCTGGTCCTCGCTCGCCAGCGGGGCCCCATCTCGGCCGCGATCCACGAAGCCACCCGAGTCGACAACCGGTTTTCCGCCCGCTTCGACGACCTGCTCCAGGGCTTCCGCGAGCTCAAGATGAACGGCGCCGCCGCGCGGGAGTTCTTCGCCGATGACCTAGTGCCCGCGGCCGCCGAGGCCCGCGCCGCCCGCACTCGGCTCGGCCTGCTCTGGCGCGACAGCACCCTGATCGCCACCTCCGCGCTGTTCCTGCTGCTGGCGGCGGTGGTCTTTCTCGTCCCGGTGTTCGCCTCCGCCGACGCGCCCCGCATCGCCGCCATCGCCACCCTGATCGTGTTTATGATGGGGCCGCTCAACGAGGTGGTGTTCGCCAGCCAGAAGCTCGCGGAGGTCCACGGCGCGATCGATGAGCTCACCCGCATCGAGGCGGGACTCGACGCCGCGCTCGCGGGCACCGGCCCCGATCCGGTGGGCGAGGCCGCCCCGGCGGTCCCGCCAGCGTTCACGGGCCTGCGCGCCGAGGGCATCACCTTCGCCTACGCGAACGCCCGCGGCGAGCGGGAGTTCTCGCTCGAGCCTTTCGACTTCGCGCTCCGCCCCGGGGAGATCGTCTTCATCACCGGCGGTAACGGCAGCGGTAAGTCGACCTTCCTCAAAGTGCTCGCCGGGCTCTACCCCCCGGCGACCGGCGCCCTCCGCCTCGACGGCGCCGTGGTCGCGGGCGCGCTCCGCCAACCCTACCGCGACCTGTTCAGCCCGATCTTCAGCGACCCGCACCTCTTCGAGCGGCTCTACGGCACCGCCGAGCCGGACGAGTCCCGCCTCCACGCCCTCCTCCTCCGCACCGACCTGCTGCACAAGACCGGCCTCGACGGCCGCCGGATCACCAACCGCCAGCTCTCCACCGGCCAGCGGAAACGCCTCGCCCTCGTGCTCGCGCTGCTCGCGGACAAGCCGATCTTGCTGCTCGACGAATGGGCCGCGGAGCAGGACCCCGCCTTCCGCCGCCTCTTCTACCGGGAGCTGCTGCCGGAGCTGCGCGCCGCCGGCCGCACGGTCGTCGCCGTCACCCACGACGACGAACACTACGGGGTCGCCGACCGCGTGCTGCGGATGCAGTACGGCAAGTTCGTGCCCGCCGCCTGAGGCGATGGCCATCCCCCGGATCGTCCACCAGATCTGGCTCGGCGCGAATCCCCCGCCCGCCGCCTTCACCCGCTGGCGGGAAACGTTTCGCCAGCACCTGCCCGGCTGGGAACACCGCCTCTGGAACGACGCGGCCTGCCTCGACCTGATGCGGGCCCATTTCCCCGGGGCCGAGACCGCGTGGCGCGCCATCCCCCGCGCCGCCCAGCGCGCGGACGTCGCCCGCTACATGATCGTCGCCGTCCACGGCGGGCTCTACGCGGACATGGACTGCGAGTGCCGCCGGCCGGTGGATTTCCTCCGCCCGGACGACGAGCTCGTGGTGGCGACGGAGCTGCGCACGGACTCGCGCAAGGTGCGGGAGCTCTACCGCACGCGCCGGGGCCTGCTCTACTGCCAGTGGACGTTCCTCGCGCGCCCCGGCCACCCCTTCCTGCAATCCCTGGTGCGCGAGGTGCTCGCCCGGCTGGACCGGCGGATGGCCGAGGACCTCGTGGCCCACCTGATCGACCAGACCGGACCCGGCGCCTTCACCGACGTGCTCGAGGGCTACCGGGCGGCGGGCGGCGCGGTCCGGATCGTGCCCGGCGAGTGGTTCAGCTGCCCGGACGGGGCCAGCCTGCCGCGCTTCATGCGTTCCGTGCTCCTCCCCGAGCTGGGCCGCACGACCTACATCCGCCACCGTTCCGCCGCCACGTGGATGGACGCGAAGGTCAAACGCGACTGGCTGCTGCGCGGCCTGCTGCTGCTGGCCCCGAAGCCGATCCCGGCACCGCCAGCCCCAGGCGCCGGCCCGCCTCCGCGTTGAGGAACCTTCCCGTCGGGTCGAGCGACTCCCGGAGCGCCAGGAATTGCGCGCGGCCGGGCAGGTGCAAAGCCTCGTCCGCGGCAGCCGGCGGCAGGGTTTTGCCCAGATGATAGCGCGGCGCCCAAGGCGCGAGCACAGCGGCTAACCCCGCCTGCCAGCGCGGATCGCCGGGGTAATCCCAGAACTCGAGCCAGCAGACGTCCTGCCCGTGGTTGGCCGCGAGCCAGTGCTCCCCGGCCGCGCTGGCGCGCAGGTGCACCGGAAAGAACCGCGGCGGCCGGCCGGGACCAGCGAACCAGTCGGCGAGCGCCCGCAAGGCCTCCCCGGCCCGGGCGAAGGGGACGGCGAACTCCAGGTCGTCGATCGGGAATGGTTCGCCCTGCGACAGGTCGGAGAACGCCAGCACGGACTCCGCCGGGCCGGCGGACGCCACGTAGCCGTGCCCGCACCAGCGCCGCGCCAACGCCCGCCGCCACGGACCCGCGCCCGGCAAGCCCAGCGCCCGCAGCAGCAGCCGGAAATTCGCGGAGACCATCCGCCGCCGCCAGGCCGGGCCCGCCGGCCGCAGGGCCGGCACCTCCGGCGCCGGAGCCGGTAACGGAGCGCAGCGGCGGATCTCCAGTACCTCGACCAACCCCGCCTCCGGATGCCAGCGCGCATCGAGGAAGTCGTTTTCACGATGCAGCGCGCCAAACGAGGCGAGAAACTCGTCCCACGCGAGGACCCGGGGTTCACCGCGCAAGTGGAACGCCGGCACGCACCGCAACGTCACCTCGGCCATCACCCCCAGCAGCCCCAGCGCCGCCACCACGCCGCCGAATTCCGCCTCGCTCCGCCGCCAGCGCCGCAGCTCCCCGTCCGCCCCGACCAGCGCCACCGCCTCGACCGCGTCCGCCAGCGTGCCGGTGCGCAGCGACCCGCCGTGGGTCGCCGTCGCGAGGGCCCCGGCCAGGGTCTGGCCGAGGTAGGAGCCGTGGTTGGGCAGGGCCAGCCCGCGGGCCGCGAGGACCCGGTTCAACGCCGCCAGCGTAAGCCCGGGCTCCACCGTGACGCGGTCGCCGTCCACCACCAGCACCCGGTCCATCCGGTCGAGCCGCACCTCGACGCCCGGCGTCTCCGGCAACGCGGCGAAGGTGTGGAGGCTCCCGGCGGCCTTGACCTGAAGGCCAGCGGCGGCGGCGGCGCGGACCACCGCCTGCAATTCCGCGAGGGATCGCGGCCGCGCGCCAGCGGTAGGACGGAGAACGTAGTGGCCGTCGTGACTGGATTGCGCCGGACGCCGGGCCGGCAGGTCGCGGCCCCGCAGCGCCAGCTCCGTGAGGAGCAGGCCCGTCGCCAGGGAAAGCCGCGGCGCGTAGCCGAACGCCCGCTGCGCCCGGGCACTCGAGGTCGGACGCTGGTTGCGCGACATCCACTGCGCGAGCCCGAGTCCCCGGCTGACCTCGGCCGCCGGCGGGATCCAGCGGCCCACCGCCGCCAGCCGCGCCGCGAGCGCGCACACGCCCGCCTCCGTCGCGTAACGCGGCGCGCGCCCCACCAGCGCCCCCAGCGCCTCGTAAAATTCCGCGAAGGTCACCTCCTCGTGGCCCAAATTGAACACGCCCCGCTCGCGACCCGCCCCCACCGCGACCAGCCCGGCCACGAGGTCGTCGACGTGCACCGCATTCATCCGCCCCGCGCCGTCGCCGCAGCCGAACATCAGTTCGCGGCCGCGCCGCAACAGCTGCAGCGGCACGCCCGTCCACGAGGCGATGCCCGGCCCGTAGACACACGTCGGCCGGACGATGGCCCACGTCACCGGGGCGTCCGCCAATTCGTCCTGCAGCGCGGCCTCCGCGGCCAGCTTGGAGCGGGTGTAGGCGTCGAGTTCGGGCCGGTCCACCAACGCGGAGTCCTCGTCCCAGACCGGTCCGGGATCGGTGGCCGCCGCGTAGACGGCCGCGGTGCTGAGGTGGACCACGCGCCGCACGCCGACCCGCCCGGCGGCCCGCGCGACGGCGCGGGTGCCACCGACGTTCACCCCTTGGAACTCCGCAGCCGCCAACCCGCCCACCTTCGCGGCCGCGTGGTAAACCGTGTCCGCGCCGGCGAGGAACGGCGCGAGGTCCGCCGCGCGCGTGCAGTCGCCGAGGAACACCTCTCCGCCCGCGGCGGCGAAGGCCGCGGTCGCGGGTCCCCCGCGCCGGAACAGGCCGCGCACCGCGTGGGTCGCGCGCAGCTCGCGGGCGAGGCGGCTCCCGATTCCGCCACCCGCGCCGGTGATGCACGCGACCGGGAGGCTCATCGCGCCTGCAGCCGCGCCTCGAGCCGCTCGAGCGCCCGCCGCTCCTGGCCGAAGGGGGTCATCACCGGCAGGAACTCCGAGGCCGCCGGGGCCGGCACGTTGTACTTGATGGCGGTGGCGAAACTGCCGCTCGGGCCGAGGTCCACGTAGAGGCAGGGGCCGTCCGCCTCGAGGTCCCGCACGGCCGCCGGGAAATCCGTCCGCGCCCGCGTCGCCTCCCAAAAGTGCTCCGACGTCGGAGTGGTCACCCGCCGCCGCGTACCCACGGAGTACACCGGTTGCCGCGCCGGCACCGGCACGAGCCCGGCCGCGGTGGCCGCCAGCGGAATCCGCAGGGGGTCGATCGACGAGACGTGGAACGCGTGCGGCAGGGGCAGCTCGTGGGTGTCCACGCCCAACTCCCGGAGCCGGGCGCGCGCGCGGGAGAGGGGCTCGGGCGGGCCGCCGAGGACGAAGCTCCGCGCGAAGTGCACGCCCGCCAACTCGCACCCCGCGAAGACGTCCGGGCGTTCCGCGAACAGCGTCGGGGAGCCCAGGACCGCGAGCATTCCCCCGGCGGGAGCGCTCGCCTCGAGCAACAGGCCCTGCTTGACCACGGTCACGAGCACGTCCTCCGCCCGCCAGGCGCCCGCCACCACGAAGGCCGCGACCTCGCCCATGCTGTGGCCCGCGATGAGGTCCGGCCGGTGGCCCCGCGCGAGCAGCAATTCCGCCAGCGCGCACTCGACCATCACGATCGCGGGGTGCGTGTGCCGGATGCACCGGAACGGCGCGAACCGGTCGGCGCGCTCGCGGTAGATCTCCTCCGCCACGGACTCACCCAGCAGCGGCCGCACCACCGCGTCGAGCCGCTCGATCGCCGCGCGGAACACCGGCTCCTGCGCGAAGAGCTCGCGACCCATCTGGAAATACTGGGCGCCCTGCCCGGAGAAGAGCCACACGACCCGCTTCACGCCGCCACCTCCTGCCGCACCCGGCGCACGAGGCCGGTGAGCACGTTGCCCGGCCCCAGCTCGCTGAATTCCGGCTCCGGCTGGGCCAGCAGCCACCGCACGCACTCGGTCCACCGCACCGGCTCGACGATCTGCCGCGCGAGGAGTTCCGCACCACCGCCGGGCTCGTGCGGCCGCGCCGTGACGTTGGACAACACCGGCAGGCGCGGGGCCGCGAAGGTCGCCCGCGCCAGCACGCTCCGGAACGCGCGCGCGGCCTCCGCCATGTACCGCGAGTGGAACGCCGCGCTGACCGGCAGGCGCCGCCACAACGTGGCCCCCGCCGCCGTCAGCACCGCCTCGCTCCGCGCCAACTCCGACACCGGGCCCGCGATTACGGTCTGCAGGGGCGAGTTCTGGTTCGCGAGGTCCAGCCCATCCAACCCCGCCGCCCGCAACGCCACCGCCAGGCGCTCGGCCGGCAGGCCGATCACGGCCGCCATCCCACCCTCGGGCGCCGCCGCCATCAGCTCCGCCCGCTCCCGCACCAGCCGCAGGCCGGTCGCAAAATCCACCACGCCCGCCGCATACAACGCGCTGTACTCGCCCAGGCTGTGCCCCGCCACGACGGCCGGCCGCTGCCCGGTGTCCACCAGCCGCGCGAGGAAGTGCAGGGCGTTCACGACGAACAAGGCGGGCTGGGTGTAGCGGGTCTGGTTGAGCCGCGTCCCGTCGTCACCCAGGCAGAGTTCCGCGATACGGTACCCCAAGATCTCGTCCGCCTGCGCCACCTCCCACGGGAAGCGCTCGAACAGCCCGGCGCCCATGCCGGGACGCTGCGAGCCCTGTCCGGGAAAAAGATAGATCCGCGCCATCGCGTCAGGGTGCGGCCGACGCCGGTCCAGTCGAGGCCGGATAGGCCACCCGCGCCTTCAGGGTGCCGCCCGGCCCGGCGACGATCACGGCGGTGCCCGCGTGATGGACGAGGTTGACGTCGTCGGCCGCCGGGCCCGGGCCGAAGTCCGGCGGCGGCAGCGGGAAGCGCGCGACGTTGGTCACGACGAGGCCGCCCCACGGATCCGCCAGCCGCAGCCGGCGCACCGCGTCCGGCCCGCCCGCCCGCCGGACCCGGTCCATCGCCGCGTGGTAGGCCGCGAGGGTGCGTTCGTCCGCGCCCCGCACCGCCTCGGTGAGCGCCGCCGCGAGGGCGGGGACGCCGGCGGCCCGCACCTCGTCGCGCGTGCGGCGCACGAACACCGGGGCGGACGCGTTGCCGAAGAACGCGGGCCCGACCACGCCATCACCGCGGCGGAAGTTCATCGGGCACGCGAGCACCAGCGGCTCGTCGCCGGCCGGAAGCGCGGCGGCGTAGTGGCGCCAGAGGTGGGCGGTCACGACGCTGTTCTCGGAGAGCTTCTCCACCGGGATGCCCCCCGCCGCGGCCCGCGCCGCCGCCACCAGCGCCGCCGGGTCGAGGGTGAGGCGCTCCACCCGCCGCGTGGTCGGATCCGCGTCGGACGGGGGCACGGCGAAGGCGTCGATCGCGGCGGCGACGCGGGCCTGCCGGGCCGCCCGCCGCTCGAGGCGCCGCGCGAGGGTGCGCAGGAGATGGCGCGAATGGTCCGGCACGAGGTGCGCCTCGCCCCGGCAGGCGGCCGCCCACGCCGCGAGGAAAAGGTAGAAGCTGTAGCCGTCGGCGACGGCGTGCGACACCTGCACGACCAGTGCGCTGCCGCGGTCGAGCTGGTGCAAACGGAAGCGCGCCATCCGCGCCCCGCGGCGCGTCGGGTCGAAGGGCTCGCGGAACCGTGCCAGCCCATCCGCATCGTCCTCGGCCGGCACGCGGCCGGGGGTGACGACCTCGGCGAAGTCCGGCTCATCGCGCGCCTCGCGCAGCACGAAATCGTCGCCGCCGCGCCGCTCGAGGGAGGCGTTCACGGGGAAATAGTCCTCCGCGACCGCACGGAGTCCCCGCCGGAGCACCGCGGCGTCGAGCCGCTGGTCGAACCGGTACAGGACCTCCATCGCGAGCCGCCCCGGCCCGGCGAAGGCGAAGTCGGCCGGCGCGAGCGTCACCTGACGCCGCACCCGTGCGGCCCCGACCGCCGGAACCGGGGCCGACGCGACGGGCGGCAGGGCGGCCACCGGAGCCGACGACACCACCGCGGGCGGAGTGGCGCGCGCGGTCAGGAATGCGGCCAGGCCCGCGAGGGTGGGCTGGGCGAAGATCTGCGCCGGGGTGACCTCGCCGAAGCGTTCGGACAGACGCCGGCTGAACTCGAACGCGAGGATCGAATCGAGCCCGTGCCGCTCCAGGGAAACATCGGGCTGCAGCTGCGCGACGGGCGTCTTGCTCAACGCGGAGAACAGCTGCGCGAGTTCCGCCAGGAGGTCGCCTTTCGCCGCGGGCGGCAACGGCGGCGGCAGCGGGGACGGTGCAACCGGAGCAGGGGCCAACCGACGCAGGACCTCGGTCGCTTCCCCCCGGAAGGCCCAGAGCTGAGGCTCCCCGGCCGCGCGCACCCGGCGGAAGATTTCCCAGCCCTCGGCGGCCGTCAGGGGTTCGAGGCCGAGCGCATCCGCTCCCTCCGGCACGGGCATCCCGCCGTCGCGCCACCGCGGCCAATTGATCGCGACGGTGTGCCCCCGCCGGGTGCCCGCCGTCACTGCCGCGGCGCGCGCGGCCGCGAAGGCGTCGAGCGCCGCGTTGGCGAGGGCGTAGTCCGCCTGACCCGCCGCACCGAGCAGGCCCGCGACGGACGAGAACAGGACGAAGCAACGCAGGGGCTCGTCGCGGGTGGCCGCGTCGAGCGCCTCGGCCGCCGCCAGCTTCGGACGCAACACGGCCGCGAAATCGTCCCATTCCTTGTTCCACGCCGCCCCGTCGCGGAGCACGCCCGCCGCGTGCAGCACCCCATCGATCCGCCCGAAGCGCGCGCGCGCGGCCGCCACCGCCGCGGCGGCCCCCTCCGGTGTGCTCACGTCGGCCGTCACGTGCAGGAAATCCGCCGGGTCCGCCCCAGACCACGGCGCCGGGTCGTCGGCCGGGGCGGAGCGGCCGACCAGGACCACGCGTGCCCCCTCCACCTGGACCAGTTCCGCCGCGAGCCGGCGGCCGATCCCACCGCGCCCGCCCGTGATGAGGTAGACGAGACCCCGCGGCGACGTTTCCAGCGGCGGTGGATCCCGCCGGACGAGGATCCGCGTGGCCCAAGCGCCGTGCTCCTCGCGCCAGTCGGATTCCGGCGCCCACGCGGCCGCGAGGTGGGCCGCGCCGGGGACCGGGCTGACCACGGTACGGGCCCGCAGCGCCGGATGTTCGAGGCGCACGGCCTTCAGGTAGGACGCGACCCCGGCCGCGAGCGCCACGTCGCCGCGGTGCACGTAAACCAGCGGGCAGGATTCGCGCCCGGCCCGCAGCAGCGCCTGCACCAGCGCGTGCACGGCGCGCGGCCCACGTTCCTCCCTCCCACCCTCGGCCGCGGCCCAGGCGTGCAGGATCGCGGCGGGTGTCGCCTCGCGCAGCAGCAGCGCGTGGTCCGCGGCGGAGCCCGGGCGCACCGTGGTCACGTCGCCGTCGACCTGGTACGCGAGCCCCGGCCGCACGCTCCGCGGCCGCCACCCGGCGGCGCGGAGGCCCGCCATCACGACTGGATCCTCGCCAAAATACAGGCACCCCGCACCCGCGGCCGGCCCGGGCGCGACGGGCGCCGGCCGCGGCTCCCAGACCGGCGCGAGGAACGCCAACGGCGCGGTCCGGCGGGCCGCGCGCAACGTGTAGCCGGAAACGCGTGCGACCACCCGGCCATCCGGCGCGGCCAGGGTGAGATCGTACCGCCGCTCACCCGGTTCACCGTTGGGCGCAGGCCGCACCCAGACCACCAGCGTTTCCGGCCACGGCCCGTGGAGCGCGAGCGCGTCGACGCGGCTGGGCAACGCCAGTCCGTCGTCGGCACCGGGCAGCAGCGCCACCGCCTGGAACGCACCATCCAGCAACGCCGGGTTCGGTTGCCATTCGCCCGACCAACCTGCCGGTAACTCCAGTTCGGCCCAGACCTCGACGCCGTCCGTCCACGCACGCCGCAAGGCCCGGTAGGCCGGTCCGTAGTCCAAGCCCCGTGCCGCGAAGGCAGGATAAAGCGCCTCGGCCGCCGGGAGCAGCTGGGTGAACCGCGCGCGGAGGGCCGCCACGTCGAGCGGGGCCACCAGCTCCGGCGCCGACGCCACCTCGGCCCGCGCCCGCTCCAGGCCGTCGTCGCCGATGAGTTCGACGACTCCGGCGGCACCGGCTCGCTCCGCGCGGCGGATCCGGGCCGCCACGCCCTCCGCGCCACCCGCCAGCGGCCGCAGCCACGCCAGGGCGCTCAATCCCGAGGCATTTCCGGCGCCCAGCAGGAGCGCGGCGATGGCGGCGCCGGGGAGCACCGGCTGGCCCGCGACGCGATGGTGCGCCAGCACCGGTTCCGCCGCCGCAAAGGCGACCCGCGCTTCGCCTGACGTCAGACCCGGGACGGCGGGGACGGAGCTCGCGGGCGGCTGGGTCGCGGGCGGCACCGGCCCGGGGGCGGGGATCCAATGGCGGTCGCGGGCGAATTCGTGCCGCGCGAGGCGGGGCCGGGGCGCGATGCCGGGAGCGGGCGGGGGCGCCTCCTCGAGGACCACGTGCGCGTTGGCGCCGCCGAAACCGAAGGAGCTGACGCCGGCGCGCCGCGGGCCATGGCGGCCGTCGGGACCAACCGGAGCCAGCCACGGTTCGGCGCGCGTCGGGAAATGGAACGGCGTGCCGGCCGGCTGCACGTAGGGATTCAGCCGCTCGAGCTGCGGGTTCCCGGGGATGACGCGGTGGCGGAGGGCGAGCAGCACCTTGAGGACGCCCGCGATGCCGGCCGCCGTCTCGAGGTGGCCGAGGTTCGCCTTCACCGCCCCGATCGCGCACCGCGCGCGGTCGCCGGCGCGGACGGCCGCGGCGTACGCCCGCTTCAGCCCGTTGAACTCAATCGGGTCGCCCAGCGCCGTGCCGGTGCCGTGCGCCTCGAGCAGGCCGAGCGTCGCCGGATCGATCCCCGCGCGCGCCCACGCCTCGACCAGCAGCTCGGCCTGCGCGACCGGATTGGGCACGGTGAGGGACTGCACGCGGCCGCCGTGGTTCTCGGCGCTGCCCAGGATCACGCCGTGGATGCGATCGCCGTCGCGTCGCGCGCGCGAGAGCGGCTTCAGCACGATCACGCCCACGCCCTCGCCACGCACGTAGCCGTTGGCCCGCGCGTCGAAGCTGCGGCAGCGGTGGTCGGGGCTCAGCATCCCCGCCCGCCGGAAGGCCGTGAAGCCCGCCGGGCTCAGCAGCGCATTCACGCCGCCGACGACCGCCTGCGTGCAACTGCCGCCGCGCAACGATTCGAGCGCGCGGTGGATGGCCACCAGCGAGCTGGAGCACGCGGTGTCGATCGCCTCGCTCGGCCCGCGCAGGTCGAAGTGGTACGAGGCGCGGTTCGCGAGGACCGAGTGCGCGTTGCCCGTGGAACTGTAGGCCTCCACCGCGACGCCCGCCGCCGCGAGCAGGCTCGCGTAGTCCGCCGCCGCCACGCCGGCGAAGAGCCCGGTCCGCGTCCCCGCCACCTCCTCGCGCCGGTACCCGGCATCCTCGAACGCGTGCCACACCGCCTGCAGGAACAGGCGCTGCTGCGGGTCCATCAGCTCCGCCTCGCGCGGCGAGATGTCGAAAGCGCGGGCGTCAAAGCGGTCGATGCCGTCGATGAACCCGCCCCACGGCCGGTCCGCGTCCGGCCAGCGCTCCGACGCCGGCTGGCCGATCAGGTCCGCGCCCGCCGCGAGATGGCGCCAGAACGCCTCCAGGTCCGGCGATCCCGGAAAGACTCCCGCCATCCCGATCACGGCGACCGGTTCTCCCGCCAGGGGGTCCGCCGGGGCGGGCGGCCGCGTCGGCGCGACCACCTCCACGAACGGAGCGGATGGCGCGGGCGCGGACGGCGGGGCGAACGCCGGCACCGGGGCGGACGAAGCAGGGGACAGCCGCGGCCGCAGGACCTCCGCCGCCTCCCGCCAAGCGTGGTCGGCGACGGCCTGCAGGGTCCGGTATTCAAAGAAGGCCGCCGGCGTCACCTCCAGGCCCAACTCGCGCTGCAGCTCGTTGGCCAGTGAGGTGAAGGTAACGGAATCAAACCCGTAATCGCCCAGCTCGACGTCCGGCTCGAGCTGCGCGGGGTCCAGCCGCAGAACGCGTCCCGCCGCGCCGCGCAGCAGGGCGAGCAACTCGGGTGGTGGCCCACCGGCGGCCGACGCCGGGCGAGGCGGGGTCCCTTCACCGCGTGCCGCGGGGATCGAGGCGGGTGAAGGGGGCGGTGGCGGGGGAGCTGGCGGCGGCGTGAGGAGTTCGCGCGCCCGGCCCGCGCGAGCGTGCAGCACGACGACCCGCGGCTCGCCCCGCCGCACCAGCGATTCGAGCAATTGGCACCCCACCGCGGTGGGCAGCGGCACGAGGCCCAGTTGTTCCTGCAGCCGCAACCCCGCCGCCGTCGCGCGCATCCCGCCTTCGGCCCAGTAGGGCCACGCGATCGAGACAACCCGCGTCGCACCTTCGGAGGGAACCGTCGCCGCCGTGGCATCGAGCGCCGCGTTCGCAAAGGCGTACGCGGCCTGCCCCGGATTGCCCCAGACGCCGGCG
>Ga0164292_10003769_pt1 | contig 12380 bp, 7 predicted proteins | sample GEODES117metaG_FD_111486 | JGI IMG/M metagenome (GOLD analysis project Ga0164292, IMG submission 111486) | Eutrophic lake water microbial communities from Lake Mendota, Wisconsin, USA - GEODES117 metaG | ecosystem: Environmental > Aquatic > Freshwater > Lake | place: USA: Lake Mendota, Wisconsin... | reverse complement strand
CACGCGGAGCTTCGGGAAGGGTTCGATCCAGGGAATCTTCCCCCTCGAGATCGGCGGCGTCGGCCTCCGACTGACCACCGCCAAGTTTTTCTCCCCCAAGGGGAAGCCCTACAGCCGGGTGGGGGTCGAGCCGGATCAGGTCGTCCACTCCACCGCCCGGGTCGACGCCGGGGCCGAAGCGCTCCCGACGACCGGCGACGCCACGCTCGAGGCGGCCGTGGCCGCGGCCCGGCGGGCGACCGTGCGGCAGTCGACCCGCCCCGCCCCCCGTTCCCAGGCCTCCCGGTAGCCCCCTGCCGGAGGACGGCGCAGCTTGAAACTCACCTTCCCGCGGGCTACGCTGCCAGCGGTTCGGTCATGTCCACCGCAGGACCTCTTCTTCTGGCTGCGGGACGGTGACGCGATCCGCGGGTGGCCGGTTGACCGGACGGGAGGCACGTCGTGCTCCGGCACGACGGTCGGGCATGGCGGTGCCCGGCTCGTGGCGTCTTCGTCCGTTCGTCAGCCGGTGCCGCGGTAGCCGCAGCCCATGGCCATGCCCAGCCTTCGTCCCGCTTCCGGCCGTTTCACGGTCGGAGGTGGGCTTTGTTCCGGTCGATTTCCGACTCCCCGTCGGCATGCCGTGGCGGCCCTCCCGCCGTGGAGCCGGCGGGCAGTCCGGAGCCTGTCGTTCACGCCCACCACTCTAGCCCGCCATCACGAAGAAGGATCCATTCATGACCTCCGCCCGTGCCAGCGCGATCGCCGCCATCAACGCCTACAAGTCGAATGGCCAGGCCTGGAACTTCCGCGAGACTCCCACGAGCGAGATCTTCGGAGCGAACGTCTTCGGTGATTCGGTCATGAAGGACCGGCTCCCGAAGAGCGTCTACAAGGCCCTTCAGGCGACGATCAAGCAGGGCAAGCCGCTCGATCCGACGATCGCCGATGCGGTGGCGCTGGCGATGAAGGATTGGGCGATCGAGAAGGGGGCCACGCACTACGCCCACGTCTTCTATCCGCTCACCGGACTGACCGCCGAGAAGCACGACAGCTTCCTCTCCCCCACCGGCGACGGCGACGCGATCTTCGAGTTCTCCGGGAAGGAACTGATCCAGGGCGAGCCCGATGCCTCGAGCTTCCCCTCCGGCGGCCTCCGCGCCACGTTCGAGGCCCGTGGCTATACCGCCTGGGATCCGACGAGCCCCGCCTACATCCTCGACAACCCCAACGGCACGACGCTCTGCATCCCCACCGCGTTCTGCTCGTGGACGGGCGAGGCCCTCGACAAGAAGACCCCCCTCCTCCGCTCGATGCAGGCCCTCGACAAGCAGGCCCGCCGCGTGCTCGCCCTCTTCGGCCACAAGGATGTCGGCCAGGTGGCGGCGTCGTGCGGCCCGGAGCAGGAATACTTCCTCATCGACCGCAACTTCTACTTCGCCAGGCCCGATCTGGTGATGACCGGGCGGACGCTGTTCGGCGCCAAGCCGCCGAAGGGGCAGGAGTTCGAGGATCAGTACTTCGGGGCGATCCCGGAGCGCGTCCTGGCATTCATGCTCGAGGTGGAGCGCGAGCTGTACAAGCTCGGCGTGCCGGTGAAGACCCGCCACAACGAAGTGGCACCGGGCCAGTACGAGATCGCCCCGGTCTACGAGAATGCCAACATCGCCACCGACCACCAGCAGTCGATCATGCAGACGCTGACGCGGGTGGCACAGAAGTACGGGATGTCGTGCCTGCTCCATGAGAAGCCGTTCGCCGGCATCAACGGCTCCGGCAAGCACGTCAACTGGTCGATGGGCTGCAAGCTCGGCAACCTCCTCGAGCCGGGTGAGACGCCCCATGCCAACATGCAGTTCCTCGTGTTCTGCGCGGCGGTGATCAGGGCCGTTCATCTCCATGGCGATCTCCTCCGGGCGGTCGTGGCGCACAGTGGCAACGATCACCGCCTCGGTGCCAACGAGGCTCCCCCCGCGATCATCTCGATCTTCCTCGGCGAGCAACTCGCCGACGTTTTCGAGCAGATCGAGAAGGGGAAGGCGACCAGCTCGAAGTCGAGCGGCACGCTGACCGTCGGCGTCCACACGCTGCCCTCGCTGCCGCAGCACGCCGGCGACCGCAATCGCACCAGCCCCTTCGCCTTCACCGGCAACAAGTTCGAGTTCCGTGCCGTGGGTTCGGCCCAGTCGATCGCCGGGCCGCTGGTGGCCCTCAACACGATCGTCGCCGAGAGCCTCGATTACATCGCCAACGAGCTCGAGAAGGCCACCGGTGGCGACATCGCCAAGCTGCCGCAGGCCGTCGAGAAACTCCTCCAGCAGATCGTGTCGGAGCACAAGGCGGTGATCTTCAACGGCAACGGCTACTCGCAGGAGTGGCACGACGAGGCCAAGAAGCGTGGCCTCCCCAACCTCAAGGCCACGCCCGACGCGCTCTCGATCCTCGCCTCGCCGACGAACGTGGCGCTGTTCGAGAAGTACGGCGTGCTCTCGGAGCGGGAGCTCCGCAGCCGCTACGAGATCTACATGGAGCGGTACTGCAAGGACATCAACACCGAGGCCCAGTCGGCGATCCAGATCGCCAAGACGATGATCCTCCCGGCGGCCTACCGCTACCAGGGCGAGCTCGTCGGCACGGCGCACAAGCTCAAGGAACTCGGCAAGGCCGTTCACATGGGGACGCTCGACAAGCTCACGGCGCTCGTGGGCGAACTCGAGGGATCGATCCAGGCTCTGGAGAAGGCGGTCGGCCATCACGGTGGCGGCGACATCCAGGCCGAGGTGGCCCACTTCCACCGGGACGTGATCCCGGCGATGGTCGCGCTCCGCGAGATCGCCGACCAGATCGAGGCGATCCTCCCCGATGACCTCTGGCCCCTCCCCACCTATCGGGAAATGCTGTTCATCAAGTGAGCGGCACCCAGTCAGGCATGCCCGACGGGGGGGAATCCCCCGTCGGGCCTCTCGATCCTTCGGCACTCGCCCGGGCCATCAGGGCCGAGTGTGACCGGCTGTCGCTCCCGGTGCCATCCGGCGCCGAGGATCGGCTGGCGGTGTACGCCAGCCGCCTGTGGGCCTGGAACGAGCGGCTCAACCTCACCCGTCACACCGACGTCGAGCGGTTCGTGTCGCGCGACGTCGCCGATGCGGTGGCCGTGGCCGGCCATCTCGGCAGCGGCGAGCGCGTCCTCGATGTCGGCACCGGCGGTGGGGTCCCCGGGGTGCTGCTTGCGATTCTCCGCCCCGACCTCCGCGTCGAACTCTCCGACAGCGTCGGCAAGAAAGCCCGTGCGGTGCGCGAGATCGTGGCGGAGTCGGGCTTGAAGATCCCGGTCCACGAGGGAGCGGCGCAGGAGTTGGTGGCGCGGGGGGGTGTCGACGAGCGTTACGACGCCCTCGTCGTCCGCGCCGTGGCGCCGTTGCTCAAGCTCCTCGGTTGGTTCGAGCCGCTGGCCGATCGTTACGGCCGGATGCTCGTCATCAAGGGGCCGCGCTGGGAGGAGGAGAAGGGGGAGGCCCGTCATCGTGGGCTCGTCAAGAAGGTGACGATCCGCCGGGTGGCGGCCTGGCCGATCCGCGGCAGCGACAACGAAAGCGTGCTCCTCGAGGTGCGACGGCGGGAGCCACGGGATCCCCAACTCCCCGCGCCGCAGTGACGGCCGCCACGCGGCACCCGGTGGAGTAGAATCAGGGCATGGTCAGCCCGAAAGCCCGAGTGTTGTTGCAGATCCTCGCGGCGGCGGTCCTCTCGGCCGGCGTGGTCGGCGCCGACGAGCATCCGGGCGCCGCGATCTACCGGGAGCACTGTCTCCGCTGCCACGGCGAGCAGGGGAAAGGCACCGACGAGGTACCGGCGCCGCTCGTGGGAGATCGATCGGTCGATCAACTCGCCGGCTACGTCCACGACACGATGCCGGAGGACGATCCGACCGCCGTCACGGGGGAGGCGGCCCGCCTCGTCTCCGAATGGATCCATGCCGGCTTCTATTCCGCGCTCGCCCGCGAGCGCAATCGTCCGGCGCGCGTCGATCTGGCCCGGCTCACCGTCCGGCAGCACAAGAACGCCATCGCCGATCTGGTGGCCGGGTTCCGTGGTGAACAGCCCCCTGTCACGGCGGAGCGGGGGTTGCGTGGCGAGTACTTCCAGGGGCGCGATTTCAACGGCCAGCGGCGGGTGTTCGAGCGGATCGACGGCACGGTGAACTTCGACTTCGGGGTGGAGGGGCCCGACCCCGAGCGGTTCGAGCCGGGGAGGTTCGCGATTCGCTGGCACGGCTCGGTCGTGCCTACGGAGACGGGCGTCCACGAGTTCATCGTCCGCACCGAGCATGCCGTGAGGTTGCTCGTGAACCATCCCGATTGGGACGGGCCGCCGCTCATCGACGCCTGGGTGAAGTCGGGGGACGATACCGAGTACCGTGGCACGATCCACCTCCTCGGTGGGCGGGCCTATCCGCTCCGGCTGGAGTTCTCGAAGGCCAGCCAGGGGGTCGACAATCCGGTCCACGAGCGCCCCCGGCATGCCTCGATCGAACTGCTCTGGAGGCCCCCGCACGGCGTCGTCGAAACGGTGCCCGAACGCGCCCTGATCCCGGCCCGATCACCGGCGACGTTCGTCGTCACCAGCCCCTTTCCGCCGGACGATCGCAGCATCGGCTACGAACGGGGGAGCACCGTCTCCAAGGAGTGGCTGTCGTCGGTCGAGGCGGCGGCGGCGGAGACCGCCGCCTGGGTCCGCAGCCAGGCGGGGCGTTTGGCGGGGGTGAAGCCCGATGCCCCCGACCGTGGGGAGCAGTTCCGGGTATTTGCCGCGGCATTCGCGGAACGGGCCTTCCGCAGACCGCTCGATCCCCAAGTCCGGGCGCTCATTGTCGATCGGCCGTTCGCCGAAACACCCGACGTCGACAGTGCGCTCGAGCGATCAGTGCTCCTGACCCTCTCCTCGCCGCGATTCCTGTTCCGCGAGCCTCCCGCATCCTCGCCGGAGATCCTGCCGTGGGACACCGCGGCCCGGCTGGCGTTCGCGGTCTGGGATTCGCTCCCTGACGCGGCCCTTCGCGATGCCGCTGCGGGAGGCCGGCTCTCCACCCCCGACGAGGTGGCAAAGCAGGTGCGGCGGATGCTCGCCGATCGCCGGGCTCGGGGAAAGCTCCGCGAGTTTCTCCTCGCCTGGCTCCGCGTCGAGCAGGCGCCCGAGATCGCCAAGGATCCGTCGCGGTATCCCGGTATCTCCCCGGAGGTGGTCGCCGATCTGCGGACGAGCCTCGGCTTCCTCCTCGACGAGTGTCTCGCTCCGGCCGAGGGGCCTGCCGATTTCCGGCGGCTGTTTCAGACCGAGGAAGTGTGGCTCAACGGCAGGCTCGCGCCGCTGTTCGGCGTCGATCTCCCGGCGGAGGCCGGTTTCCGCCCGGTCCGCCTCGATGACGGCGCGCGGGCCGGAGTCCTCACCCATCCCTACATGATGAGCGTCCTCTCCTACGGCGCCGCGACCTCGCCGATCCACCGGGGCGTGTTCCTGTTCCGCGGCGTTCTCGGTAACGTCCTCAAACCCCCCGCCGAGGCGGTGGCCCCACTCGCCCCCGATCTCCACCCCGGCCTGTCCACCCGTGACCGTGTCACCCTCCAGACCAGTCCCGTGTCTTGCCAGGTGTGCCACGCGGCGATCAATCCGCTCGGGTTCGCCCTCGAGGGATTCGACGCCGTCGGCCGGCGCCGCGACACCGACGGCTCGGCACCGGTCGATGTCTCGGGGAGCTACATCCCCCGCGAGGGGGCGGCGGTGTCGTTTCGCGGGGCGCGGGAGTTGGCCGCGTTCGTGGCCTCGAGCCGCGATGCCGAGGAGGCCTTTCTCCAGGCGCTGTTCCACGCCGAGGTCCGTCAGCCGGCCCGGGCTTGGGGGGGGGAGACCCTGGAAAACCTGCGGCAGGCGTTCGTGACCAATGGCCACGACATCCGGGCCGCGGTGGTCGATATCATGAAGGTGGCCGCGTTTCCGCCGGTCCCGTCGGAAGGCGAGCCCGCGACACCCGCGACAGAGGAGAGAAGCGATGATCACACGCCGTGAACTGCTGCGGGGCCTCGGGGTGGGGACGGCCGTCGCCCCCTTCCTCGGCAATCTTCCCAGCCTCGCCGGTGGGGCCGCCACTGCCAGACAGCGTTTGGTGATCGTCTTCACCCCGGACGGCACGGTCCGCGACAACTTCTGGCCGACGGCGGCAGGGTCGTTCACCGCCCCGTCGGAGGACGGCTCCGGGCCGGTCGCGCTCCGGCCGATCCTCGAGCCACTTGCCCCCTTCAAGGATCGGCTCCTCACGCTCAAAGGCATCGGCAACAAGATCCTCGGCGACGGCGACGGCCACATGCGCGGCATCGGCTGCCTGCTCACCGGCGTCGAACTCTTCCCCGGCAACATCCAGGGGGGGAGCGACACGCCGGCCGGATGGTCGAGCGGTCCGTCGATCGATCAGGAGATCGCCCGCTTTCTCCAGGGCCGCCCGGAGACCGCCACCCGCTTCGGCTCCCTCGAGTTCGGCGTCCTCGTCCCCGATCGGGCCGACACCTGGACGCGGATGGTCTACACCGGCCCCAACAAGCCGGTCGCACCGATCGACGACCCCTATCAGATGTTCACGAAGCTCTACGGGAGGGCGAAGAACCGCGAGAGCCTCCAGAGCGTGCTCGACGAGCTCCACGAGGATCTCGCCCGGGTGGCCGCCGCGCTGCCGGCGGAAGATCGGCGGATCCTCGAGGACCATGCGGGGCTGGTGCGTGATTTCGAGCGCGACCTCGCCCGTGACGAGGAGATCGCCTCCCACCCGGTGCCGATGCTCGAGCCCGGAGTCCTCGAGCAGAACGACAGGATGCCGGCGATCAGCCGGATGCAGATCGAACTGCTCGTGGCGGCCCTCGCCGCCGACTTCACGCGTGTCGCCACGCTCCAGTACACGAACTCCGTCGGCCAGCCCCACATGAAGTGGCTGGGGGTCGACGAGGGGCAGCACGACCTCTCTCACGAGCCCAACAGCAACGCCGACGCGCAGGAAAAGCTCACGAAGATCAACACCTGGTACGCCGGCGAGGTGGCCCATCTCGCCGCCAAGCTGGCGGCGACACCCGAGCCCGGGGGAGACGGCTCGATGCTCGATCACACCACGATCCTGTGGACGAACGAACTCGGCGAGGGCAATTCCCACACGCGCGAGGACATTCCCTGGGTGATGATCGGGGGTGGCTTGGGATTCCGCAGCGGTCGGGCGGTCGAGTTCCCGTCGGTGCCCCACAACCGATTCCTGCTCTTGCTGGCCCATGGCTTCGGCCACACCGGCCTCGACCGCTTCGGCAATCCGGACTTCTGCGGCGACGGCCCGCTGTCCCTCGGTTGACGTGCGGAGCGAAGGGCCCCTCGTCAGGCCCGGCGGGGATACATCCGCTCCCCCTCGTGGAGCACGACGAGGCTCTCCGCGCGGTGGGCGAGCCGCTCGACCGCCTCGGGGTTTGCGGCATACCCGAACTCGAGATCCTCGACGATCCCCTGGTCGAGTTCCGAAAGGAGCACGAGCCGGCGATCGCCGAGGGCCTTGGCGAAGAATCGCGTCGTGACGGCGTCGGCGATCAGTGTCTCATCGCCCGACGCGAGCGCCTCCTGCACCAAAGGGACGAGTGCCACCCCCTGACGCCAGCGCTGGAAGACGGGCCCCGGGGGGGTCGCGAACCGGCTGGCGATGCAGATCGTCCCCTCGGGGTGCGTGGTGCTGGCAGCGGCGGCGACGGCGCGCACGAGCGCCGCGAGCCCGACCTGCGGCGCGGCGAGGGACGCGATCGAGAGTCGCGCCGAACCGGGGAGCCTGGGTCGCCAGCCCTCCGCATGGCCACGCGCCGCCCGGCCGGCCGCATGCGGCATGCCGAACTCGACGGCGTGGATCGATTCCCCTCGTCCGGGCACGACACGGAGATTCGCGATCACACCGAGCTGCCAGCCGATCTCCCGCGACCGCTCGCGGAGCGCCGCGGTCGTGCGTCTGCCGCTTCGTGCCAACCGGCGGAGGATATCGGCCCGGGCCGATGCCGTCGCGAAGGCGGGCCAGAGATCGGCGTCGAGCGATGCCCCCCCGAGCGCCGCATCCCAGGTCTGCGTGCCGATGGCGACCACCACATCCGCATCGACGAGCAATCTGGCGACATGCATCGGCTGGCCTTCGGCGTCGGGGCCGAGGAAGGCCGACTCGGCCGGGGCGAGCGGATCGAAGACGCTGCCCCCCGCCGGCACCCCGCCGCCCGGCGGCGAGCCCAGCCAGGGCGGTGCGTGGAGGACGGCGATGTCGGCAGCAGACACACCGGCCGACGCGAGCCTGTCGCGGAGCATGGCCAGGAGCCCTTCGGCAAACGGCAGCGGGCTGCAACAGGCCAGCGTCACGCGATCTCCCGGGACGACGTGCGATGCAAGCGCGGGGCCGAGTGTCGGCGTGTCGATGGCCGCGGCCGCGAGGGCCAACCCGGCTTCACGGCCGACGCCGGCGGGCCCTCGTGCGTCGAAGGCGACGTCGGCGTCTGAGGGCTCGAGGACGAGGGGATCGGCGCTGCCGTAGTCGAGGAGGATCGGTTTCACGGGGAGGAATCGGTGGAGACGGGCCGTCGGCGCCGGTCGGTGATGGCGGGGAAAGGAGACGGCACGATTGTCGCCCACCGGCAGGCCCGCGAACAGCAGCAAGCTTGCCGCTGCGGGAAACCCGACCGTCAGGGATTCCCCCGCCCGCAGTTCTTTCCACACCGTCACCTGCATACCTGGGAGGTGCCACGCTCATCCCCGGCATTCGAGGACGACGATGCACAACCAGCATCACGCCACTTCCCGGATTCACCGGACCTGCTGCAGGAGACCTTCGCCATGCCGTCGCGCCACCCGTACCCCGTCAGTCGCTCCCTGGCAGCGCTCCTCGTGGCCGCCGTGGTCGGCGCCACAGGCTCCGCCCAGGACGAGGCCTCGATGGTGTCGCGCGGCGTGCCGGTGATCGGCGCCCCGGCCGGCGCCGACTGCGAGAGCTGCCGTTCCCAGATGCGCCCACCCTGGCACGGCAGCGCGATGGCGGGCCGTGGCCAGCGGATCGGCGGACCGGCTCCCTGCATGACCGGTGCGTGCGGGCCCGGGCATGTGGCACCCTGCCGGTCGTGCGGCCCGGCCGCGTGCGGCCCTTGCGCGCCCGGCATCTGCGGGATCACCGGATTCTGCCACGCCCCGGCCGGACTCTGGGGGAGCCACTATCCGCTTCCCCCCTGCCTGCCGCGGCTCCACGCCTACCTCCGCGAGGGAATGGTCCTGTCGCCGCAGCCGCTCGTGGTGCCGAAGTGCCACGAGTGCGGAGCGGTGCTTCCCATGGGCTTCTGAGCGGGATTGAGCGTCACGATGGCCATAGCCCACGCACCAGGAGCATGGCCAGCGTGATCACCACGGCACCGGTGACGTCGAGGATCGCGCCGCTGCGGATCATGTCGCCGAGACGGATCCGCCCCGTGCCGTAGACGATCGCGTTGCACGGCGTGCTCACCGGCATCATGAAGCCGAGGCTCGCCGCGAACGTGGCGGCGAGCGCGGCGGTGAGCGGATCACCCCCGCTGGCCGCGGCCAGCGCCATCGCCACCGGCACGACCATGTTGGCGCTGGCGGTGTTGCTCGTGAACTCGCTGGTCACCACCGCGACGAGCGTCGCCGCGGCCACGAGCGCCATCCCCCCCCCTGCCCCGGCCGGCAGCCAGCCGGTGAGGCTCCGGCCGAGGGCCTCGGCCAGACCGGTGGAGAAGGAGAGTTCGCCGAGGGCCATGCCGCCGCCGTAGAGAAGGATGATCCCCCAGTCGATCCGCGCCGCTTCATCCCAGGAGAGGGCCCGGCGCCCGGAAGCCCCGGGAAGTATGAAGAGCATGACGGCGCCGACGAGCGCCGCGACCCCCTCGGGGACATGGGTGCCAAACCACGCCGGCAGGGGATGCTTCATGCCGAGAAACAGGCCGAGGATCCCCGGCACGATCCACAAGCAGACCGTCGTGCCGAAGGCCAAGGCCGTGCTCATCTCCCCCCGCGACCACCTCCCCATCCCGCTCCGCTCCCGGGCCACCATCCGCGCCACCCCGGGGAGCCGGTCGACGCCCGCCGGGAACATCCATCCCAGGAGCACCACGGCCACCCCGGTGAGGATCACAGCCACCGGCACGCCGATCGCGCACCAAGCGAGGAATGACACCTCGATGCCGAGCTCGTTGCGGATGAAGGCCAGACCGATGAGGTTCGGCGGCGTGCCGATCGGCGTCGCCAGCCCGCCGATGCTGGCGGCGAACGCCACCGAGAGCATCAGGCCGGTGGCGAACCGTGGGTCGAGGCGGCTGTCTCTGGGTTGAGTGTCTCTGGGTTGAGTGTCTCGGGGTTGAGTGTCTCGGGGAGCGGTGGGTGATGCAGCCGGGGATGCGGCGTCCTCGATCGCCGTGAGGATGCCGGCGGCGATCGCCACCATCATCGCCGTCGTGGCGGTATTGGAGATGAAGGCGCTGATCGTCGCCGACACGACGGCCACGGCGGCAAGGATTCTTCCGGGCCGTTCTCCCACCGCCGGGAGCCCCAGAACGGCGAAGGCCAAGCGACGGTCGAGACCATGGACGCGGATCGCCTCGGCGAGCATGAACGAGCCGATGAAGAGAAAGACGAGCGGCTCGGAGAAGGGGCGGAACACCTCCTTGGCGGGCGCCACCCCGGCGACGACGCAGGCAATCGCCCCTGCGAGGGCCGTGACCGGCAGTGGGAGGGCCTCTGTCACCCACAGAATCACCACCCCCACGAGGATCACAGCCAGGCTCTGGGCCTCGGGGGTGAGTGGCATGGGCGGGTGAAAAAATCCCCCGGGGGAGCGGCGGCTCCCCCGGGGGCGTTGTGAGTTCCGACGACCGACAGGGCGTCAGTAGGTCTTGCCGAGGGCTGCCTGGGCCGCGGCCAGCCGGGCGACCGGCAGGCGGAACGGCGAGCAGCTCACGTAATCGAGGCCGATGTGGTGGCAGAAGAGCACCGAGTGGGGATCGCCGCCGTGCTCGCCGCAGATCCCGAGCTTGATGTCCGGCCGCGTCTTCCGCCCCTTTTCGACGGCGGTCTGCATCAGCGAGCCGACGCCGGTGGTGTCGATCGAGGCGAACGGGTTCGCCTTGAAGATCCCCAGGTCGGTGTACTTCTGCAGGAACGATCCCATGTCGTCACGGCTCATGCCGAGGCAGGTCTGGGTGAGGTCGTTCGTGCCGAAGCTGAAGAACTCGGCGCTCTCGGCGATCTCGTCGGCCGTCAGCGCGCCGCGCGGGATCTCGATCATCGTGCCGACGAGATACTTCACCTTGACGCCCGTCTCCTTGGCCACCTGCGCGGCCACGGCGTGGACGATCTCGAGTTGGTTGTCGAGTTCCTTCTTGAAGCCGACCAGCGGGATCATGATCTCCGGCTTCACCTTGATGCCGGCCTTCTGCACCTTGGCCGCGGCCTCGAACACCGCCCGGGCCTGCATCTCCGAGATCTCGGGGTAGCTGACGCCCAGTCGGCAGCCGCGATGGCCGAGCATCGGGTTGAACTCGTGGAGCGCCTCGACTCGGCGGTGGACGACCTCGACGGGGAGCTTGAGCTTCTTCGCCAGATCGGCCTGGGCCTTCTCGTCGTGCGGCACGAACTCGTGGAGCGGCGGATCGAGGAAGCGGATCGTGGCCGGGCGGCCGTCGAGAGCCCGGAAGATCCCCTCGAAGTCGTCACGCTGGTAGGGGAGGAGCTTGGCGAGGGCCGCGCGGCGGGCATCGAGCGACTCGGCGAGGATCATCTCCCGCATCGCGTCGATCCGGTCGCCCTCGAAGAACATGTGCTCGGTGCGCGTCAGGCCGATCCCCTCGGCACCGAAGGCGATCGCGTGCCGGACCTGCTCCGGGGTGTCGGCATTCGTGCGGATACCGAGCTTCCGGTGCTTGTCGGCGAGCTTCATGATGAAGGCGTAGTACTGATAGACATCGGAGTCTTCCGGCTTCATCGAGTTGGTGACGAGCACCTGCTTGAGCTCGCTGTCGGCGGTCTTGATGGCGCCTGCGAACACCTCACCGGTGCTTCCGTTGATGGAGATGTCATCGCCCTCGCGGAGGGTCGTCGACCCGCAGACGAGCGTCCCCTTGGCGTAGTCGATCGAGATCGCACCGGCACCGGCCACGCACACCTTGCCCATCTGTCGGGCGACGAGGGCCGCGTGGCTCGAGACACCACCGCGGCTGGTGAGGATGCCCTCGGCCGCGATCATGCCACGGAGATCCTCTGGGCTCGTCTCGACGCGGGCGAGGACCACCTTCTTCCCCTTGTCGGCGAGCTCCTCGGCCTTCGCGGCCGAAAAGACGAGTTGCCCGGTG
>Ga0164292_10003766_pt1 | contig 12389 bp, 11 predicted proteins | sample GEODES117metaG_FD_111486 | JGI IMG/M metagenome (GOLD analysis project Ga0164292, IMG submission 111486) | Eutrophic lake water microbial communities from Lake Mendota, Wisconsin, USA - GEODES117 metaG | ecosystem: Environmental > Aquatic > Freshwater > Lake | place: USA: Lake Mendota... | reverse complement strand
CTCGCGCTATTCGCGGCGGTGGTGGCGCTTTGGGTCACGGGACAAACGATCAACCTGATGACGCTGGGGGGGTTGGCACTGGCGATCGGGATCTTGGTCGACGAAGCGACAGTGTCGATCGAGAACATCCACGCGAAGTTGGATCGAGGGGTGCCGCTGGCCCGCGCCGTGCGTGACGGATCGTTCGAGACGATCGTCCCTCGGTTGTTAGCGATGCTCTGTATTCTCGCCGTTTTTGTCTCGTCTTTTTTCATGCAGGGTGCCGCGCGAGCCCTGTTCGTGCCGCTGTCGCTAGCGGTCGGATTTTCGATGATCGCATCGTACCTGCTGTCGAGCACCTTCGTGCCGGTGATGTCAGTTTGGTTGCTCAAGGGGCGGCAGGGTCATAACGCAGGTCACGAGTCACGTTTCGAGCGGTGCCGATCGCGATACGAAGGGGTCTTGTCCCATCTTGTGACGCTGCGCTGGCTGATCGTCCCCGCTTATTTAGCCGCTTGCATCGCCGTCATCGCCTGGGTCGGGCCCCGTTTGGGGCGTGGTGTTTTCCCCGTGGTCGATGCGGGTCAATTCCGGTTGCGGATGCGTGCGCCGGATGGGACACATATCGAAAAATCAGAGGCGCTTGCCAAGGAGGCGCTGCGGCTGATCGGTGACGAGCTCGGTCAAGAGAAGATCGATTTGACGCTGGGTTATGTCGGGATGATCCACTCCAACTTCCCGGTCAACGCGGTCTACCAGTGGTCGCGAGGGCCGGAGGAAGCGATCCTGTATGTCGACCTGAGCGAAGGGGTGCGAGTTCCTGACGAAGAGCTAAAAGAGAGGGTGCGGGATCGGCTGGCGAAAGAGATGCCCGATGTAAGGTTTTCCTTCGAGCCATCGGACATCGTGAACGAGGTGATGAGCTTCGGGTCGCCGACGCCGATCGAAGTCGTTGTGAGCGGTTCGGATTTCGGCAAGAACCGCGAGTTTGCCGAGAAGCTTCGGCAAGAGCTCGCGACGGTACCGACGCTGCGAGACCTGCAAATCGGCCAATCGATGGATTACCCGACGGTTCAGGTCAACGTCGATCGCGAGAAGGCGGGCTTGGCGGGATTGACGCCGGTCGATGTGTCTCGGGCTTTGGTCACGGCGACCTCATCCAGTCGATTTGTCGTCCCGAACTATTGGGCCGATCCGAAGAGCGGTATCGCGTATCAGGTCCAAGTCGAGATCCCGCGTCCCGTCGTCCGGTCGCCATATGACATGGAAACGGTCGGGTCGATGGAGCAGCTTGGCCGCATCCCGCTACGTCAAACGGAATCGGGCCAGGTCTTGGTGAGGGACGTGGCAGCCATCGAACGGGGGACGATGCCAGGGCAATACGACCGGTACAACATGAAGCGGCAGGTAACGCTGACCGCAAACCTATCGGGGAGCGACTTGGGTTCGGTGGCGACACAGGTGCGGGACGCGATCGCGAGGGCCGGAGACGCACCGACCGGGAGCACCGTTGAAGTGCGAGGGCAGATCCCGCCGATGCAAGAGATGGAGGCTGGGCTTTCGATCGGGCTATTGCTCGCGATCGTTGCGGTCTTTTTGCTACTGACGGCGAATTTTCAATCGCCGAGACTGGCGCTTGCGGCGGTGTCGACGATCCCGGCGGTCATCGCGGGTGTGGTGGTGATGCTTTACGTCACCAAGACGACCATCAACATCCAGTCATTCATCGGCGCGATCATGGCGGTCGGGGTCGCGATGGCGAATGCCATTTTGTTGGTCACTGTTGCCGAGCAAAGGCGCGGGGAGACGGGGGATGCGGCGGGTGCGGCGGTGAGTGGCGGCGGGAGCCGGTTGCGGGCGATTTTGATGACGAGTTTTGCGATGATCGCCGGCATGTTGCCAATGGCCTTGGGGCTCGGGGAAGCGGGCCAGCAGAACGCGCCGCTGGGCCGTGCCGTCGTCGGAGGCCTGATGGCGGCGACGATTGCCACCCTGTTTCTGTTACCGCTGCTGTTCGCCCTTTTGCAATCGAAAGCCAGCACGAAATCTGCGTCCATGGACCCTGATGACCCGGAGAGCCGTTACTTTGCAACTTAACCTTTCACAACTTCCGTCTGTGGGATCGAGACCGGTCGCGGTTGTCGGGCTGATTTCGATGGCACTGCTGCTGGGCATCGCGGGGTGCGAAGCGGGGAGTGGCGTCGCTGACAACGCAAATACGTCTGCTGGCAGTCGTTCGTCAACCGATCGCGTTACCGCCGGGCCGGCGAGCAAAAAGACGCTGCGGTTGTTCACGGAACAACCCGGAAGGGTCGAGGCTTTTGAAGAGACGCCGATCGTAGCGAAGATCGCCGGCTATGTCGACGAAGTCCGTTTCGACATCGGTGACAAGGTATCCAAAGGCGACCTGCTGATCCGCATTCGGGCCCCTGAGTACCAAGACCAATTGGAACAGAAGCGAGGGTTACTGGGACAGGCGGAAGCCGAAGTCCGACAGGCCGAAGCCTTGTACTTGGCCGCGCAAGCTTCGGCGAATTCCTCCCGCGCACTCGTGGCCCAGGCGGAGGCCAGCGTCGGCCGCTCCGAAGCGGAATTCGCACGATGGCAATCCGAGAACAAACGGATCCAACAGTTGGTCAGCAAGGGGTCGGTAACGCCCAAGCTTGCCGACGAAACGGAGAGCCAGTTCCGTGCGGCGGAAGCGGCCAAGAAAGAGACGTTGGCAACGATCGAGTCGGCCAAGGCGAAGGAGCAGGAAGCGGAAGCAAACGTCAAGACCGCGTCCGCCGATATCGAAGCGGCGAAGGCCAAACTCAAAGTTGCCCAGGCCGAGATTCGGCAAGCGGAGACGATGTTGACCTATACCGAATTGACGAGCCCTTTTGATGGGTACGTGACGAGCCGCCATGTCGATGCCGGTCATTATGTGCAGCCTGCGGGTGCGAATAACGCGATGCCGCTGCTGACGATCGCGAACGTCGCGAAGGTGCGGGTCTTTGTCAGCGTCCCGGAAAGCGAAGCGGCTTGGGTCGATGCCGGGTTCGACGACGCGACGCGAGGCGACCCGGTGACGATTCAAGCCGCGGCGGGCAAGTCAGTCGAAGCGCGGGTGACCCGCACCAGTTTGCGGCTTGACCCTCAGAGCCGTTCGCTGTCGACCGAGATCGACCTTGAAAACGCCGACCTGAAGTTGCTGCCGGGCGCTTTCGTGACGGCAAAGGTCCTGTTGGAAGAACGCCCCGATGTGCTGACGCTACCGATCTCGGCGATCGTAAAGACGCCGGCGGGGACGGTTTGCTGCCTCGTCGTCGGTGGGAAGATCGAGCATCGGCCGATCGAGTTAGGGTTACGAGTCGGCGATGACGTTCAAATCGTGTCGGGGCTGGACGGCAGCGAAGCGGTAGTGCTGATTCGGGCGGGATCGCTTAAGCCCGGCCAACTCGTGGAAGTGATCGCAAAGAAATAGCCGACCCGTCAGCAAAAATTTGGCCGCCAGAAGCTCGGACCGCTGGTCTTCCGAAATCGCGCTGCCGGCAACGATCTGGGGTGATCGATCGGATGAAAAATCAGGCGCGTCAATCGAATCGGTCGAGCGATTTTGACAGCCGAACGCCAGCAACGCGTGTAGGGCAATCGACCAGAAGCGCGCTTCATCATTGACCCTCTTCAGGCACGTTTCCTGTTGCAAGCGAAGGCCCCGCAAAGCGACCTGACCCCTTTGCGGTGGGGAGCGGCCTGCTGTTCCTGGATCATTTGCCCAGGGGCACATAGGTGTAGCCGTCCGTTTGCAGGTTCACGACCACCGTGAACGCGGATACCGCGGTATCGACGAAGACAGCGACTTCTTCTGGTTTCACCCCTTTGCTGTTCAACGTTTGGCCGCAGACAAAGAGCTCGACGCCTTGTTGATGGAGTTGGCGGAGTAAATCGAGGTTCGGATTCCGCTGGGTTTTGAGCCGTTCCGCGTAAGCGTCATGATTCAGGACGGCGAGGGTAGCGTCTCCGTGGAAGATGACCGCGAAGTCTGCTTCGGCCGGCTGGCCACCACCGCCGGCGTAGATGTTGATGTACTTGGCAATCTTTTCGATCGCCGCGTTCAGTTCCCCCGGCTCGCTGCCGCGGGTGACATCGATCAACACCTTGGTCCCCGTCCGAGGCTGATGGGCCGCGTCTGGTAATCGGACGACCGAACCGTGGTTGGGGATCGGGATCACTGGGGCGGGTGACGCCTCAGGTGCTTGTTTTAACCCGTCGATTTCGGGGACAGGGTGGTTCTTCATCGCTTCGTCGAAGCCCTTCTCGACGAAGGCGGTGACGACCTTGGCGTGGGCTTGGATCAATTTGGCCACGGCGGGATCGTCAGAAGTCTCCGTCACACGAACGCCCTTCTCGGTATCCTCATGCGCCATCTTGATCTTGTCGGTGTGCTTGAAGATCTCGGCGAAGAGCGGGTCGCGCATGCGGATCGGTTTGGTCTCCTTGATGCGAACGGTCATCCATTCGACATGCTCGATGATCTTGGCGGCGATCTCGGGATCGTCCGATTCGGTAAGCGTTTCGACGCCATTAGGAAGCTCCTTGACGGTGCGTTTGATCTTTTCATGATTGGTCAGCAGAAAATGGAAGACGTCACGATCGGCATCATGTCGCTCGTCGTGTTGTTCGCCGCCAGGGCCTCTACCTTGCATCCCGCGGCCGCGCCCCGGACCTCCGAAACCCGGACCTCCGAAACCCGGACCGCCAGGGCCCATGCCACCACGAAAGCCTTGGCCGCGTCCTGGGCCAGGCTGGGCTTGCACATCGCCAGTGGCCATCCACGCCAGGGAGGCAACGAAGGCGAGGTGGATCAGCGTACGAGGTCGATTCTGATGATTTATTTCCATGATCGGTTTCCGCGAGAAGGGTGTCGGTTGAGTGGAATTCGTTCGGGTGATGTCACTGTGAAGAGGTTCGAAGGATCACGTAAATCGCGACGAGGATGATCGATAGGGCGAAGAGACGTTGCAGCGTCGGCCCGGCCATGTGGCGAGCCAAGGCGCTTCCTGCGAAGAGCCCGATAAGGCTCCCCAAGGTGAAGAGGGTGGCGGTGACTAAGGAAAGCTCTTTGCCGGCGAGGAGGTGATTTGCGGTCCCGGAGAGGCTGACGAGGGTGATGACCAGTAGCGAAGTTCCGATGGCCCGCTGCATCCCCATGCAAGCAAACGAGACGAGGGCGGGAACGATGATGAAGCCCCCACCGACGCCGAACATGCCGGTGAGGATACCGATCCCCAAACCGACAACTCCCAGAACCGACGCGCAGCGTGACGTCAGCCGTAAACGTCCTTCGGGGTCCCTGCGGCAAGCGGGACCGGTGTTATCGCCGTCGATGATCGGCAGGTAGGAGTTCTTGTCGTGCGCCTTGAGCCACATGCGGATGGCGATCAGCAGCATCAGTGCGGCAAAGAGCGTCAGGAGCAAGGGTTCGGGGATCCGCTGTGCGATCGCGGACCCGATCGGCGCGCCAACCATCCCGGCGAAAGCGAAGAGGAGGCCGGTCGGGAATTCGACCATGCCACGCCTAGCACGTTGGATGAATCCCACGAGCGCTGTGCTTCCGACGGTCAGGAGTGAAATGCCGATGGCTTCACGGGCGGGAAGGCCCAGCGCGTAAATCAAGAGTGGGACGGCAAAGATCGCCCCGCCGCCCCCGGTCAGGCCGAGCGAGAAGCCGACGAACCCCCCCAGGATCGCGGTCAATGCCAGCGGTATCGCGGTCAATACTACCGGCGCACCAGTCATGGCGATGGGCATACCGGTCATGGCGATGGGCATACCGGTCATGGTGATGGACATACCAGTCATGGCGATGGGCATTACGAAGATTGCACCGGGAGCGGTCATTTCGTTCAACCCTGATTGATTGCGGGCGAAGCGTTCACGTGATGGGTCAATGTTTCACGAGGAGGCGACTTCGGCCGGCGTTCCGAGATGAGAAGGGAGTCCGGACATTTGCCACATCTCGTACCCACCGTTCATATTGATCACATCGAAACCGGCCTTTTGCAGGATGCTTGCGGCGATGGCGGATCGACCACCGGCCAAGCACTGCACGACGACCGGTTTGGACCGATCGATCTGGCCCAGTTCCCTCTGCAGTTTGCCGAGGAAGCGGTGCTCGGCACCTTCGATATGCCCTTCGGCGAATTCGGTCGCCGCCCGGACATCGAGCAGTCGCACCGATCGATCGGCGATGCGGTCGACAAGATTCTTGGGGGTGGCCGAGGGGTACTTTTCGACGAACGTCTTCGAGACATCGGGAGACTTGATGTCGAAGTATCCTTGGACGTTATCGATCCCGATCGAACGCAAGCTTCGCAAGCTTTCGTCGAGCGAGTCGGCGTCGGCCAACAGGTAGACCGGTTGTCCGTCGGCTACGAAGAAACCTGCCCACTGGGCGAGGGAATTTGACGGGATGTTGATCGAACCCGGTCGGTGTCCTTTGGCGAAGTCGGCCGATTTGCGGACATCGATCAGCATCGGTTCTTGCGGCAGGTTCTCCAGGTCGGCGGGGGGGAGTGGCCAGACGACCCACAGCCTGCGAACGAGCTCTGGGCCGACCTTATTCACCCGTTTCATGACGGCGAAGTAGAACGGCGTTTCGGGTTGATCCGCGAGGATGTAATCGACGAATTCTTGTTCGGTTAGGAATTGGAGCGACGGGTTGAAGAGCTTTTCGTAGCCGACGGTCGACGAAGGGATCGCCCCCAGTCCTTTGCCGCAGGCGCTGCCGGCGCCGTGTGCGGGCCAGACCTGGAGGTGATCCGGCAGTGCCTTGAACCGCTCGATCGATCGGAAGAGTTGCCTGGCGCCGGTTTCGGCGCTGCCGGCGACGCCTGCGGCGGTTTCTAGCAAGTCGGGTCGGCCGATCGAACCGACGAAAACGAAATCGCCAGTAAAAATCCCCATCGGTACATTCGCGCCGCCCCCTTCGTCGGTCAAGACGAACGAGATGTGTTCGGGGGTATGGCCGGGGGTGTGCATCACCTGCAACTTGATTTTTCCGACCCGAATGACGTCGCCGTCTTTGAGGAGTTGTGTGTCGTATTTAGCCGCGAACTGGTACTTCCAATCGGCGGGACCTTCGTCGGAGAGGTACAGCTTGGCGTTGGCTTGGTCGGCCAATTCGCGAGACCCTGAGACGAAATCGGCGTGGATGTGGGTCTCTGCGGCACCGGTGATTCGAAGCCCCTCGGCGATAGCCGTATGCAGGTACTGATCGACGCTGCGGCTGGGGTCGATGACGATCGCTTCACCGGTCCGTTGGCAGCCGACCATGTAAGAGGCATGGGCGAGCGACTTGTCATAAAAGTACTTAAGAAACATCTTGGGGTCCTTCGTGATGACGCTTGGGTGTGTGAGGCTTTAGTGGATAAAGTTAATCGATTGATGACTAGGTCTATGTCAAATTTCGACTGATTCAATTGCAACACCCGGTGGCGTTGCCGGTGCAAGCCTTGGGTGTGGACGCCGCGACCGAAGGGGTCGAGGTGGCCGATTCGGACGGGAGCTGATTCCACGGCATGCGGGCGAGCGCGGTCCCCATGGCGCAGGTGTTGGTAAGTCCGGAGTAGAGCAATCCGGCCCCCATCGCAAGCGGGGCTGCCAGCCAGTAGGGGTTTCCGGAAAGGATTGCGGCCGCGGTACCGGCCAGGATCGCGAGGCCGGTGATGATTTGGACCTGGCAATTTAGCGGGATCGCTTTTTTGCCCCGTACAACGGAAGCGCCCGCCACCACGCAGGCATTGGTTCCCCCATCGACATTGACGACATTGGTCACGCCAGCGGCGAGAAATTTTTCGCAGGCTTGATGGCTGCGTGAGCCGGATCGGCAAACGACATAGAGCGGTTCATTGGCGGAACCGTTACGGGCCGATTGAATCGCATCGGGATCGAGTCGATCGAGCGGTTGGTTGCGGGCAATCGCGACGTGCACTTCTCGGTACTCGACCGGGGTTCGGACATCGATGAGGTCGATGCTTCTTCCTGACGCGATCAGCTTCACGAGTTCGGATGCGGAGATGCTGTTGATCATTTTCGGAATCCTTGAAAGCGATGTTGAACGATGCTGAGCAGAATGTGCGATGGGATCAAGGCTAATCTTTTGGCTTGGTGCATTTGCCCCGTGGCAGGAGGCAACAGACCGGGCAAAATCCGATCAGGCCGCTGATCAATGGGACCAGCCCGAGGTAGCCCCAATCCGCTTGCGGCATGATCAAGGCGATGGCCAACATACCGGCACCCGTGACGATGCGGACGATCCGATCGGCTGTCAGGAGATTCGGCTTGACCATGATGTCCTCGGTCGTGTTGTTTTGTCCGTGATGTGAGGGTAGAGCCGCGACGGGGGGAAAGGTTACAATTTTTTCAAACGGATTTCGCTAAGCGGATTTGGCCCTATTTTTTCAGCGTTTTGATCGGAAGGGTGGATGGAAGACCAACTTTTGGATGACCCCACGGAGACGGAACTGCTGCGTCAGGCCAAGGGGGGCGATTTTTCTGCATTCCAGGAACTGGCAGACAGGTTGCAGCCTAGGGTCTACGGATTGGCCTATCGAATCCTCGGACAGGCCCAGGACGCGGAAGATGCGACGCAGCAGACATTCCTCGCCCTGATCGAGCACATCGCGGATTTCCGTCAAGAATCGTCGCTCGCCACCTGGGTACTGCGGATCGCGACCAATCATGCGCTCAAGATCTTGAGGAAAAAACGGACGGTGAAGATGATCGCGATGAGCGACATGGGTAGCGAGGAGGGTTATGGCGACGTCCCGCATCCCGAATTTATCGCCCCGTGGAGCCGTACTGCGGAAGAGATTGCCCAGGACGCGGAGGTGCAAGCGGAGCTCGAAAAGGGCCTGGAAGGGCTCGATGAAAAGTATCGGCTGGTCTTCGTCCTGCGAGACATCGAAGGGCTATCGGTGCGTGAGACGGCCGAGGCATTAGGGTTAACCGAATCGTCCGTGAAAGTGCGGCTGTTGAGGGCCCGACTGGCACTCCGCGAACGTTTGACCAAGAAATTCGGGGACGCATCCCAAGCGATGATCCCCGACCACAAACATTCTTAATTTTTTTGTAACCTTTTTCGGCCCCGAGAATCAGAAGCGATACGGAACGTTTCCGAGGGAAATCGAGATGACCTGCGAAGAACTTCTCAAAGCGCTAAACGACTACGTCGATGGGGCGGAACTGACCGAGATTTGCGAGGAATTTTCGCAACATCTCGCCGGTTGCAACCCTTGCCAGGTCGTTGTCGACAACATCCGACAGACGATCTCGCTGTACCGGGCGGGGCAGCCTTACGAAATGCCCGAGTCGTTCCAGCAGCGGCTGGGGCAAAGCTTGAAGGCGCGGTGGGAAGAAAAATTCGGTCCCGCCGGAACGGCCCCGGCGACACGGTAGGTGCACGCCGAAAGAGGATTAAAAGAAAGATGGTTGGTAAAGCTTTGATGCAGCACGCGCGGGTCGAATTTTGTGGCGGTCGCTTGATCGCTGTTCTGGTAGCCGTCTTCGCAGCTTCGGCGGCGGGCCAGGAAGCCGATGTGAAGGGTCACGATGGAAAGGGTCAGATGCGCGCAAAGCTCGCCGAGGTCGTGATGCTGGGTGAGGCGATCGTGCAGGAGACGACGACGCATCCGTTATCGAAAGGTTATGTGGGCAATTCGTTGAAATGCACGAGCTGTCATCTCGAAAATGGCCGCCACACGTCGGCGGGGACGTTCGTCGGCACGGCGACGGCTTACCCCGCGTGGTCGCCGCGTGAAAATCGCGTCATCACGCTCGAAGACCGAGTGCTCAATTGTTTCATGAGGAGTTGCAACGGGTTACGCCCGCCGCTTGGGAGCGAAGTGTCGGTGGCCGTGACCGCGTACATCACGTCGTTGTCCGAGGGGATGCCGATAAGGATGAACCCCCAGCGTCCGGTCGGCCCCGGAGGGCTCAAGCCGCTTGGTGTGAATGTCGATCAGGCTGACGTCAAGCGGGGGGCAACGCTGTACGCCGCGAGGTGTGCCGGATGCCATGGGGAGGACGGGCTTGGTGACGAAGAGAATCCGCCGGTTTGGGGCGAGCGTTCTTTCAATGATGGCGCGGGTTTATCATCGGTCGATCATTTGGCCGCGTGGCTGAAGGTCGCCATGCCGCTGGATGACGCCGACCTGACCGATCAAGAGGCGATCGACGTTGCGGCGTTTGTAAACTCGCACCCACGCCCCCACTTCGAGCTCAAAGAGCACCTACCGGTCCTGGAAAAGCTCGGTGAGTACAACGCGTCTGTGAAGTGAGCAAGATCGCTACCGTCCGAGAGCCAGGGAAGGACTGAGCGGAAACGGTCGTCGAAATGATCCCCGCGAGTTGGTAGGGCGTGGGAGGGCGGTCCGCTTCAATTCGGCGTCGGGTAGCGTTACACTCGTCGCCATGGATGTGATCTCTTTACAATCGGGAAGTTCTGGTAACTGCATCTTCGTCAGGAGCGGCGGGACGAGCCTCCTGTTCGACGCCGGGATCAGTGCCCGGCAAGCCGAAGCGAGGTTAGGGCAATTCGGACACAGCATTCGTGAGTGCCAGGGGATCGTCCTGTCCCACGAGCACACCGACCACATCTGTGGGGTCGGTCCGATGCATCGCAAGTTCGGTTTGCCCGTTTATGCGAACCGACCGACTTTGGCGGCGACGCTAAAGAAGGGATCGACGGGGCGAATCGACCGCTGGCACCATTTCACTTCGGGTCATCCTTTTCAAATCGGCCCGCTATGGATCGAACCGCTGAGCACGCCACACGACGCCATCGATAGCGTTTGTTTTGTCATCGAAGAGACAACGACCGGTAAACGATTTGGGCTGTTCACCGATTTAGGGCACGTCTTTGGCAAGCTTCGAGACGTCATCGGCACGTTGGACGCGGTGCTGATCGAAAGCAATTATGACGACGACATGTTGTGGGACGGCCCCTACCCTTACCGGCTGAAGGAGCGGATTGCGGGGAGTGCCGGACACATCTCGAACCGCGAGGCGGCAGCGCTATTGGACGGTTGCGACGCGAGCCGGCTGCAATGGGCCTGTTTGGGGCATTTATCGGGCGAGAATAATTCGCCAGAAGTCGCGATGGCGACGCACCGGCATCGCCACCGGGATCGTTTTCAGCTCTTTTGCGCCGACCGTAGCGGCGCGACGCTGTTGCCCGAGATCCGACATCGCGACGTGCCGCTGCGATCGTACGCCATGTCGTGATTGACGGTGTCGCGTCAGGAGGCTTGGGACAAACTCGATCCGGTGCTTGGACTGGGTTTCTGGCTTGCCCATACTGGGCAAAGACGTTCGCAACAGCGTAGGCCCCGATCCCCGACCTGCGGAGCATGCGATCATCTGATAACCTCAAGCGAAGCTTGTTACGAAACGCACGATGTTGGCAATCAACTCGAGAGAGTCGCGTGAATCGCACCTATTTTCGTTCGGATCGACAAACCGGTTTTCAAGTGAAATCGTTGGTTTTGGTCGCGTTTTGTAGGTTCGTCTTTCTGATGATGCCGGTGGCTTCGGGAGACGACAGTGACCCGTCAAGTGAGATCGCGAAAGAGGCGAAAGGGCGAGGTGACGCCGCCGCGGGGGCGCTCGTTTTCTATTCCCCGCAGCTCGGATGTGTCCGTTGCCATCTCCCCGGAGGTGCCGGTGTTGCCCCGATCGGCCCGAACCTGGCCATCTACCCTGCGGACGAGCGCCCGAGCGACACGGAGCTCGTCGAGGCGATCCTCCACCCATCGAAGCGGATCCGCAAAGGCTACGAAAGCCGCACGCTCTTGACGACCGACGGCCGCACGATCACCGGCCGGGTGCTGAAGCGAGACGAAAAGGGGGTGACGATTCAAGAGGCGACGGGGCAAATCATCAGCATCGGCGAAGACGAGATCGAACAGACCCGTTCCGAAGTGATCTCGACGATGCCGGCGGGGTTGGCCGACCAGATCGGGAGCAGGACGCAATTCGTGAATTTGGTGCGGTTCTTGATCGACGTTCGGGATGGGGGCGAGGAGCGGTTCGTCGGATTGCGACCGGCGACGGCAGGGGTGTTGGCCGATAGCGTCGCCCCGTACGAATCGTCGATCGACCATGTGGCGCTGATCGAGGACAGCAGCGCCGATGTTTTGCAGCGCGGCGAGGCGATCTACACGCGGGTCTGCGCGAATTGCCATGGGACATTGACCGAGGTGGGATCATTGCCAAGTTCGCTGCGATTCGGCGAGGGGAAGTTCAAAAACGGGAGTGACCCTCACTCGATGTACCGCACGTTGACGTACGGGTTCGGGATGATGACGCCGCAGCACTGGATGGTGCCCAAGCAGAAGTATGCGGTGATTCATTACATCCGCGATCAT
>Ga0164292_10003765_pt1 | contig 12390 bp, 12 predicted proteins | sample GEODES117metaG_FD_111486 | JGI IMG/M metagenome (GOLD analysis project Ga0164292, IMG submission 111486) | Eutrophic lake water microbial communities from Lake Mendota, Wisconsin, USA - GEODES117 metaG | ecosystem: Environmental > Aquatic > Freshwater > Lake | place: USA: Lake Mendota... | reverse complement strand
GCTTATCCAAATAGAGTAGGCGGAGCTATGGCGCCAATTAATTGGAACTCAAAGCAGAGTTGGGATTTTGAGCCAATAGATGAGAAGAGATTTCCGGCAGTACAACTTGCAAGAAGAGCAGGAGCTCTAGGATCTTCTGTTGCTGCAATTTATAACGCAGCAAATGAGGTTGCAGTAGCTGCGTTTATGAAGGAGGAGATCGCATTCACAGCAATAGTAGATACTATTGAAAAGGTTGTGGATAAGTTATCAGCAACTGCGCCTTCTAGAATTAGAGATATCTCAGATGTCAGCGCTATAGAGCAAGATGCGCGGATCTATGCAAGAGAAGTATTAGAGAAGGGCTAGGGGAAGAGGGATTATGGGATTTCTTGGAGTAATTGCCTTTATTCTGGCTCTGCTTATCTCGGTGATGATTCATGAATATGGTCATTACATAACTGCTAAGCGTTATGGAATGAGAGTCACTGAATTCTTTGTAGGTTTTGGAAAGCGTCTCTGGTCAACCCAGCGGGGTGAGACAGAGTTTGGAATAAAGGCAATTCCTGCTGGTGGTTATTGCAAAATCTCTGGAATGTCGCCAAATGAAGAGTTAGCAGATGAATTTAAACCAAGAGCCTTCTATCTAGCCTCTGCTCCTAAGAAATTAATAGTTCTTGGAGCTGGCTCTTTTCTACACTTTGTTCTAGCTTTTTTTCTCCTCTTTACTCTCTTCGCAGGGCTTGGCACATCACAAGTTCTTCCAACTATTTCTCAAGTGCTTCCCTGCGTTCCTAAAGAGAGTACCTGTCAGGCAGGTGATCCAATTTCTCCAGCTAAGCGCTCAGGTTTAATGCCGGGAGATGAAATCCTTGGAGTTAATGGTCAAGAGCTTGCCTGGGCAGATTCAGCTGAGATATTGCGAGCCTCTGCAGAGAGAGAAATAACCTTACTAATTAAAAGAGATGGGCAAGTAATAAATATTGCCATCACTCCAGCAACAAGAGTTGTTGATGGCGTTTCCAGAGGTTTTCTTGGAATCATTAATGAATTTGGTTTAGTTAGACAAAATCCGATAAAGGCTGCTGCTTCAAGTGCAAGAGCAACTGGAGCAATCTTTGAAGGCTCTCTTAAGGCTCTGATTTCACTTCCCTCTCAAATACCTTCCTTAATTGGCCAGACATTTTTTGGGCAGGAGAGAAATTCACAAGGTCTAGTTGGAATTGTTGGGGTTGCTAGGGCAAGTGGTGAGACAGTTTCTAGTGGAAACTTAAGTACTGGAGAGAAAGTCGCCACATTCATTCTTATTGTGGCATCGCTTAATATCTTTGTAGGAATCTTTAATCTACTGCCAATTCTTCCACTTGATGGTGGCCATATGGCAGTTGCTAGCTATGAGGCGATAAGGAGAAGGATTGCAGCCATTCGAGGCAAGGCTGATCCTGGGCCGGTTGATGTGGAGAAGCTCACCCCGATTACCTTGGTGGTCTTTGCCGTTCTTCTAGTTCTGACTGTGATTTTGCTAATTGCTGATATTTTCAATCCAATTAACCTCAATCTTTAGGAGAGAATAGGGCCATGGTTGATCTGGGAATTCCATCTGCGCCGCCGCCAGTTCTCGCCCCGCGCCGTAAATCTCGCCAGTTAAAGGTAGGAAGTGTTTTAGTTGGGGGAGATGCGCCAGTATCAGTTCAATCAATGTGCACCACACTTACCGCTGATGTGAATTCAACTTTGCAACAGATAGCAGAGTTAACCGCCTCAGGATGTCAGATAGTTAGAGTTGCCGTTCCTAGCCAAGATGATGCTGACGCTCTAAAAGATATTGCTAGAAAGTCCCAGATTCCTGTTATTGCTGATATTCACTTTCAACCAAAATATATCTTTGCTGCAATTGATGCAGGATGCGCCGCCGTTAGAGTAAATCCTGGAAACATTAAACAATTTGATGACAAGGTAAAGGAAGTTGCTAAAGCTGCAGGAGATGCTGGAATTCCAATTCGAATTGGAGTTAATGCTGGCTCACTTGATCCAAGGCTTTTATCAAAGTATGGAAAAGCAACCCCTGAGGCGTTAGTTGAATCAGCGCTCTGGGAAGCTGGCCTATTTGAAGAGCATGGCTTTAGAGATATCAAGATCTCTGTTAAGCACCATGATCCAGTAACGATGATTAAGGCATACCGGCTCCTTGCTGCCAAGTGTGATTATCCACTTCACTTAGGAGTAACAGAGGCTGGTCCGTTATTCCAAGGAACTATAAAATCTGCAACAGCATTTGCTGTCTTACTAGCAGAGGGAATTGGCGACACAATTAGAGTCTCACTTTCTGCGCCTCCAGTTGAGGAAGTTAAAGTTGGTATCTCTATTTTAGAATCTCTTAATTTAAGGCAGCGAAAATTAGAAATTGTCTCTTGTCCATCTTGTGGCCGCGCTCAAGTAGATGTCTATTCACTTGCAGAGAAAGTACAAGCAGGCCTTGAAGGAATGACAGTTCCACTTCGCGTTGCGGTTATGGGCTGCGTTGTTAATGGACCAGGGGAGGCGCGAGAGGCAGATCTTGGCGTTGCATCAGGTAATGGCAAAGGTCAGATATTTGTTAAGGGAGTAGTAATTAAAACAGTTCCTGAGGCGCAGATTGTTGAAACTTTGATTGAAGAGGCGATGCGCCTTGCAGAGGAGATGGAAGCTGCTGGTGTCGCATCGGGAGAACCAACAGTAAACGTAAAGTAATTCGCTAGGCTTAGCGCTATGTTAAAGATGTCATCTCTCTTTCTGCGCACCCTTAGAGATGACCCATCAGATGCCGCAGTTGCTAGTCATAAACTCCTAGTTAGAGCTGGATATATCCGTCCAATTGCTGCAGGAATATTCTCTTGGTTGCCACTAGGGGTAATTGCTCTTAGAAATGTGGAAAGAGTAATAAGAGATGAGATGGATAAGGCTGGCTTTCAAGAGGTTCACTTTCCTGCTCTTCTTCCTAAAGATCCATATGAGAAAAGCAATCGCTGGGAAGAGTATGGACCAGCTTTATTTAGGCTCCAGGATCGAAAAGGTAGCGATTATCTACTAGGTCCAACCCATGAAGAGATGTTTACTCTTATGGTTAAGAGCGAGTACTCCTCCTATAAAGATCTTCCACTCTCTATCTATCAAATCCAGACTAAATATCGCGATGAAGCTCGTCCTAGAAGTGGAATTATTCGTGGTCGCGAATTTATTATGAAGGATTCCTACTCATTTGATTTAGATGATGCCGGCCTTGAAGCTTCATATCAGAAGCATCGCGCTGCCTATGTCGCAACTTTTAATCGCCTTGGACTTAAATTTAATATTGTCTCTGCAGTCTCTGGGGCTATGGGCGGCTCGAAATCTGAAGAGTTCTTAGCGCCATCGCCAACGGGTGAGGATACTTATGTGCTCTGTCCTAAATGTGGTTATGCAGCAAATGTTGAGGCGATGGTTAGTAAGGTGAGTAAGCAAGAGATAGCAAAAGCGCCAGAGATGGAGCTACTTGATACCCCAGATACTCCAACTATTGAGAGCCTAGTTGCAGTTATGAATCAGAAGTATCAGGCAAATGTGAGCGCATCTGATACTTTAAAGAACATCTTACTTGTGGCAGATGGGCAGGTAGTTTCAGTACTGATTCCAGGTGATCGCCAACTTGATCTAAAGCGGGTTGAAGCAAATCTAGCTGGAGTTAAAGAGCTCCGTTTATTTGAAGATGGAGATTTTGCAAAAAATCCTGGCCTAGTAAAAGGATATGTTGGCCCGCAAGATGCTAAGAAATTAGGAATTAAGCTCTATGCCGATCCATCTATTGTTATCGGGTCACACTGGATAACTGGTGCAAACATAAAGAATAAACATATGCGCTATGTCACCCATGGTCGCGACTTTAACGTTGATGGATTTATTGAAGCAGTTGAGATTAATCAAGGCGATCCTTGTCCAAGCTGTGATAGCCCAATAATTATTGATCGAGCTATTGAGATTGGCCATATCTTCCAATTGGGTCGAAAGTATGCCCAAGCACTTGATTTAACTGTTCTTGATAGCCAAGGAAAATCACAGGTTGTAACTATGGGCTCATATGGCATCGGAGTAACTAGAGCTCTAGCTGCAATTGCTGAGCAGAGCCATGATGAGATCGGCATTATCTGGCCAGATGAGATTGCTCCAGCAAAAGTTCATATCGTGGCAACTGGCAGAGAAGATGAGCCATTTATTCAAGCAGAGAGAATTGGAAAAGAGTTAGAGGCAAAAGGCATTAGCGTGATGATCGATGATAGACGCGAGGCCAGCCCTGGAGTTAAATTCAAAGATGCAGAGCTGATTGGCAATCCTTATATTTTGATCTTTGGTAAGAGTTTGGCCCAGGGTCAAGTTGAATTCCGCATTCGTCGAAGTGGTGAGAAGTCTGAGATTGCACTTGGTGAGATCACATCTTACTTAGTTAAATTGCTAGGTTGATTAACTAGCTTCTCGTGGAAATCTCATTTGAAGTAGTTCTATTTCTCATTCTTGCAGCAACTTTTGCAGGTCTTGTGGATTCACTAGCTGGAGGCGGAGGGCTAATTCAACTACCAGCTCTTCTAGTTTCACTTCCTATACCTCACCTTCAGTGATTCTTGGAACCAATAAAGTCCCTTCATTTCTTGGCACCTTAGGGGCTACTGCCTCTTACCTAAGAAAGATAAAGCCAGATTTTAAGTTAGCTGCAGTTATGGGCCTTCCTGCATTTATTGGTTCAGCTATGGGTGCAAGTGTGGCAACAAAGATTCCAAGAGATGCTTTTAGGCCAATAATTTTATTTCTTCTAATTATTGTTGCAATTTACACCTATCTAAGAAAGGAGTTGGGGCAGGTAGCTTCTGCAAAATTTGTAGGAAGAAATCGATTTATAATCGGCGCAGCTGTTGGAGCTGTAATTGGCTTTTATGATGGAATCTTCGGCCCTGGAACCGGATCTTTTCTAATGCTTGCGCTAGTTGCCGTCCTTGGCTTTGCATTCCTTGAAGCATCAGTGACTGCAAAGCTTGTCAATCTTGCAACGAACCTTGGAGCGATTTTAGTTTTTGGCTTTAACTCCCAAATCATCTGGGCGCTGGGACTAACGATGGCGGTAGGAAATATCCTTGGGGGTTTTATTGGAGCAAAAGTTGGAATAAGAGGTGGCTCAGTTTTGATTCGTAGGGCATTTCTAGTCGTCACTACCGCCCTGATTATCCGCCTTATCTATGACACCTTCCTTAGAGGTTGAAATCTGGGCTAGACTTAGCCTCACAACTTAACAACAACTAAATAAGTAGGAAGAAATTAAAATGGCTTTGGTAGATAACTTAAATGAGCTTCTTGCTCCAGTAATTAATGCATCTGGTCTCTTGCTTGAAGAGATAAAAGTAATCCCAGTAGGACGCTCTCGAATCATCTCAGTAATAGTTGATCACGAGGAGAGAAATCTAAATCTTGATGAGGTCGCTGCAAGCTCAAGAGCGATATCTGAAATTCTAGAAAACTATAGCCAGCTCGGCGACAATCCATTTACCCTTGAAGTCACATCCCCTGGCGTTGATCGCCCGCTAGTAAAGGCGCATCAATGGAAGAAAAATCTTGGCCGGCTAATTTCCATCGTGAAAGTCGATGGAGAAAAGCTAGTGGGCCGCCTTAAGAGCCTTGATTTAGATTCAGCCTTACTTGAGGTTAAAAGTGGAGAGGTAAGTATTTTATTTAGCGAAATTAAGCGAGCCACTGTTGAGATTGAATTTAATCGCAAAGATGGTGATAAGCGATGAATGTTGATATGAAAGTCTTAGAAGCCCTCACCATTGAACGCGATATTCCTCTTGATCGCCTAATTACTGCTATTGAGATTGCAGTGAAGAGCGCTTATAACGAGATGGAGGGAGCAAAGCCTTTTGCTCACGCTAAATTAGATTTAGTCACTGGTGAGATAAAGATTCTTATTCCAGTATTTGGCCCAGATGGTGAAAAAGTAGATGAGATTAGCGATGAACCAGATGGCTTTAGTCGTATTGCATCATCTACTGCGCGCAAGATAATTAAAGAGAAGATGCGTGAATCAAAGGATCTAGAAATTGTTGGTGAATTTAGCGCAACTGTTGGCGATATTGTCTCTGGAGTAATTCAGCAGGGGCGAGATCAGAAGATGGTTTATATCGATCTTGGAAGAGTTGAGGGAAAAATACCGCCACATGAACAAGTTCCAGGTGAGGAATATAAACACGGCGATCGAATTAAGAGCTTTGTTGTTGATGTTAAGCAAGGCCAAAAAGGCCCTGAGGTATTGCTCTCTAGAAGCCATCCAGCTCTCGTCAAACAATTATTTGCACTTGAAGTTCCTGAGATTAGAGATCGCATCGTTGAGATTATGGGAATAGCTCGCGAGGCGGGACAACGGAGCAAGATTGCAGTGCGGGCCCACCGCGCAGGTGTTAGTCCAAAGGGCGCGCTTATTGGTCCAATGGGGGCAAGAGCAAGAGCGGTTATGGATGAGTTACATGGCGAGAAGATAGATATCGTTGATTGGTCTGATGATCCTGCAACATATGTTGGTAATGCTTTAGCTCCAGCAAGAGTCTCTAGCGTTGAGGTAGTAAATATCGATACTCGCTCTGCCAAGGTTGTTGTTCCTGATTACCAACTATCTCTTGCCATTGGAAAAGATGGGCAGAACGCCCGTCTGGCTGCTCGCCTAACTGGCTGGCGCATTGATATTCACTCCGATGGGGCGACAAGTGGCTCTGAGGCGAGCGAAGTTTCGTAAAAGTAGTACTGCGGCGGTATGGTTGCGCCGTGAGGATCTCCCTCACATATCTGCAAAGCGAAGGCTAGGTCGAATAGGCAATGGCACTCAAATGAGCACTTCACAGTCATGAGTAGGTCAATTTAGGCTTCGCGTTTAAAAAGTAGACGAGGAGCCACAAAAGGAGAAAAGTGGCAAAGGTCCGCGTTTACGAATTAGCAAAAGATGTAGGGATGGATAGCAAGGATGTTCTTGCAAAACTCCAAGAGATGGGCGAGTTTGTTCGCTCCGCATCTTCAACTGTTGAAGCACCTGTGGTGCGAAAGTTTCTAGAAAAATTTCCTGCAGTTGCAGCGACACCTAAGAAAGCTCCTGCCAAGAAAGCCCCTGCTAAAAAAGCAGCATCGAAGAAAGCAGCGCCAGTAGAGAGCGTTGAGCAGGTTGATGAAATTACTCCATCTATTGCTCCGGTAATAAAAGAGAGCCCGCAAGAAAATATCGCTCCAACTCAACTTCCTGCAAAACCACCAGCTGCTCCTGCTGCCAGAGTTGGAAATAATCCTTTTGCAACACCTTCAGCTCCTCCTCGTCCACCAAGACCACAAGGTCAGGGCGGTGCAAGACCTGGAAATAATCCTTTTGGAAATCCTTCAGCTCCTCCACGTCCACCAAGACCACAAGGTCAAGGCGGCGGGCAACGTCCCGGAGAAAATAGACCGGGAGGAAGTAGACCGCCAGGTGCTCCAGCAAGAGGTGGAAATATGGCAGGACCTCGTCCAGGTTCTGTTCGTCCAGGATTTGCTGCGCGTCCACAACAACGAAGTGATGGAACAACTGCTCGTCCGCAAGATCGCAACTCTTCATCTCCATATCGCAGCCAAGGTGGCCCAGGTCAGAGACCAGGTGGAACAACTGGCGCTCCTGCAAGACCAGGAGCAGGAAAACCAGGTGGCGGTTTTGCGCCAGGAAGACCAGGACAGCGAGGAAGCGCTGGTGGAGCATTTGGAAAAAATGCTGGAAAGAAAAAGAACTACAAATCAAAGAAGACTCGTCGCGAAGAGATAGACAATATGCAAGCCCCAACGCTAGGTGGCGCAATTGTTCCTCGTGGTGATGGAAATACTCCAGTTAAATTAAGAAGAGGAGCATCTTTAGCTGACTTTGCCGAAAAAATTGGAGCAGATCCAGCTGGTTTAGTCTCTGTGCTATTTCATCTAGGCGAGATGGTTACTGCAACTCAATCAGTTGATGAAGAGACTTTGCATGTATTAGGCGGGGAGTTTGGCTACAAAATTACAGTTGTCTCTCCAGAGGATGAAGATAAAGAGATATTAGAACAATTTGATATCGATCTAGATCAAGAGCTCTCTGATGTTGATCCAGATGATTTAAGTATTAGGCCGCCAGTAGTAACAGTCATGGGCCATGTTGATCATGGAAAGACAAGGCTTCTTGATGCTATTCGCCAGACTGAAGTAGTAAAAGGTGAAGCAGGTGGAATTACTCAGCATATTGGTGCTTATCAGATCCATCATGAGCATGCCGGTATTAATCGCGCTATTACATTTATCGATACTCCAGGCCATGAAGCCTTCACAGCTATGCGTGCTCGTGGAGCTAAGGTGACAGATATTGCAGTTCTTGTTGTTGCTGCAGATGATGGAGTGATGCCTCAAACTATTGAAGCTCTAAATCACGCCCAAGCAGCAAATGTTCCTATTGTTGTAGCGGTAAATAAGGTTGATAAAGAGGGAGCAAACCCAGGGCGTATTCGTCAGCAATTAACTGAATATAACTTGGTTGCTGAAGAGTATGGCGGAGATACTCTGTTTGTCGATGTATCTGCAGTCAAAGTAACTGGCATTGATCAATTAGTTGAAGCAATTTTATTAACTGCAGATGCTGCAATTGATCTAAGAGCAATCCATGAAGATGATGCTAGAGGTGTGGCAATTGAGGCTCATCTAGATCGTGGTCGCGGCCCTGTTGCAACAGTTCTAGTCCAACGCGGAACGCTAAGTGTTGGAGATGCAATCGTTGCAGGAAGTGCTTTTGGTCGCGTTAGAGCGATGATGGATGAATTTGGCCATGAGGTAGAGATGGCTGGTCCATCAAGACCAGTTCAAGTCCTTGGATTTACCTCGGTGCCAAGTGCTGGCGATAGCTTTATCGTCGCACCTGATGATCGAACTGCACGACAGATTGCAGAGAAGCGTCAGGCAGGAGAGCGCCATGCAGCACTTGCTAAGGCTAGAAAGAAAGTTTCACTAGAGGACTTCCTTGAGCAATCCAAGGTCACCACTCTTAACTTAATTCTTAAAGGCGATGTCAGCGGATCTGTTGAAGCACTAGAAGATGCTTTGATTCAATTAGATGTTGGCAGTGAAGTTGATTTAAGAGTTATTCATAGAGGTGTTGGCGCTATTACAAAGAGCGATGTGACTCTTGCCTCAGCATCGGGTGCGGTAATTGTTGGCTTCAATGTTAAGCCAGAGGCCCATACTGCAATCTTTGCCGATGAAGAGGGCGTTGAAGTTCGATTCTATTCCGTGATTTACAAAGCAATTGAAGAGATTGAAGCTGCGCTTAAGGGGCTACTCAAGCCTGAATTTGAAGAGGCTGTATTGGGTCGAGCTGAAGTGCGCGAGGTATTTAAGTCCAGCAAGTTTGGAACTATCGCTGGATCTCTAGTTTCAACTGGCCTTATTAGAAGAAATGCTAAGGCAAGAGTTCTGCGCGACAACGTAGTAATTGGAGATAACCTAACTATCGAATCTTTGAAGCGATTTAAAGATGATGCAACTGAAGTTCGTGAGGGCTTTGAGTGCGGAATTGGCGTGGGTAATTTCAAAGATATTCAAATAGGAGATGTATTTGAAGCATTTGAGATGCGCGAGAAAAAGCGAGCATAAGTCATGGGAAAGTCACATCGGGCTGCAAAAGTTGCTGACCGGATCAAGGTTGTAGTTGCCTCAGCACTTGAGAGCAAAGTAAGGGACCCGCGCCTTGGTTTTGTCACAATTACCGATGTTCGAGTAACTGGCGATCTACAACAAGCCTCTATCTTCTATACAGTTTTAGGCGATGATGAAGCTCGAGTTAATACTGCCAAGGTATTAGAGAGCGCCAAGGGGCTTCTAAGAACTGAAGTAGGTAGAGAACTTGGCACCAGAATCACTCCATCACTTACCTTCTTTGCAGATGCCTTAGGTGAGAATGCTAAAAACTTCGAAGATTTACTTGATCAGGTCAGAAAAAGCGATGAAGAGATTGCAAATCTTCGCTCTAGCGCAGAGCCAATAAGTGGAGATGATCCTTATCGCCAGAGCCGCCCAAAAGACTATCTCTCTGGTGAATAGATGAGTTTGCAAGATGGCTTCGTCATAATTGATAAGCCAGCGGGAATCACCAGCCATGATGTCGTGGCAAAGCTAAGAAAATCACTAGGAACAAAGCAGGTCGGCCATGCTGGGACCTTAGATCCGATGGCAACTGGAGTTCTAGTTCTTGGAGTAAATAAAGCAACAAAGTTTCTTCAATATATAACTCAAGGAAAGAAGGCCTATCACGCCCAGATTCGATTAGGCCAGGTGACTACTAGCGATGATGCTCAAGGTGAGATTACTTCAACATCTGATACCTCAAATGTTAGTGATCAAGAAATTAGAGATTTTCTTGCTTCCCAAGTTGGAAGCATTATGCAGGTTCCAACTAAAGTCTCTGCGATAAAGATTAATGGCCAGAGAGCCTATGACTTAGTTAGAGAGGGCAAAGAGGTCGATATCCCTGCTCGTCAGATAGAAATCTATAAGTTAGATGTAATTGAAATCAAACGTGGAGAATTCCTAGATATTGAAATTTCTGTTGAGTGCTCTGCAGGAACTTATATTCGATCAATTGCAAGAGATTTAGGAAGTTCACTTGGAGTTGGAGGACATCTCATCTCTCTTCGAAGAAGCCTAGTTGCGCCATTTTCGCTAAGTGATTGCAGCAGCCTTGAATCACCAGTGATAAGGCCGCTTGCTAGCGAAATCTCTAAAGTTATGAGGGTTAGAGATGTTGATCTACAAGAGATTAAAGAGTTGAGCTTTGGTCGCTCGCTGAGCGCATCAAGTACTGATGGCCCAGTTGTTGCTCTAGCTCCAGATGGGCAGGTTGCTGCAATATTGGAAAACCGCGAACATGGCGCTCAACCTGTGGCGGTCTTTATTTCATGAAAGAATTAAAGCTATGAGTAGCGCTGAAGTAACTTGGCATGGTTCCCCGCTTCCAGGCTCGGCACTTGCTATCGGAATTTTTGATGGAGTTCACATTGGCCATCAAGTAATTCTTCAAGAGGGGATAAAGGAGAATATGCCGGTAGTTGCACTTACCTTTGATCCTCATCCAACATCTGTATTTGCTCCAGATCGAGTTCCAACTCGCCTGCTAACTCTAAATAATCGCATCGCTCAGTTATCGATGCATGGGGCATCAAGTGTGGCAGTAATGAAGTTTAGCTCTCAATTTTCACAGTTAACTCCGGATCAATTCATAAAGGAAGTCCTAAAACCAATATTTGACCCTGCTTTAGTTTTGGTGGGGGAGAACTTCACATTTGGAGCAAAAGCTGCAGGCAATGTTGAATACTTGCAATCTAATTCATCTTTTAAAGTAAAGGCAATTCCACTTTATAACCATGGAAATATTAAGGTCTCCTCAACAAGAATTCGAGAGGCAATTAAGGCTGGAAATATTGAGATTGCTAATCAATTACTAACTAGACCTCATCAATTAGTAGGGCCAGTTATTCATGGTGAAAAACGTGGCAGAACTATTGGATATCCAACTGCAAATATTGGCCTAGATTCTTATGCCACAATTCCATCTGATGGAGTTTATGCCGGATGGTTATCAGTTGGAGCTCATCGCTGGAACGCAGCAATTTCTATTGGAACTAATCCCACATTTGATGGTGTGCGCGGAAGACAAGTTGAGGCCTACGCACTTGATCGAGATGATCTAGATCTCTATGACCAAGAAGCGAAAGTTGAATTTGGTTGGAGACTTAGAGATACCATTAAATTTGGCTCACTTGATGAGCTCTTGGTTCAGATGAAAAAAGATTGCGATGAAGCTAGGAAATTGACTTCTCTTTAAGCGTATTTTTGCCTCGATTTTAGATCTTTAAGCAGCGCTGGTAGATTTACGCCCCTCAAGCGAGAAAGCGTGCGCTCGTGTATTAGACCGAGAGCCCTCGTGAAAGATGTAAAGGAAGAAAAAAATGGCATTAAAACCTGCCGAGAAGAAAGAAATTATCACCAAGTATGGCGCCTCTGCATCTGACACAGGAAGCCCTGAATCACAGGTTGCGCTTTTATCACGGAGAATTGAAGAAGTAACTGAGCACCTACAGACAAATCAGCATGATCACCACAACCGTCGTGGTCTACTGCTTCTTGTAGGTCGTCGTAGAAGAATTTTGCAATACCTTGCAAAGACAGATATTGCGCGATACCGCGCGATCATCGACAAACTCGGCATCCGCCGTTAGTTTGCTGAACAATTAAATAATCACCCAGCGCAACGCTAGAGGTTTGGTCCTCGGTGGTGGCTTACGGATTTAAACAAGAATGCCGTTGGCTTCGATCGAAGATCCATTCTCT
>Ga0164292_10003763_pt1 | contig 12392 bp, 11 predicted proteins | sample GEODES117metaG_FD_111486 | JGI IMG/M metagenome (GOLD analysis project Ga0164292, IMG submission 111486) | Eutrophic lake water microbial communities from Lake Mendota, Wisconsin, USA - GEODES117 metaG | ecosystem: Environmental > Aquatic > Freshwater > Lake | place: USA: Lake Mendota... | reverse complement strand
TTACCCGTCACCTTAGACCACATGGACTTCACGGTCTCCATAATGTCCGCGCCGAGGTAAGAGCAGACCAGAAACATACGAATGTACGTCCATAGCGCTTCCTCCTGCTTCGACGTAGCATCTTTCATGAGAAGGGAGAAATCGAGCCCGCGGAGAAAGTACTGCGGCTCCTTGAAGATCGTTTTATCCTTCTGGACAATCTGCATGAACAGAGGCTGGATCTGCTGCTTGATGTACCCTACCTCCGACTCATAGTTCATCTCGCCAGTCGTATAGCATTCATGGAGGGTGATTCCGGGAAACTCCTTGACAAGATTGTCCAAACAGTCTCGCAGAATGGTCTTGACGTCAAACGACATTTATAAGTGTTGTCAGAGATGATTGTAAATACTTTAAGCGACACGGTTTCCGCCACGGTACGCGAGCGACTTCTCATCCTGCTTCGAGAGGCACAGGCATCCTGCGTCCGATGTAATGCTCGACGGGCAGCACTCGGGCTTGAATGTGGAGTCCTCAAAGGCAAAGATCTCATTGTCGTTGGCCGCCGCGTACGGCTTCAGGGGCGTGGGAGCCGAACGGAGGTCCTGAGGCGCACCCATCATAGCGGCAATTCCATTGTACATCCCTCCCGTGCTTCCATCCGCGGGGGCACCAATCTCCTGCTGCATGAATCCCTCGCGGCCACCCAGGAGGAAACGAGATGCAATAGCAGCAACAAATGCGGCAATTCCTACAGCGAGAACAATCGTTGTCTTGTCCTTCATTCTTATTGTCTTACGCGGACTTTTTATTTAGTTGTTCAAGGACTTTCACTTGTATCGCGGCTAGGACTTGCGGATCGTGAGAATCAGCATAGTCGCGCGCATATCTATTCTCCATGAGTGGGATGACTCCGTGGTGATTGTCCATGAACAGCTGCATCATACCTCCTTCCAACTGGACAACTCCATGGATCTTTCCGGCTGTCGTCAAGGTTCCAGGCTGGCAGTCGCGGAGAGGGATGTATCCCCCTACAGCATCGATCAGGGTAGTTGGATCCATCGGTTTCATCTCAATCTCCTCTTCAATCTCCTCATAGTCTGAGAACTGGATATCTCCAATCCAGATATGGTGGTTGCTCGTGTTGAGACAGATGATTTCGGAAGGGTAAGGGAGGTCGAACGGCAGGGCGTGCGTCGAGTTCTTGACATACATCCACACGCCGTCTTCGCATACTAGGTGCTGTCCAGCGACAATGACATTTTTGTAGTTGAAGAGCTTAACGTCATCGGTGGTAAAGCGCATGGTAGCCCTCACGCGACTTCCATGGCTCAGGACGTCCCCTACCTTAACCTCGCGGACCGGGACCGATGTTCCGTCAGCTTTCTGGACAAGGGTATCGGGATGGAAGCATGAGAACCCAGTCACGGACATAGCAATGCCCAGGGGAATGAAGAAGAAGAGAAGCGCCGGGAAGATCAAGGAAAGAACCACGGCAAGCCCAATAATGATACCGACAATCGTATCGACTAGCGATGCCAACCAATCTACAACCGCTGTTAGAGTATTGGCAACTGTCATCATAGTGGTCACCAAATAGCCTGCCGACCCCATAATACGATTCGTCAGGGTTCGGATTCGCGAAAGAAGTGTTAGCATCACGCCGAATGTATTTCCAATCTTTCCAAATATATCGTTGATGAAGGATGTGACAAACGTAAGTAGTCCAGTAGCCATAGACCGCAGGCTACCGAACTGATCAATAACCTTGTTGAGGACCTTCGTAAATTGTCCAAAGAACATATGAACGGCTTCAAGCGCCCTCGAAAACACCTGTGATGCAAACGATGTAGAGCAGTACTGGAGATTCTCAAAGACAGACGTAGAAGGATCGATGACATTGACGAATGGCATGTACAGCGGATTACAGCGCTTCGCTACCCATGTGAGTTTGATATCCTCTAGATTCGCTTGGACAACACCCCACATGATGATGCCCAAAATAACAAGAGGTCCCGCCACGACCGCAATTGTCGCGAGGATGTCCATTATACTACGATTGGTTCTTTTTGAACTTCGTTATCGCGCCAATCATGGATGTCATCCAACGGGACTTCATGATCGTCTAGAATCATGGTTTCTCCGCGGTCGGAATAGACGCCTAGACATCCCTTTTCTGTCAGGAACTGGATACAGCGAGTCTTGTTCTCTGATGGGGTTCCGCTGAGAAGCGGCTCTACGCCGCGCTGAGTGCGAACCCAGGTTCCCGTAGCAAATGTGACTCCGCGGTAGGTGGAGGTAGATTCAACGTCGTGATGGAGAACTCCGATGACCCTATCTCCGTACCGAATATAATCCCCAACCTTGATATCTTCTGCCTGCCGCAGAGCTCCCGTATCTGTGATGACCAGTGTTCCTGGGGTTACCCCCGTATAACGGTACTTTAGAGGGTTGGTGGTCTTCTGCTCAGAGTGAGCGGTTCCGTAGTACTCTTCTACCTTCCGGAAGAACTCGGACAGAATGCGGGGATTATCGGTCTCTTCATAATCCATGAACAAGCTATCACCAATCGGGATCGTATGCTTCTCAGTATTGAGGCATACAAGTGTCCCGTACGACTCTGCAAAGATCGCATGTGGATGATCTTCTACGCGAATCCACTTGCCCTGATACAAGACCTTGTGGTTCGCACTGACCACCGCCTTGCCAAGACGGCACATTGGGGTTGCGCGTCCATCAAAGCGCATTGTGCTCTTCACCATCTGTCCATCTGAGAGACGCATACCTGGCTCTACGCAGATGATTGGCATGTATCCATGATCGGTCATTACGGGGGTAGAGGATCGGAAGCAGAGGAAACGAGCTGCATTTCCAATGGGTCCATTTGTTACGCTTTCTCCAGTATAGATTCCAGTACTCACAATATTCATCATCACAGCAAACACCCCGATCATGCGGTTCATCAGGGTGCGTACGCGATTTACCATCTGAAGTGTCGTCCCGAACGTGTTCTGAATCTTTCCAAAGGTGCTGCGAATAATACCTAGGAACCCGTCCGATGCTCCCGTGACCAGCTCGCGCATGCTGTTCATAGAATCCAGAATTTTATTGATAATACCCGTGAGGATCGCAAAGTTCTTGTAGATGGGATCCATGATGAAACCAGCATACTTATTCACAGACTGCATGGTGCAGTACATGAAGTTCTTTCCGATATCTGAGCCGACCGCTCCCGCCATGGGCATATAAATAGGATTGCAACGATAGGTTACCCAATTGTCTTTGATCTCTTGTAGGCGTGACATGCCATAGGCATATAGAAACCCGAACGCCGCAAGTAAAGTGGCAATCAAAACCACTAAAACGGATACGAGGTCCATCCTTACTCTCAGAGGGTAAAAACAGATTGGTTAAAATGCTCTCCACGAAGACTCTCGCTGAACTTAAGAAGCTGGCTAAGGGTCGCGGTATCTTCCAATACTACATCCTACCCAAGGAGCAGCTCATCGCCCTACTGGAGATGCCCGAGCTCCCCACCAAGCACAAGATGAAGAAGATGACGATTGTCCAAATGCGGGCTCTCGCCAAGGAGCGGGGTCTGCGGGGGTTTTGGGAACTTTCCAAGAAGGACCTCACCCGCGTTCTATTTCCGGAACACCATGACGCTGTCGAGAAGACTGCCGCGCATCAACAGGAGGAGGATCACAGCAAGGCAGCTGAACATGAGGATCCACAGAATCAGCACGCCAACAATGTAGGGGTAGAGCTGGTGGAAAATGCGTGAAAGTAGGGGCTTAATCACCTGGATTTCAATGAAGGAGTGAGTCTCGGGTCGGGCACTGAAGTCTAAGACGTCCTGGAAGATGTTGTCGAAGAAGCCGCCACCCTGCTTTTTCTCCATAATTTTGTCTCTAAAGCAATATAAATCTGCTATGAAGTTTTCCCAGTCCAATATGCTTCGCCTCGGTGCAGTCGCTCTGGGAATTGTCTTCCTCGTGGTCGTCGTGAATGGCTATTCCGCGTCCAAGTTCCTAGGTGAGGGCCTGGAGGTCGGTGGCCTGGAGCCCCAGGGACCCCTGTCCAATGACCCGTCCTACCCCGCGAACCCTAACCCCCATGTGGAGGGCGGCAACGAGAAGCTGACAATGCAGGGAGAGACTCGCCACCCTACGGGCCAGCAGACCTATTCCCAGACAGTGCTGTCGCCCGAGGAGCTGCTGCCCCAGGGAGGCCTCGGTGCGTCGTGGGCGGCCACCAACCCCGTTGGCATGGGTGACCTGAAGGGCCAGAACTTCCTCTCGCCCTCGTACCACTACGGCATCAACACGGTCGGCCAGTCCCTCCGCAACGCCAACCTCGATGTGCGCTCGGACCCCCCGAACCCTCGTGCCGCCGTGTCGCCCTTCCTGAACTCCACGATTGAGCCCGATCTGTTCCGCCGCGAGCTGGAGATCGGCGAGGCGGGTGTTGGCGCGAAGTAAGAAGTGTGTGTAGATGAATAATGAGACCCGAGTTCGTCGCAATTACGGTTGCTATGATGGGTTACCTGGGATACCTCTTTATAAGCGGCGACCCCGGAAATCTAACAACTGTAGAAGGACATCGAGTTCAAGACCTACCGGGCAAGGACGAAGCCGCCGAACGTATTGCCAAGGTCAAGCAGAATATCCAGAAGATTGTGAGTCTCTACAAACAGGATGAGTATGTAACGGACAAGCCTACCCAGCTTCTTGTGGAGCGCTATCGTCCCGACAGTATCCTGGAGAACTCGGTGACCTCCAAGGACACATCATACTCGGAAAACAAGGGAGAAAAGATTGTGATCTGTCTCCGAGACAAGAATGATCCTCCTGCCTACCCGTTCGTGGATATGAACACGGTGATGTTCGTGGTTCTACACGAGATGGCGCATCTCATGACAGCAGAATTATCGTCAGGAAAGCACACCCCAGAGTTCTGGGCGAATTTCCGGAGATTGTTGGAAGATGCGTCTCGTATCGGGATCTATACCCCTGTCAATTATGCCAAGAGCCCCGTAGATTACTGCGGGATGAAGATTACTGACAGTCCGTTGTAGGACCCTTTGTCAATGTAGAGATGTCTGAACACGCCTGTTCAGACTGTTTCCGATCCTGAAGCTGCTCGGTAGTCTTAACGAGCATCTTTTTAGGATCTGTCGCATAGCTCCTTTCCGAGCCACGAAGAATAGCCTTGCGGTTTGATGAGAGTAGCATACTTGAATCTACGGCTGGTCCCTTTCCCTTGATAGATTGTTGCATTAATTTTACACGATAGGAAATAATGTCAGAGGAGGTAACTCTGCAAGTCGAAAGGCCAGATGAATTTTCGTTGGCCATGACATTCTTTACAGATGACACCATTGAAACCGTCAAGACCAAAATTGGAAAGATTGCAGGACTGCACCCTGACCGCCTGCGCATTTATGTCCAAGAGGAGTTTCCAGGGGATTACTATGCCGCCGACTCTCGTCGATGGGAGAATCTTTTTCTGCGTATGTCGGCCGAGGGTAAGCCGATACGTAAGGCGCTGGAGCAGTATAATACTCTCCGCCAGCCCCCGCTCTCGTTTCAGGGAGAGATCACGAAAACAGACTGGATGGCGATTGATCCCGCTGTCAAAGAGTCATTCAAGGAGTACCGTATCCTAGGTCTTCCCGAAGATCGCTCATGGGTTCTTCCACTCAACAATGCAGAAGATCCCGAGTACCTTCCTCCTTCTGCTCTCGTCGCTGTTGATCAAAAAATGCTGTTTAAGACTCTCCATTCCAATCCTGTTCATTTCCACGTCGTACCCATCACCGAGGGAATGCCTTCCAAGCGTCAGCTCGTCTATTTCCCCCGCTATTCATCTGCGACTCCTGTTCTGGTTAGCTCTGAAATCCTGAGGCAGACGGAGACGCAGGACAATATCGTGCGCGTCATTTCCGATCTGGGAGCTCCTCGTCCAGACGCATCCTCGGTGCAGTCCATTCGCTGGAAGCTTCCGCTCGTAAAGACTCGGGTTGGGGGATCCGTCCGCAACAAGTTTGAGCAGATCTTTTACGGAACAACAGTCAGTGAAGACACACCCGTGGTAAGCCTTTTCACTAGCCGTCTAGAACAGGCGCGTCACAAGTTTTTTACAGATGATTCGCGTAAAAAACCCTTTCTAGATCTGCGTCTGTGGGCACACTGGTGGCTGAAGACCAAGCCAAACAAGAGCAAGCCTGCTCTCGTGTTTTACCGCGGAGATGCACGTGAGTCGTTTGATCGTGTAACTATGACCTCTACCGAACTAATTGTCAGCTGTGCGCGTCACGGAGAGGACGGAACATTCAAGGCTCCCGATCTTCAGAAGACGGCAAAAGAGTTCCTCCTCTCCATCGACGGTCTCGCAACCTTCGTGGATCCTCTAGATTATGCTGACGAGCGCTGGGTTGTCCAGGATACTACGGTAGAGCTTCGGTACGCCTCTGAACTAGCCGAAGCGGATCTCCGCCGACTAGATTGTCTTCGCGGACTCTTTGAGATGTCCGATCCCGAAAAGCTGAAGTTCAACTTCCTCCGCGCAGACCAGACCAATGATATCGGAATGACCGCCGATGAACTCGCGATTGTTCAGTTGCTGACTGATATGCCTAATCCTACTCTTGCCGATGTGATAGACCGTATCCCCGGGACACCCGAAAAGGAAGCAGCCGCTATCCTGGCAAGGGTCAAGGCAGAAATCAGTTTGCATCCCGAACTCCTGGACCGCAAGATGACGAATATGCCCCAGTTCCATCTCACTGCCAAGAACACTCTCCTGACTCACGCGAACGATGTAGAGCGTCTTTCTGTGTATGCTAGTTCTCTCCGTCATATCCTGATGCACCCTAACATCGAGAAGCTGGATGAGGTCTGTCCGCAGCGACGAGAGACGGTAGAAGCCGTAGTGGCTCCAGTCCCTGTGCGGGCAGAAAAGGCGGTTGCCAAGGTCGATGATGATGACGACGACGATATCTTTGCCGCTGCTGCTGCTCTCACTGGCGGTCCGCGTGTCGTAGCTCCAGCCGCTGCTCCCGAAGCAGCACCAAAGAAGGCCAAGACCATCAAGGCTACCGGTGTCACCACCACCCTCAAAAACTATATTATCACTGAGCTCCGTGGTTTTGACCCTGACACCTATGACCCCGACGATCCAGCTATCCTGCAAAAGTGCGAGAAGCACAAGCAACCCATCATCCTCCCTAAGGACCGCGCGACCGAACTGAAGGGGACGCCGTATGCCCCGCCCGAAGATCGTGCGCAGGAAGTCACAGATCCCGATGGTCTAGTGATTTGTCCAGAGTACTGGTGTACCGAAGATCGTATCCCTCTGACCAAAGATCAGCTGGATGAAGCAGGGGGAAAGTGCCCGGTCTGCCACGGAAAGATTCGGTCCAGCGATCCGGCCGAAGAGGCTACCCAGTCAATTACCGAGTACCCCGTACTCCAGCGAAATGGTAAGCACGTCTATGCAGGTCTGATTGCCTACAAGTCCAAAAAGAACGGAAAGCAAATCCCCTGCTGTTATGCGACACCGCAGAAGAAGCTGAAGGAGAAGACGGATATGACATCTGTAGAAGCCTTCTATATCCTCGGTCTCTCAAAGAACCCATCCGAGAAGCGTCTGGCATACATTCCTCCTGATATCCTGCGCGCGACAGGTATTTCTGTGGATTACAAAGTATTCAAAGACGCCAAGGATCGCATTCAGTCCAACCGTGCTGGGTTTTTCCGCGTAGGGATGGGACATGCGGCTACCACGCTCCCCGAAGTCCTGAACCCCAAAAAGCCAATCACGATTGAAGGACCGCTTAAGAACCCTGAAGCGACGATTCGGTGCTCGTTCTTTCGTTCGTGGAACCGCGAAGATATTGCTCATACCATCGAGGGACACTCGGACAAGGTAGCAGCTCGTGTTGCATCGATTGACAAGGCATTTGATGAAGGAACTCTCTCGGCGCTACAGGAGCTTGAGTATGCCTGCCATGTATCAGAGTGCTGGGCGTACATTCTGTTTGTGAATCCCGAGGGACCTCCCACAACCGAATGTTTCATGAACACCAACACCATTCTCCGCCGGGACCGGGCTGTAGCTGTTGTCGTGTATCCGAACGGATCAGCAGATTACCTGTGCCACGTATCACATAGCAAGCGGAAGCCGGTGTATAATGCCAACATCGCTCAACCACCCTTCGACAAGAAGGTACGTGAGCGACTAGAAGAGGTGCGAGAGACGGCATGTGGTCAGGGAGTAATCCCAACAATTGAGAATGCAGACGCATTCATCCAGGAAACACTGCGCAAGTCGCCTGGGGATATCCGCGTGATCCTAGACCCCTACGAGCGCGCACAAGCATTCATGATTCCCGGACAGATTATTGTGCCGTTTCGCCCCACATCCCAGATCCCACCTGCAGGGATGATTTATGGTCCTCGTCTGAAAGGATACGCTGATGTGCGTTCTTCAGACTACCCCGAAAAGTACAAGATGATTGCTTACCTCTCCCAGCTAGCTGAGATTCATCCGGGGTATGAGTATGGTCATGAACTCACAAACATCAACAAGGAGGAAGTTGAACTGATTACTCGGTCTGGTCTGCGTGTTCCTGTCAGTGGGGGGTCAGGTGTCCCTGACAGCACGCCAGGAGAAATCATTCAAACGGTGAGTTCCGAGAACGAAGATACTCTCGTGAGCGTCGTTCCTGACTCGGAGTCTGTGAAAGCCTCGCGCGCTGTTACCTATGAAGCTGAAGTGTTTGATTTTCTACTTTACCAACTATCTCGCGATCTCCAAGACCCAACATATGGGACTCTTCGCGATCTTCTGGCGGATCCCAAGCACAATCTAGACAAGCTGCGGGAGGAGCTAGCCGACTGGTTTGGCGATGCTGTCCATGTCTCGTCGGCCACAGATATCCCAGGGTTTTACAAGAAACTCCGGAAGCCGTGCCGTGGTCAGGGAGCCGCTGATTGCAAGACGTCATCTCTGTGTCACTGGGATGGTGCATCATGCCGCGTAGAAGTCAAGAGTGCTCGGAAGACGCTGGAGAAATCCGCTCTTTTGTCCCGCCTCCTCTCTACCCTTGCAAGCAATGACAAGATCCGGAGCATTGTTTTGGACAACCGTATGTCTGCGTTTTTCAGCAGCGTGCTCTACCTCGTTCTGCCTCACGAGGTGATTCTGTCCGACCAAGATGTAGCTACCTCAATCAAGCAATAATTTGTAAGATAGAGTATAAATGGCTGACGAAATTGCTACAGGAGGAGCTCACATGCGCGCGGTTGGTTCTCGCGCCTCGGTTATGCACGGACTCGCCCACCACACGCCCGGTGGTCTGACCAAGAAGCACCTCAAGTACAACAAGTACGGACGGATTGTTTCGGCCCGCAAGTCGGCTCTGGCGAAGAAGAAGGGCACTCTCCGCAAGTGGGAGAAGAAGACTGGACACCGCTGGACGATCAAGAACGGCAAGCCTGTCAAGGTCAAGCACGGCAAGAAGCACCGCGGTGGTCAGGACGCGGAGGCGGAGGCGGTAGCGGAGGAGGAGGTTGCGGCTGCGTAAATAGTGCTTAGAGACATTGTCTCGTATTTAAGTATAAAACATGTCGGAGCCCGTAACAATCCCCTCAGATGCTGCTGTAGTCCCTGTGCCCGAGCCTGTCCCCGCTCCGGCTCCGGCTCCGGCGCCTTCCGCGACCGAGGCTGTCAAGGCTGCCGTCGTAGATTTCACTAACAAGTCCGATCTGCTGAAGTATGTTCTGAAGACGATCGCGGAGGTTGAGATCCTCGCTGATCGGTCGGATGAGGACAAGGCGAAATTCATTGTGGAGGAGGTCAAGAAGGCGATCCGCGACTCCCCGCTATCCGAACAACAGAAGACCGATCTTGCTGGATGGTGCGATGTGACGCTGCCTTACGTGGTGGAGGTTGTCAAGCTCGTGAAGGCGGAGGCGGGTAAGATCGCGGTTGTTGCGCTTGCAGAAGTGAAGAAGTGCTGCCCTTCGTGGTTCGCGAAGTCTAAGTAAAAATGGGTCTAACAATTCTATCGTAAAGAAACAACATGGCTGAGATTGAGAATATCTTGCGCAAGTACCGTTCGTCATCTCGTGGGTTTATTAGTGATCCGTCAGCAACTCCGTTCAGTCGGATAATGGTTGGTGCCGGCTTTTATCTGAACCCTATCTTTGTAGCCGTGAGAGGTATTACACACATCATCAATTGTGCGGATGAGAGCGCGTGTCCCCTGTGGGCAAAGAAGTATATAGGAACAAACTATGTGTGCCTAGATGCTCCCGATATTGAAGGGTACCCTATCATAGCTTCGCACTATCAACAGTTTGAACAGGCGATGGACAGGTTTCTCCAGGATCCCGGGTGTCGAAACGTGTTTGTGCATTGTCACGCTGGCATGAACCGCTCTGCAACGCTGGCGGCTGCATACACAGCAAGAAAGTTCAGGGTTCCGTTAGACCGAGTTGTGGATACGATGGGACGTCAGCGTCCGTGTATCATGACAAACAATTCGTATAAAGAACAGCTCGCAAAATTTGCTTCTACCCCAAAAGAATAATGTGGAGCGGTATCCAAGATTCAATTGCGGCCGCCAACGACAATCCGATCAAAGCTGTCAATTCGGGTATGGATGTTGTCTTGGGTCCGTCCTTTGATTACCTCCAGACCATCCAGTCTCCTAAAAGTTTGAATGTCGGTGACCGAGGCGATATTGACCAGATTTTTACTAACGTTGGCGCTATTCGAACATATACAGATCGGCTCATTCGAGGACCAAAGACAGGAAATCAATTTTTCCGCGATACGGGTGGTCTATGCAAAGCTCCAGGTGGAGGACTCGTGCAGCGTTACACGTGGGTGAATAACAAGCTTGGAATGGACGATGCAGCAGGGATCCTGGGAGACAGTTTTGCAAATGCAGTCCAGGGCAGTGGGTTTGATGGTCTGATTCCTGGTGCTGGTGGTGATATTGCGGCTCTGAATCCTCTGAAAATCATGAACGGAATGGTTCTTGATGGTGTCCCGAAGTGTAAGGCCTACACGTGCAGTATCACAAATGTTGTCACGGGTGCAGATAGTGGCGAAGAGACACGTTTCATTACGCCCTCTCTGGAATTCAATCTGCGTGGATGCCGAGAAGCCGATAACCAGGCAGCGCGTGAGGCAGCGGCTGTTAAAGAATACGCCCAGTGGAAGAACGGGTTTGACAAGAGCGAAGAGGCGCGCAAGAAGAAGGAAGCGGCGGAAGAGGCGGCTTTGAAGGCAGGTAAGAAGGAAGGGTTTGATGGTGACGTTCTAGTCAAGTACGATTCGGGTCCAGCCATTCTTCTGGGCCTGGCATTCCTTGCGTTATTTTTCGGACTGGCGACGCGCCGAACGAAATAACAACTTACGAACTCTCGGAGAAGAACAACAACAATGTCATCTGACGTATTCAAGGTGAAAAAGACGCGTGAGGTAAGTTCTAACAAATCAAAAGACCCAATGGGGACTCTTGATTCGTTGCATGAAAAGTATGTCGGAGAGCTGCAGGAGAAGACATCCGAAAACAGTCTCGTTAAAATGCGGACGGATCTGAAGCAGCTAGAGGCGCAGCTAGCAGAACCGTTTAATCCATTCAAATTTGAAGATGTTATGCGAAACACCAAGTTGTCTGCTCAAGTAGATGCTTTAAGGACTGAGATTTCTAATGCAGAAGAGAAGACGGATATTCAGTCGTACTATTTGGAATCTGGCGATATCATGTTGGATTACTATGCCCAGACAGTAAAGAAGACTGTGACCAAAATTGAGTGCGGAACGTTTGATAAGCTGTTCTCGGCGACCGAGACAGCGATTGGACCATCCAAGAAGCGCATGTTTGATGAGTACTTATCTCGTCGTGGTCTGTCCAACGGTCTCAACGTGTCGGAGAATGCCGAGTATATCAAGAAGATGGCTGAGCACTGTGCCACGTGCAATATCCCCCGAGAAGAGATTACGGCCGAAGGTATTCTCGTCTGCCCCAAGTGCGGCTCCGAAGAGTATTCTCTGGTGGTCAGCGACTTCCCGAGCTTCCGGGATCCTCCGAAGGAGCGCAACAATTATGCCTACAAGAAGCAGAACCACTTGAACGAGATTCTGAACCAGTTCCAGGCAAAGGAGAGCACGGAGATCCCCGAAGATGTGATGAACGAAGTTATCTGCGAGTTGCGTAAGCGCCGCATTGACAATATCGCTCTCTTGACCGAGCAGAACATTCGCGAGATCTTGAAGAAGCTTGGACGGAACCGGTACTACGAGCACGCAGCTCATATTCTGTCGCGTTTGAATGGAAATCCGCCCCCGACGATCACCCCCGAGATCGAGGACAAGATCCGTGCGATGTTCCAGGA
>Ga0164292_10003762_pt1 | contig 12392 bp, 7 predicted proteins | sample GEODES117metaG_FD_111486 | JGI IMG/M metagenome (GOLD analysis project Ga0164292, IMG submission 111486) | Eutrophic lake water microbial communities from Lake Mendota, Wisconsin, USA - GEODES117 metaG | ecosystem: Environmental > Aquatic > Freshwater > Lake | place: USA: Lake Mendota, Wisconsin... | reverse complement strand
GTGCTGGCGGTGATTTCTCCGATTTCATCGAGGAAGAGGGTGCCGCCATCCGCCGCTTCGAAGCGACCGATCCGCCGCTCCGTCGCGCCCGTGAACGCACCGCGCTCGTGACCGAAGATTTCGCTCTCGAGGAGGTTCTCCGACAGCGCCGCACAGTGCACCGCGATGAAGGGCGCCCGCGACCGGGGACTCGCCTGGTGGATCGCCTGCGCGATGAGTTCCTTGCCGGTGCCGCTCTCGCCTTCGATGAGGATCGTCGCCCGCGAGGGGGCAACGAGGCGCACGCGGTCGAGCACGTCCTGCAGCTTCCCCGAACTGCCGATGATGCCCGAAAAGCTGAACTTCTCGTCGAGGCGTTCGTGCAGCTGCTTCACCTCAACTTCGAGGGTCTTGTTCTTGAGCGCGCGCTGGATCAGGATCTCCAGGCGCTCGATGTTCACCGGCTTGGTCAGGAAATCCACCGCCCCGCGCTTCATCGCCTCCACCGCCGTATCAATGCTGCCGTAAGCGGTCATCATGATCACCGCCGGCCGGTTCGACAGCGTCAGCGCCTTGTCGATCACCTTCAGGCCACTCTTGCCGCCCGGCATACGGAGGTCCGTCAGCACGACGTCAAACTCCGACGACTCCATCAGGTTGAACGCTTCATCCGCGTTCCCCGCCACCGAGACGTCGTAATCGTCCCCCAAGGCCTGCTGGAGCCCCTCGCGGGTGTTCTTCTCATCATCGACAATGAGGACGCTCGGCACCATGGGGCAAATTGACACACTAGCGGCCGCTACGGTCAAGCGTGCAGGCGAGAGCCGCGATCCGACCGGTCCGTGATGAAGGCCTCGGCAGCCGACACAGACTCGGCTCCGCGCTGGCCCGCGCTGGAGCTTCGTTGGGTGCTCCACGCCGGTTACGCGGCGCGGGCAGCACCGGGCTGCCCACGCCTCTCCCGCCGCGCCAGCTTGGGGGCATTAGCCTCGCTGCGCCTACTCCCCCGCCGGGGCGAGCATGCGGACGCGGCGGTCCTTGCGGGGGAAGCGGAGGGTCACGACGGTGCCGACGCCTTCCTTGCTCTCGATCCCGACCTGCCCGCCGTGCTCGCGGAGGATGCGTTGGACGATCATCAGGCCGAGCCCGTGGCCTTCGGCCTTCGTGGTGTGGTAGGGCTCGAAGAGCTTGAGGAGGTCTTCCTGGCGGATGCCGCTGCCGGTGTCGCCGAAGACCACGGTGACAAAGTCGTCGTCCGCCGCCGCGCCGACGCGGAGGACGCCGCCGGGTTTCATCGCCTCCATCGCGTTCTTGATCACGTTGAAGAACGCCTGCTTCACTTGGTCGCGATCCGCCATCACGGTCGGGAGTCGGTCCTGCGTCTCTGCCTCGACCTTGATCCCGCGGTCGGCGAGTTCGTCCTGCTGGAAGCGGAAGACGTCGGCAAGGATTTCCGCGAGGTCGTTCTCGACCAGCGCCGGGGGCCGCGGGCGGATCGCCTCGAGGAAGTGCGTGATGATGCCGTCGAGACGCTGCACCTCGGCCTGGCAGATCGCGACCGACTCCGACAGCGCGGCGGCTTCCTTGTCCTTGGCCGCGAGCCGCAGCTTCTTGATCCGCCGCTCCATCAACTGCAGGTGGATCGTCAGGGAATTGAGCGGATTGCCGAGCTCGTGCGCGACGCTCGCGGCGAGGAGCAGGATCGACGATGTGCGTTCGCTCTCGATGCGCTCCTCGGTGGTCGCCTTGTCGCGCGTGACGTCGGAGAGGATGACCACGAAGCGGCGCTCTGCGCCGGACTTCGGGTCGGAGCGGAAGGGCACCATGTACAGCCGCACGGTGCGCGGCTCGGGGTACGTGAGCTCAAATTCGCGCGCCACAATCGGCAGCGCGACGTCGTCGTCCATGATCGCGCCGAGCGAGGGGCGCAGCCCGGGCACGAGGCGCCAGAGCGTCTGGCCGGCGAGGTCCTTGCCGCCACCGAGGCCGATCAGCTGGTCGGCGGCGTCGTTGGCGTAGGCGATGACGCCCTCGACATCGACGACGAGGATGCCCTCCTGCAGCACGTTGAAGATGTCCTCGAAAAGCCCGCGCTCCCGCGCCAACCGCTGCACGAGGTTGGTGAGGTTGACCGCGTCGAGCTGGTCGAGCCGACCGAGCACGCGATCGAGGGAGGAGGGACGTCGGGTGGCCATGGCGGGGCGTCAGGCTTCGGCTGCGTCGAGGAAATCCATTTGGCCCGGGTCGGGCTGCGCGGCAAGCAGCTTGCGCAGGAAGACGTCGCGGTGCTGGGGGCAACGGCCGAGCCGGAGCACGGCCTCGCGGTGCTCCTCGGTGCCGTAGCCCTTGTGCTGGGCGAAGCCGTAACCGGGGTGCTTCGCGTCGAGTTCGACCATCAGGCGGTCGCGGGTGACCTTGGCGATGATCGACGCCATCGCGATGCACAGGGAGCGCGTGTCGCCGGTGACCACGGCGACGTGCGGGTACGGGAAATTGCGGAGGGCGAGGCCGTCGATGAGGATGCGCGCGGAGGCCTGGGGCTGGAACGCGGCGATTTCCTCGGCGGAGGCGAACAGGTCCGGCTCGCGCGTCGGGGCGAACGCTGACGGCGGATAGATGCCCTCCAGCGCGCGGCGCATCGCGAGCTTGGTGGCGCCGAGGATGTTGTGGGTCTCGATCTCCGCGACGTCGGCGACGCCGAAGTTGGCGTGGATCTGCCCCTCGTTGGCGAGCGTCTCGAAGTCGGACCACAACGCCTCGCGCTCGTCGGGGCCGAGCTGCTTCGAATCGTTGATCCGGCGCGCGTTCGCCTCGGTCCAGCGGCTCTCGAGGAACGTGCGCGTGACCAGCACGGCGCCGGCGACGACGGGACCGGCGAAGGCGCCGCGGCCTGCCTCGTCGACGCCGATCAGTTCGGTCACCCCGTCGAGGTGCTTCAGGTCGAAGCTGCGCAGTTGCCGCCGTTTGGCCATGCCGTGGGAGCCCGGGGGGCGCGTCACCAATCCATCTTGGCCTTCGGTTCCGGCAGCGGCAGCTCGTCGAGCTTGCCGGCTTCGCGCACGACCTCGTACGCGGTGCGGAAGTGCAGCTTGGCGTAATCGCCGAGGGCGCGCGCGCCAAAGCGGGCGATGATTTCCGCGCCCTGCTTCTTCACTAGCGGGCCGGCGCCCTTCTGGAGCTTGGAGCCGAAGCGCTCCGACAGCCGCTTCATCTCGCGCACGTAGGCGGCGCGGGCGACGACGGAGGCGGCGGCGACCACCGGGTCCTCTTCCGCCTTGGTCCGCATACGCAGCTCAAAGTTCTTTACGCCCTTGCGGGTGAGTTCGCGCTGCACCAGCGGTTGCTCCGAGAATTGGTCGAGCAGCCCCCACGGCACCGGCTTCTCGGCGAGGGCCTGCTGGAGGGCGGTGCCGTGCAGCCAGGCGAGCAGCAGGTTGAGGTTCGCGCGCGGGCGCGACATCAGCTCGTTGTACTTCGGCATGCTGCAGTAGCACGTCTTCACCACGACCCCGTGCGTGCCGCGGATCATTTCGTCGAAGGCCAGGATCTGCCGCTCGGCGATGCGCTTGGAATCCTGCACGCCGGCCTCGCGCCACTTCTCGATCATGGACTTCTGGGCGATCACGGTGGCGGCGATCACCGGGCCAAAGAAGTCACCCTTGCCGCTCTCGTCGAGCCCCGCGTGCGCCTCGAACCACTCCGGGTGCAGCACGGTATCGTAGCCCAGCTTCGGCGCCAGCGTGACCTCGGGCTCGAGGGTCATCGTGACGAAATCCTCGGTGCCCTTGCCGGCGATGACCGCCTTGCCGCTGGAGTAGGCGGTGACGTTGCAATCGGGGCCGCGGAACGCGAAGCGCGCATGCTCCACCTCGAACGGCGCCCAGCCGCGGCTCGCGAGGATCCCGCGCAGCTTCGCCATCTGGGTGTCATCCAGCTTCACCGTGTAGGTGCTCAGCTTCTTGGGAGCGGGTTCGCCCCCCAGATCGGAGCTGCTTTTCTTGGCCATGCGGAACAGTAAACCGGCAATCGGGACGGAAATCGCGTCAAAAATGCAGGCCAGACTTTTGTCCGGGGCGCTTTTCTGCGTTCTCGTTCGCGCCGTTCGCCGATCACTTGCCGTGCGTTCGGCGCCTCCTCGCGCCCGGCCGCTTTCGCCACACGACCGCGCGCCTCTCCGCCGCCGTTCGTTCGCCGCTTGCACCGCACTCAGATTCACCGTCCATTCCCTGACCCATCGCCGTCCGCGCGTCGCCCCACGCTCGTTCACCGTCGCTCTCCGCTCCCACTCACCGCCACTCGCCACCCCTTCGCCGCCACTCGCCGTCCATTCCCTGTTTTCGCGTCCGCGCCGTTCCCGTGTCCCCCTCGCCCACTCCGTCCCTCGTGACTCAGCGCGCTGCCTTCCAAGCGGCGCTGCTCGACTGGTACCGCCGGCACCAGCGTGACCTCCCGTGGCGGCGGCGGCCGAGCGTGTACGGGACGGTCGTGAGCGAATTCATGCTGCAGCAGACGCAGGTGAAGACCGTGCTCCCCTACTTCGCGCGCTGGCTGGAGACGCTGCCGGACTTCCAAACGCTGGCCGCCGCACCGGAGGCGCAGGTGCTGAAACTCTGGGAAGGACTCGGCTACTACTCGCGCGCGCGCAACCTCCACCGCCTCGCCCAGGCAATCGCGGCGATGCCCGCGCCTCCGCGCGATGCCGCGGCCTGGCGGGAATTGCCCGGCGTCGGACCGTACACCTCGGCGGCGATCACCAGCATCGCCTTCGGCACGCCGGCCGCATGCGTCGACGGGAACGTGGTCCGCATCCTCGCGCGCCTGACCGCGGACGCGACGCCGTTCCGCGACAGCGCGAGCGCGGCGAAGGTCTTCACCCCACTGGCCGAGGCCCTCCTCACGCCGGACGCGCCCGGCGACCACAATCAGGCGATGATGGAACTCGGCGCGACCGTCTGCCATCGCCAGAAACCCCTCTGCCTGACCTGCCCGGTGCGCGGCTTCTGTCGGGCCGCGGCGGCCGGGGATCCGGAATCCTACCCGCGCCTCGCGCCCAAGGTGATTGAGAAGAAGGAAATCACGCGCGTGTGGTGCGTGCGCGACGGTGCCCTCCTCCTCCACCGCACGTCGGCAGCGTCGCGGCGACTCGCGAACGTGCACGAACTCCCGGCTGCGGAGCACGTGGCGCTCGGGAGCGACGCCGTGCGCGGCGCCCCCTGTCTCGCCACGCGCCGCCGCGGCATCACCCGCTACGCCATCACCGAGACGATTCATGCCGTGACGCTCTCGCGCGGAATCGCCGCCACGCGGCCGGCGGATGCGGAGACCACCGGTGAACTTGTCTGGGTCGCGTTGGATGCCCTCGAGACCGTCCTCCTCTCCGGCCCGCACCGCCGCTGGGTGAACGAACTCCTCCGCGCCGGCCACGGGCGGACGGAGGGTTGACCGTCGACACCGCTCGGCCGCGTGCTAGACAGGTCCCTGTCGCGCCGACCGCCGCCTCAGCCCTGCCTCAGCCCTGCCTCAGCCCTGCCTCGCCCCTGCCTCGATCGCCCGGCCGACGCCTTACCCCCCACGACCATGCGCTCGCTCGTCCTCACCTTTGCCCTGATCGTCCTCAGTCCCCTCAGCGCCACTGCGGCTCCTTCCGCACCGTCCGCCGCGGACCGCGCATCGATTCATCCCGTCCTTCGCCTCCTCCCGCGCGAGCCAGCCGCGTCGGCGGGGCGCACCGCGTTCGTCGACGTGAACGTCCTCCCGATGGACGCCGAGCGCGTGCTGATGCGACAGACCGTGTTGGTCGAGGGCGACCGCATCACCGCGATCGGCCCCGTCGCCGACCTCGCGATCCCGGCGGACGCGCGGCGGATCGACGGTGCGGGTCGATTCCTCCTTCCCGGCCTCGGGGAAATGCATGGTCACAACCCGCCGGTCGGATCGACCACGGAGTACGTGCAGCGCATCTACTTCCTCTTTCTCTCGAACGGCGTGACCACCGTGCGCGGCATGCTCGGTTGGCCCGGACAGCTGGAACTCCGCCAGCAAGTGCGCGACGGTCGGCTCCTCGGACCCACGCTTCTCCTCGCCGGGCCCAGCTTCAGCGGCGCGTCCGTCGCCTCGCCGCAGGCGGCCACCCTCCGCGTCGAGGAGCAGAAACGCGAAGGCTGGGATCTCCTCAAAGTGCACCCCGGCGTGAAGCGCGAAGTCTACGACGCGATGGCGCATGCCGCGGACCGACTCGGCATCCGCTTCTCCGGGCACATCCCCTTGGAGGTCGGCCTCGAGTACGCGATTGAGCGGCGGCAGGAGACGGTGGACCACCTCGACGGCTACATTGAACTGCTTGGCGGCGACCGAGGACCGCTCGACCCCGCGCGGCTCGCGGCGATCGTGCAGCGCACGCGCGAGACGAACACCTGGGTGGTGCCAACGATGGCCCTCTGGGAAACGATCATCGGCGCGGCGGACCTCCCGAGCATGCTCGCCTACCCCGAACTCCGCTACCTGCCGACGATCGAGATCGAACGCTGGCGGGCCTCCTACGAACGACGCCTGGCCGACCCGAAGTTCGACCGCGCCCGGGCCCAGCGGATCGCCGAGAACCGCGTGGTCCTCCTCAAGGCGCTCGCGGATGGCGGCGCCCGCATCCTCTTCGGCACCGATGCGCCCCAGCAATTCAGCGTCCCGGGATTCTCCATCCACCGGGAATTCCCGCTCATGCTCGCGGCCGGGATGTCGCGGTATGACATCCTCCGGTCCGCGACGCGGACCGTGGGCGAGCACCTCGCGGAGACGGACCGCTTCGGCGTGATCGCGCCCGGGGCGAGGGCCGACCTCGTGCTCGTGCGGGCCAACCCTCTCGCCGACCTCGCGCACCTGCGCGAACCGGCCGGCGTGATGGTCCGCGGACGCTGGCTCGCGGGCGACGACATCGCGCAGGTGCTAGCCGCCTACGCGGAGCGGCGCGACTAGCGAGCGTGCTTGGTGCGAGGGCCGGAACGATTTCCCTTCCGTTTGCCCGTGGTTCGTGGGAAGCAGCAGCCCGCTCACCGTGCCGAATCCTCCCGAGCCCCCTTCCCCGCCGGATGAACCGACGGCGCCCGCGCCGGTGGAACTGACGCTGCGGCCGATCGGCTTCGTCCGCACCGGAAAGCGGGTGAAGTTCGCGGCCCGCCACCAGCCCGAGGAGACGCAGGCGGAGACCAACGTGGTCGAATTGCTGCCCGGCCGGGACCTCGAACTCGCCCTGCGCGACCTCGCGGGATTTTCCCGCGTGTGGCTGATCTGGTGGTTCCACCGCAACCCCAGCTGGCGCCCGCTCGTCCTTCCGCCCCGCGGCCCGGCACAGCGGCGCGGCGTCTTTGCGACCCGCTCCCCGCACCGCCCGAATCCGATCGGACTCACGCCCGTCCAACTGCTCGAAGTGCGGAAGAACTCGCTGGTGATCGGCCCCTGCGACCTCGTCGACGGCACGCCCATCTTCGACCTCAAACCCTACATCCCCGCCTACGATGCCTTCCCCGAGGCGACGGCGGGATGGCTCGACGACGTCGATGCCGCACTCGCGGCGCCGCCGGCGTTCACGGTCGGGCTGGAGCCGCTCGCCGCCGAACAACTCGCCTGGCTCAAGACCACGTGTGGCGTCGACTTCCTCGACCGCCTCACGGATCTGCTGGCGCGGGATCCGACGCCTCACCGCGCCCGGCGCATCCGCCGCCGCCAGTCCGGCGTGCTGGAAATCGGCTGCGGGGCATGGCGCGCGCAGTTCGCCGTCGAAGGCACGCACGTCCGCGTGACCCTGATCGAACCCGCTTATCCGCAGCGCTTCCTCATCGATCCCGCGCGGCCGGGGATTCCCGACGGCGCGGCGCAACTGGCCTTCCTGGAACGCTGGCCGGAACTGGAGTCCGGACCAGCGGATCGGATCGACTAGTCGGGAATCTGCGTCGTCCGGCCTGGATCGCGCTCGACGCTCCGGGAGGAGTCTCCGCGGGGTGAGCCCTCGGCGATTCGCGAGACCGGAGCGGAGCGCGTCTCGTACGACCGCTCGTTCACAGCCCCATTGGAGAAACCGGAGCGCGACCGGATCGAATCCGGATTACTGGCGCGGGAGCCGCGCGACTCGGCGGCTGGCGACGGCGAAGAGTAACTCAACACCCCGGGATCAGCGATTGCCGGAGCGGAACCCCGAGACGTCTCGCTGCGCGACGGACGCGTGCGGGACTGCGACCAGGCGCCCGCCCCGTCGCCAGAAGACACCGAAGGCGTCCGCTCCGACCGCGATCGGTCGAAGCCCGAGCCGCGGGATTCCGTCTCGCCCCGCCGCCCGCTGCTCCGATTGCTCGCGGATGCGGCGGGCGCGGTGGAGGGTGCGGTCGCGGCTGCCGCGTAATCCGGGGCCCGCACCACCTCCCGTCCGCGCTCGCTGGGCCGAAACCGCGGAGCGTCTGACACCGGACTGCCGTTCGCGGCCGGTGAACGATCGACGACCTCAGGTCGATCCACCGTCGGAACCGAGTCGCCGGCCGGGAACTCGTCCGGGGCGCGTGGCGAATTGTTCCCTCGTGAACTGACTCCGGCGCCCTCGGGGCGAGACCGCGCACCGTCGCGCACGGAACGTGAGGGCGCACCTGAGAACGCGGTCATGGCCGGAGCGCCCCCGGATGGCTCGGACGGACGCGCGTGCGTGCGGACCGTCACGCCGGAGTCGTAGCGACCACGGTGCGGACGCGGTGTCCACGTCCGCCAGTGCGGTGAAGGATCGCGCACCGGGTGCGACCACGTGCGCGTGACCACCACCGTGGTGCGCGGCGGCTCATGCCAGACCCGGACCCGGTGCGGACGGTCGACGTAGCAAATGGTGCGGCGGCCCCAGTCACAGCCGTACGCGAGCCAGTAGCCGCACGAGTAGGCGCGGCCGAAGGAAATCACCACGCGGGTGCGGTGAATCGGGGCGGACACGTAGACGGCGAACGGATCGTACACCGGCACGTAGATCACGTCCGGGCGCGCCGGGACGATGACGATGTTGCTCTCCACCTCCGACACCACGTGCTGCGACGTCGTGCGCAGGGCGCCGCTGGCACGAGCCTGAGCGCGCCGCCGCTGAATTGCGGTCATCACATCGGCAGGCTGCTGCGCGAAGGCCTCGCCGATCCGCTTGGTCCACGCGAGCTCACGATCGAGCCAAGCGATCACGGTCGGATAGCGCGCGAGCAACTTCACGGAATCGATCCACGGCTGGGCCTCGATTTCCGACTCCGGCCGCAGTTGCGAGTTGAGGAAGCGCGCGGCGAGCACCACGTCGGACGGCTCGGTGGCGGCCGGCAGGATCAGCGCCACCAAGGCATCCGGGTAGAGCGCGAGCGGCGCGACGAGATTGTCCAACTCCACCGCGGAGAGCGCCGGCTCCGCGAACTCCGCCGGCACCGGCGGAGGCGGCGACAGCGGCTGAGGGAGGGCTCCGGATCCCGCGCGGGTGGCGGACTCGGGAGACGAAGCGGGGGCGGACTCCTGACCGAACAGGCAAGAGAGACTTGCCGAGCAGACGAACGCGATCGTGGGGATACGTCGATGCACGGGATAGCGGGGTTGAAAGATAGGACCCCGCGCTCCCGGTCCGGTGCCGACCTTTCGGGCCTGATTTTTTAACAACTATCCATCAATGACTTGAGAAATAGATTTATCCGATCGCGTGCGCCAAGTCCGGAGCCGCGACCACCGTTCGGAGGATCCCGGACGCTGAGCGGTGCCGCGAGCGGCGGCGATTCGCGGCCTAGGCGGCGCTCAGTCGACGATCGCCTGGTAGACGGACACCTTCAGCTTGCGATTGAGATCGAGTCCGCCGGCCGGCAGCAGCTGCGTCATGAAGAAGGACACGACGCCCTCCTTCGGATCCACGAGGTACTGCGGGTAGTAGGCGCTGCCCCAACCGTAGGCGCCCTCCGAGCTCAGCTCGCCGTGGGCGCCGAGATCCTGGTTCACCCAGAAGCCCAGGCCGAAAGCGTTCGTGTCGCGCTTGAACTTGTCGCCCGTGTGATTGGCGATCATCAGCTCGACCGTTTTCGGCGATAGGATGCGCACGCCGTCGAGCTGCCCACCGTTGAGCAGCATCTGGAGAAAGCGGCCGTAGTCGCGCGCGGTGGAGAGCAATCCGGCGCCGCCCGAGAGGCACTTGCGCGGCCCGTGCACGTAGTCGCTCTTCTCGGTCGGCTCGCGCAGCGTGAGCGTGCCCTTCTCGAGACCGTAGACCGGGGCGAGGCGCGACGCCTTTTCCAGCGGCAGGAAGAACGACGTGTCCGTCATCCGCAGCGGACGGCAAATCCGCTCCTCGATGAACCGATCGAGTGTCTGACCGGAAACCACCTCGACCAAGTAGCCGAGCACGTCGGTGCCGTAGCCGTACTGCCACGATTCCCCCGGGTGTCCATGCAGCGGCAGCGTAGCCAAACGATTGATACATTCACCGATCGTCTCGTTCTTGTTGGCGAGGTACCAGCCATGCAGGCCGGCTGCCTTGTAGCGCTCGAGAGCGAGACCGTCGCCGTAGGTGAGCCCGGCGGTGTGGGTGAGCAGATCGCGGATCTGGATCGGCCGGCGCGCCGGCACGGTCACGTAGGTCGTCCCGGCGGGCGAGCCGGCGGGGGCGGGCTCGGCGACGACGGAGTTCGCGAAGGCCGGGATGTACTTGGACACCGGGTCATGCAGCAGGAAGCGGCCCTCCTCGTAGAGGATCATGACGGCGACCGAGGTCACTGCCTTGCTCATCGAGGCGATGCGGAAGATGGCGTCCTCGGACATGCGGATGCCCTTCTCCTTGTCCTGCCAGCCGAAGGCCTGCAGGCGCGCCGGGACGCCGTCGCGGGAAACGTAGAGCACCGCGCCGGCCAGCGTCTCGCGATCAATGCTCTCCTGGATGAGCCCATCCATGCGGGCGAGCCGGGCCGGATCGAAGCCGCGTGGCGCGGCCACGAGCGGCGCAGCCATGAGGGCGGCGACGAAAAGAAGCGAGACGGAGCGGAACCAATGGGGTCGCGGGGTGGGCGAAGGCATGGCGTGAGCGAAAGCCACGGTCCGCCCGACGACAAACCGAAAGACTCGGCTGCCGGCCCGCGCGAACGGGCAGACCGCGAATCGTTGCGCCTGGCGCCGCTCGTGTCCTAGCCTGACGCCAGATGTTCCGCCTCTGGACGCTTCTCGTCGGGCTCCCGCTCTGCGCCGCCGCCGCGCGCGATGCCGGTCCGGCGGCCGACGCGCCCGCCGCCGGGGCGGCGGCCATCCCCGCGGGCGGATCCACCTCTTCCGCCACCACCCTCTCCGGCGTGCTGCAGTGGCGCGGACTCCCGCCGCTGCAATGGTCGATCGAGACCACGGCCACCCCGGCGCTCGCCCGGCGGGTGGAAGGCAAAGTCCGCGTCGCGGCGGACGGACTCTCCGGCGCGGCTGACATCGTCATCGACGTGCCCTCCGGAGAAATCGCGTGGAAGGAAGGCCAACTGCAGATCGAGCTCGCGCGATGGATCCCGTCGCTCCTCACGGCAGCGCAGATGCCGCCGCTGCCGACGGGGGTCACACTGGAGGGAGCGTTGACGGCGAAGACCGCGGGTGCGTGGACGGCTCGAGGCCTGACCGGGCAAGCAGACGTGCAGGTACGCGGCAGCCTCGAACGCGTCACCCCTGCCCTCCGCGTCGACGGCATCGTGCTCGCGCTGACTCTCCCGAACCTCAGCGACCTCGGTGATTCGCCGGCGCAGACCGCGCGCTTTGCCCGGGCGAAGATCGGTGAAGTGGTCGCGGAAAACGCGGAGATTCGCTTCCGCATCCGCAGCCTGCAGGCCGTGGACATCGACGGCGCGGAACTCAGCCTCCTCGGCGGCCGCGTGCGGGCGGAGCCCTTCCCCCTCCGGATCGAATCGGCCGGCCTCGAGCCGGTGTTGGCCACCCTGACCCTGGAGAACCTCGCTCTGACGGAAGCGATCAAGCTCCTTCCCCAAGCCGTCACGGCGGCGACCGGCACGATTGCCGGATCGGTGGACGTCCAGTGGTCGCGGGAGCAGAGCCTCACGATCGGCCGTGGCATCCTTGAACTCCGGCCGGGCCGACGCGCGGAGATGCGCCTCGCCCCGCAGCCGGGGTTCCTGACCAGCCAACTGCCGGAGCGTCTCGCCCTCCTGCCGCCGTCGTTCGGACCGATTGCCCGGTGGTTCTCCCCGCGCAACCCAGCCTACGCCGCTGTCGAGGCGATCGAACTGGGCCGGGAGTCGCTGGTCATTGAATCGCTGCAGGTCTTGACCCATCCGGAAGCGGATGCCACCGGCCGGACCGCGCGTCTCCAAGTCCGTGCCCGGCCCGTGATTCCCGGGCCGGTGGGCGAAGTGAGTTTTGAGGTCAACCTCTCCGGCCCCCTGAACCAAGTG
>Ga0164292_10003759_pt1 | contig 12394 bp, 11 predicted proteins | sample GEODES117metaG_FD_111486 | JGI IMG/M metagenome (GOLD analysis project Ga0164292, IMG submission 111486) | Eutrophic lake water microbial communities from Lake Mendota, Wisconsin, USA - GEODES117 metaG | ecosystem: Environmental > Aquatic > Freshwater > Lake | place: USA: Lake Mendota... | reverse complement strand
GTCGTTGACGTGCAGCGAGTGGCCTTTTTTCATGCCGCTCAGATCGACGGCGATGAACTCGGGAATGTCGGCCGGGAAGCACGAGACGGTCAGTTCGTTGACCACGTGGTTGACCAGGCACTTCTCGGCCTTGACCGCTGGCGAGTTTTCCTCGCCGCTAAAGTGCAGCGGAACCTTGACCGTCATGCGGGTGGTGGCCTCGACGCGCTGGAAGTCGATGTGCTGAACCTGCGGCTTGTAGGGGTGCATCTGCAAGTCGCGCAGCAGCACCTTGTGCACCGTGCCGCCGAGTTCCATCTCGAGGATGGAGGCGTGGAAAGCCTCTTTTTTGATGGCGTGAAACAGCGCGTTGTGATCGAGTTCGATCAGCATGGGCTCGCCCGTGCCACCGTAGACGATGCCGGGCGTGCGGCCCGTGATGCGCAGACGGCGGCTCGCACCCGTACCCTGCAGCTTGCGCTCGAAAGCGACGAATTTCATGGTTTTCTCCTGCTGAGGCGGACCGCGACCAGTCTCGCCTCGTGACAACAATGGCAGCTTGCGCTGCCGGCTTATCGTTTCCGGCTCAAAACAGGTTGTCTTGCTCCGAAAACAGACTCATGACCGACTCGCCGCGGGCGATGCGCTGTATGGTTTCGGCAAACAGCGGCGCCACCGAGAGTTGGCGTATCTTGCTGCACGCCCGGGCCTGGGCGTTGAGCGGTATGGTGTTGGTGATGACGACCTCGTCGAGCGCGTCGCCTTTGGACAGGCGCTCAATGGCCGGCCCCGAAAAAACAGGGTGTGTGCAGTAGGCGTAGACCTTGCGGGCGCCGCGCTCCTTGAGCACTTCGGCCGCCTTGACCAAGGTGCCGGCCGTGTCGATCATGTCGTCCATGATGACGCAGTTGCGGCCCTCGATGTCACCAATGACGTGCATCACCTCCGATACATTGGCTCTGGGGCGACGCTTGTCGATGATGGCCATGTCGCAGCCCAGTTGCTTGGCCAGCGCACGCGCGCGGACCACGCCGCCGACGTCGGGGCTGACCACCATCAGATCGGAGTAGTTCTTCTGGGTCAAATCGCCCAGCAGCACTGGGGAGGCGTAGATGTTGTCGACCGGGATGTCAAAAAAGCCCTGGATCTGGTCGGCGTGCAAGTCCATGGTCAGCACACGCGAGACGCCCACGGCCTGCAGCATGTTGGCCACCACCTTGGCCGTGATCGGCACGCGGGCCGACCGCGGCCGGCGATCTTGGCGAGCGTAGCCGAAGTAGGGGATGACGGCGGAAATGCGCTCGGCCGAAGCGCGCTTGAGCGCGTCGACCATGATCAGCAGTTCCATCAGGTTGTCGTTGGTCGGCGCGCAGGTGGACTGCACCACGAACACGTCGCGGGCGCGCACGTTTTGCTGAATTTCGACCGTCACCTCGCCATCAGAGAACCGGCCGACGTGGGCCGATCCGAGGGTGCTGCCCAGATCGCTGGCAATCTCCTGCGCCATGATCGGGTTGGCGTTGCCTGTAAAGAGCAGGAAGTCGGAGGTGGGAATGTGCATGTCAGGCCGCGCAGGTGTGGAGGGGGCTGGGCGCAGGGTTTGGCGAGGTGTCTGGCGGTATCGGCGGGTACCCGTAGCTGACTCGGTCACGATCGAGCTTGGCGGCGATCGGCCCGCAGGGGCAGGTCGCCTTCAAGCCCGAAACATTTGGCAGGGGAGGAAGGACTCGAACCCTCGCATGCCGGAATCAAAATCCGGTGCCTTGACCAACTTGGCGACTCCCCTACACAGGAGTGCGACCCTTGCGGATCCCACCCCTCAATTGTTGGCGCATCTGCATCTGGTGGCGGCAGTTTACCAACCGGCCAGGGGATGCATTTGCATCATGCTGCACACCCGAACGGTCCAACCATCGGCAGGCTTGCCTGGATCGGTGTCTGCAAACCGCCCTTCGGGCAGGTGGGCAAACAGCGCGCTGCCTGATCCCGTCATGCGCCCTTTAAGCCCCTGATCGCTCAGCCACTGAAGGCCCACTCCGATCTGAGGTTGCAGGTTTTGCGCCACGGGCTGCAGGTCGTTGCGGCCAAATCCGAAGATTTGTTCCGGTCCAAGAGCAGCAAAGCCCGAAATTGTAGCAGCTTTGCTGTCGCGCCTGAGCTCAGGCGACGCAAAAATGGCCGGCGTGGACAGGCCGGCCGGCGGCTTGACCACCAAAAACCGGGCATCGGGCAGCTCGATGGGCTGCAACTGCTCGCCGATGCCCTCGACCCAGGCATGGCGGCCGAGCAGAAAGAAGGGGACATCGGCGCCGAGCTGCAAGGCCAGGCCCAGCAGACGCTCGCGCGGCAAAGACACGTCCCAAAGGCGCATCAGGCCGAGCAGGCAAGTGGCGGCATCGGACGAGCCGCCGCCCATGCCTGCCTGCGAGGCAATGCGCTTGACCAAGTGGATATGAACACCCAGGCGGCAGCCAGTGGCCTGCTGCAGGACACGGGCGGCGCGCACGCACAGATCGTCGGCCGGCAGCGGCTCACAGCCCTCCTCGCTGCGGCTGATCAGCCCGTCCGTGCGCACCTGCAGATGCAAGGTGTCGCACCAGTCGATCAGCATGAAGACCGATTGCAGCAAGTGATAGCCATCGCTGCGCCGCCCCAGCACATGCAAAAAGGCGTTGAGCTTGGCTGGCGCCTGAAGATCGTAGAGGGCCTTCATGGCAGGCTCACGCTGCACACCGACCGACCGGTGCCATGAGCGGCCGTCGGGCTGGCATTCGGGCTTGCACCGGCCTCATCGGTCCAGCAAGATGCGCAACTGCACCGTGGGTTCAGGGTTTTGCCGGCTGGCCAGCAGCCGCCCCTGATTGAGTCCCGACAGGTCGGTGTCCCAGCCCGCCACCGGCGTGGGCACGCCCACGAGCCAGTCGAACAAGGCTGCAAGCGGCAGCGCCGCACCGGTGGCTTGGATCAGCAATTCCTCCATCGAGCGGTAGCGCCGGGCATCTGAGCCCGAACGCAGCACGGCCTGTTCGGCCGTCCATTGCGCGCTGGCCACGGCCGTCCCCAGCGGCGAGTTCAGCAGCAGCTGCCCTTGCGACGAATTGCCGCTGAGCTCAAACCCGGCCGAAAACGCCTGCGGCGGGTTCGACCCCACCTGCATGCTCAGGCGACCGCTCCAGTAATCGGGCCCTTGCCTCGCGGTGCGGCTCGCGCAGCCAGCGATGGCCATGGCCGCCAGCAGCACGAGGGCGCGGCGCTGTACGCCGGCGGCCTGATCCTGCGGGACGACGTGCACGGTCTGCCTCACGGCTGAACCTGCAGGCGCTTGAGGGTCTCCTGCAAGGTTTCGTTGTCGGCGTTGAGCTGCAAGCCCTCGCGCCAAATCATCAGGGCACGCTCGCGCTGGCCCAGGCTCCAGAGGATCTCGCCAAAGTGGGCGGCAATCTCGGCATCGGGCTTGGCCTTGTAGGCGATCTCGATGACCCGCAGCGCCTCCTGCCGGTTACCCAGCCGAAACTCCACCCAGGCCAGGCTGTCCTGAATGTAGGGGTCTGACGGTGCAAACTCCAGCGCCTTCTGGATGAGCTGTTTGGCCTCGGCCAGGCGCAATCCGCGATCGGCCAGTGAGTAGCCCAGCGCGTTGTACGCAGCGTGGTAATCGGGTTTGATCTGCAGGATCTGGCGCAGCAGGGCTTCCATTTCCTCGAAGCGGCCGAGCTTTTCAGCCAGGATGGATTTCTCGTAGATCAGCTCATGGTCCTTAGGCGCTTGGGCCACCGCGCCGGTCATGAGTTCGTAAGCGGGCCGGTATTGCTTGAATTCGCGCAGCAGGTTGACCTCGGCCAGCAGTTTGCGCCGGGCCTCCTGGGCGTTGGGCTCGGGCAGCTGCTGGATCAGGGCTCGGGCCTGGGCCAACTGGCCCTGGCGCGCCAGCAGCGAGGCCCGCCGGCTTTGGGTCTGCACCAGCAGCTCCGGGTCCTGAACTTCGGCCAGCCACTTCTGCGCCTGCGCCAGATCACCCCGGCGCTCGGCAATCTGGGCGAGCATCAGGTGCGCTTGCGCCATGCCCCGTCGCACCCGCTGGTCTGAGCCTTCCTGGGCGGCCTGCGCCTGGGCCAGACTCAGATAACGCTGCAGGCTCGCCTGCGCCACCACGCCTTGGGCCTGGTCCATCTGCAGCGAGCCCAGCAGCAGCCAGCCGTCGGCAAATTGCGGCTGCTCGCGGGTGAGCTGCTCGAGTTGCAGCGCGCTTTCCGCATACCGCTGGGCATCGAGCAAATTGCGGGCGTAATTGAGCCGCACCTCAGCCGCGGCGCTGGCCGGCGGCGATGCGTCGAAGTATTGGCGCACCAGGGCTTCGGCCTGGGGCTGGCGTGGATTCATCAGGTCGAGCGCCAGATCGACGCCGGCTTGGCTGCGCGGCTGGACCTGCAGCGCTCGGCGCGCCGCCTCGAGGGCAGCGGCGGTCTCACCTGCAGCCAGGCGCAGCCGTCCGATGGCCGCCAGCGCGGCATCGGACGTCTTGGGGTCGGCCCGCGCACCGGCCAGCGCCTGCTCGCCCACAGTGGCAGCGAGTTTTTTGTCGCTGGCGCGGCTGTACAGCGCGGGCACCAAGCTCAAAAGGCGCGGCCGCTCGGCCTCCGGTGTGAGCTCGATCACCGCGCGCAAGGCTTCACCACTGTCGCCCACCCGATTCATGGCCAGCAGGATTTGCAGCACGTAACGGCTGGCCTCCAACGATTTGGGGTGGGCTTCGCGCCAGCTGCGTGCCACCTGCAAGGCCGATTCACCCGCCCGGGCGGCCAGCGCCAGATCGGCCGCGCGCTGAAACAAGCGCTCGTCCTGCGTCTTGCGCGCTGCATCGAGCAACAAAGACACCGCTGCGCCCGTCTCGCCGTTTGCCGCGTTCATTTCGCCCAACAGCACCTGGTAGAAGAGCTGGGCGCTGGAGGCGGTTTGCCGGCGCGCATCGCTCAGCGGCGTTGTGCCAGGGCTCTGGGCGTGCACCGCCGGTGTGGCCAGAGTCAGGCCAAGCAAGGCCCAGAGAAGCGGCTTTTTCATTGGCTCATGATAATGGAAGGCTCAAGTCACAGCCGCCCAGTCTGATTGCGCATGCCTGAATTGCCCGAAGTCGAGGTCACCCGACTGAGTTTTGCCAGCCGTATTACTGGGGCCCGTATCCAGGCCGCCAGCCTGGGCAAGCCCCTGCGCTGGCCTCTGGGCTGCTCCTGCGAGACCTTGACCGGGCGCACAGTGACTGGCGTGCGGCGGCGCGGCAAATACCTGCTGATCGACCTTGAGCCCTCGGGGCTGCTGCTGATGCACCTGGGGATGTCGGGCAGCGTCATGTTCGATTCGCACTTGCCGCCCCCGGGACGGCACGATCACTTCGACTTGGTCACCAGCCAGGGGACGCTCAGGCTGCACGACCCACGCCGTTTTGGCGCGGTGGTTTATTCCGCTGACGAGCAACAGGAGCCGGCGCGCAAGCTGCTCTCAGGTCTGGGGGTTGAGCCGCTGGGTGGCCAGTTTGATGCGCAGAGTTTTCATCAGGCGCTCAAAGGCAAGAAATCGGCCATCAAGCAAGTTCTGCTGGCCGGCCAGGTGGTGGTGGGCGTGGGCAACATCTACGCCTGCGAGGCGCTCTTTATGGCCGGCATCCGGCCCAGCTTGCGAGCCCACCGGCTCAGCCGGCCACGCGCCGACCGCCTGCACGCGGCCATCGGCCAGGTGCTGGCGCAAGCGGTGGCCCAGGGCGGCAGCACCCTGCGCGATTTTTCCAATGCCATGGGGCAGGCCGGCCACTTCCAGCTCGCGGCCCAGGTCTACGACCGGGCGGGCCAGCCTTGCCGACGCTGCGAGACGCCGATTCGGCGCATCGTGCAGCAGCAGCGCTCGACCTATTTCTGCCCCAATTGCCAGCACCCATGAGCGCCGATGCCAGCGCAGCGCAGCAGCGGCGCAGCGCGCGCGCCTCTGGTGACTCTGGCGCCCCCGCTGCCTTGCTGAGCCCGACCCTGGTCAGAGAGTTTGCGCGGCGTCTGCTGGCTTGGCACCCGATGCATGGACGCAGCGACCTGCCCTGGCAGGGCAGCCGCGACCCCTACCGGGTCTGGCTTTCTGAAATCATGCTGCAGCAAACCCAGGTGGTCACGGTGGTGGGCTATTTCCACCGCTTCGTCGATCGCTTTCCCACCGTGCAGCACCTGGCCGCTGCGCCACTCGACGAGGTACTGGGCTTGTGGAGCGGGCTGGGCTACTACAGCCGCGCGCGCAATCTGCATCGGTGTGCCGTCGAGGTGGTCGAGCGCTTCGGCCAGTTTCCGCCGACCGCCGAGCAATTGCAGAGCCTGCCGGGCATCGGTCCCTCGACGGCCGCAGCCATTGCCTCTTTTTGCTTCAGTGAGCGTGCCGCCATCCTCGACGGCAACGTCAAACGGGTGCTGGCACGGGTGCTGGCGTTTGAGGCGGATGTCGGAGCCGGTGCCGGCCAGCGGCAATTGCTGGCCCATGCCCAGCAGCTGCTGCCGACCGCCGATCGCATGCCGGTCTACAGCCAGGCCATCATGGACCTCGGGGCCACGGTCTGCCTGCCCCGCCAGCCCCGGTGTGACGTCTGTCCGCTGGCAAGCCTGTGCAAGGCCCGCAGCCAGGAGCAGGTGACGCACTATCCGGTCAAGTCGCGCAAGATCAAACGCTCGAGCCTGCGACTTTGGCTGCTGTGGGCGGTACGCGGCGATGGCGCCGTCTGGCTTGCACGCCGCCCAGAATCGGGGATTTGGGGGGGGCTTTACTGTCTGCCGGTGTACGAGTCGTCGCAGGCGCTGCTGCAGGGCCTGCCCGAGCGCTTGCGCCACAGTGTGCAGGAGCAGCCGGCTTTCATGCATGCCCTGACCCATCGCGATTTGCACCTGCATCCGGTGCGCTTGACGGTCGACGCACGACGCGATCGGCTTGCCCAGGGCCAGTGGTTCAAGCCCAGTGAACTGCCCGACCTGGGTCTGCCTGCACCGGTGCGCAAGCTCCTGACGAGTTAAGCGCCTGCCGCCCGACTGCGTCTACCGCCCGACTGCGTCGAGTTCGCGGTGGCGCTTGAGCGTGGCCCAGTTTTGGCTGAAAGTCTGGGCCAAGGCTTCGACGAGGTACACCGATCGGTGCTGACCGCCGGTGCAGCCGATGGCCACGGTGACGTAGCTGCGATGATCGCGCACCAGGGGCGCCAGCCAGCGCTGCAAAAAGGTCTCGATCCCCGCGAACATGTCGCCAACCTCCGGGCTCTCGCGCAGGTAGGCGGCCACTGGCGCATCGCGCCCGGTCAGCGGCCGCAAATCGTTTTCATAGTGCGGGTTGGGCAGCATGCGCACATCGAAGACGTAGTCGGCATCGAGCGGTATGCCGCGCTTGAAGGCAAACGATTCGAACACCAGGGTCAGCTGGGCAGCCGGGGCCTGGATCAGCTCCTTGATGTAAAGCTGCAGCTGGGACGAGCGAATCATGCTCGAGTCAATCACATGCGCATGCTCGCGCAGCTCGCCCACCAGCTCGCGCTCGAGCTCGATGGCCTGCACCAGCGCGCGGCGCTGGTCACTCAGATCAGGGCGCGACAGCGGATGCAGACGGCGCGTTTCTGAGAAGCGACGCACCAAAGTGTCCGTGCTGGCATCGAGAAAGATGGACATGATGGCCACGCCCTGCTCGCGCAGGCTGCGCAGCTGCGCCGGCACGGTGTGCAGCGAGGCGGCGCTGCGCACATCCATGGCAATGCCGATCTTGCGGGCCCCATGCTCGCGCTCAAGGGCCACAAAACTGTCGAGCAGCTGCGGCGGCAGGTTGTCGACGCAGTAATAGCCGGCGTCTTCGAGCGCGCGCAGCGCCACCGACTTGCCCGAGCCGGACATGCCGGTGATCAGCACCATGTCCATAGGCCGGGCCTCGGTGTGACTCATGAGCCGAGCATCTCGCGCGCGTGCGCCAGCGTGGTATCTGACAGGCGTTCGCCACCGAGCATGCGGGCGATTTCGGTCACGCGTGCCTCGCCCTGGATCACTTGCACCGTGCTGCTGGTGCGCTTGCCACGGCTTTCCTTGGCCACCAGCAGATGCGCATCAGCGCAGGCAGCCACCTGCGGCAGGTGGGTGACGGCCAGCACCTGGCGGTCGCGGCCGAGCTGCTTCATCAGCCGACCCACGGTCTGCGCGACAGCACCGCCCACGCCGGCATCGACCTCGTCAAAGATGAGCGTCTGTGCCTGGCCCAGCCGGCTGGTGGTCACGGCGATGGCCAGCGCGATGCGCGAGAGCTCACCGCCCGAGGCGACCTTGCTCACCGGACGCGGTGTCGCGCCAGGATGGCCAGCCACCAGGAACTGCACCCCTTCTAGGCCGCCTTGCTGCGGCTGAGCCAGCGGCTCGAGCTGCACCTCGAACAGGCCGCCTTGCATGCCCAGGCCCTGCATCGCCGATGTGACCGCTTTTTGCAGGGCAGGCGCGGCTTTGGCGCGGGCCTGGCTAAGCGCCTGGGCCTGCTTCAAATAGGCCTGGCGCGCCTGCTGCGCCGCCTGCTCCAGCGCAGCCAGGTCGGCCGCCGCATCGAGGCGCCGCAACTCCTGCTGCCAGCTCTCGAGCAGGTCAGGCAGCTCTGCAGGCGCGCGTTTGTAGCGCCGGGCCAGGCTGACCCACTGCGCCAGCCGCTCATCGAGGCCCGCCAGGGCCTGCGGATCGAGGTCGGTGTGACGGGCGTAGCTGTGCAAGCCGTGCACGGCGTCTTCGGCCTGCGCCAAGGCGCTGGCCAGCACCTCGGCGATCGCGGCAAAGCGTGGTTCGACGTGCGACTGAGACTGCAGCAACTGGCTCGCGCGGCCCAGCAGACCGCAGGCATTGCTTTCGGCCTCTTGCAACGCTTCGATAGCCCCTTGCACCGCCGCCTGCAGGCTCTGGGCATTGGCCAGCCGGCTGTGCTGGGCGTTGAGCGTTTCCCATTCGCCGGTGCCGGGCGCAAGCTTGGCGAGCTCGCCGATCTGCCAGGCCAGCCGCTCCTGCTCACGCGCCAGGCTGTCCTGGGCTAGGCGGGCATCGGCCAGCGTTTTCTCGGCATCGCGCCACAAGGCCCAGCAGCCCTTAAGCGTCTCGCTGGAGACACCGGCATACGCATCGAGCAGCTGGCGCACGTCATCCGGTCGGGTCAGGCTTTGCCAAGCGTGCTGCCCATGAATGTCGACCAGTTGATCGCCGAGTTCTCGCAGCTGCGCGGCCGTTGCCGGGCTGCCATTGATCCAGGCGCGGCTCTTGCCCTGGGCATCGACGGTGCGCTTGAGCAGCAGGTCCTGGCTTGCGTCGATGCCGGCCTCTTCAAGCCAGCGGTGCGAGGCAGGCGGGCAGTCAAAACAGGCACTGATCTCGCAGCGTGCCGCCCCTTCTCGCACCACCGAGGCCTCAGCGCGCGCGCCCAGCGCCAGTTGCAGGGCATCGATCAAAATCGACTTGCCAGCCCCGGTCTGGCCGGTGAGCACGCAAAAACCCCCCGTGAACTCGACCTCGAGCTCGCTGACGATGATGAAGTCGCGCAGAAAAATGCTTTTCAGGCTCATGGCGCCGGGGCAAGAAAACAGTCAGATCGGCAAGCAGTAGGTGCGCAAAGCGGTTGTCCGCACCGCGTCGGACCTATGGTACGCGAGCCCCAAAACCCTGTTAGGTGGCACCCTCATTCCAGTGCAACTTGCGCCGCAGGGTGTCGAAATAGCTCCAGCGCTGCGGATGCAAAAAGCGCACCTGGTGTGGCGAGCGGCGCACCACGATGCGATCGCCGTGCAGCAAAGAGGCCAGCGACTGCATGTCGAAATTGGCGCTGGCATCACGGCCGGCCACCAGCTCGATGGCCACCTCGCCGCGGTCTGACAGCACGATGGGGCGGTTCGACAGGGTATGCGGCGCAATGGGCACCAGCAGCCAGCCGGCGATTGAGGGATGCAGCAGCGCCCCACCCGCCGACAGCGCGTAGGCCGTCGAGCCCGTGGGCGTGGCGATGATCAAACCATCGGCCCGCTGATTGGCCACAAAGCGCCCATCGACCTCCACGCGCAGCTCGACCATGCCGGTGGTCGCGCCGCGGTTGACCACCACATCGTTCATGGCGGTGGCCGAGAAGACACAGCGCCCGTCGCGCATCACGCTGGCCTGCATCATGGCGCGCAACTCTTCCTCGTACTGGCCCTCAAGCATGGGCTTGAGCACCGACTGGTAGCCCTCCAGGGCGATGTCGGTGATGAAGCCCAGCCGCCCTTGGTTGATCCCGATCAGCGGCACGCCGTGAGGCGCCAGGCGCCTGCCGATGCCCAGCATGGTGCCGTCACCGCCGAGCACCAGGCCCAGGTCGCATTGCGCGCCGATCTGTTCGACATCGAGCACCGGGTAGTCGCTCAGCCCGGTGTTGTTGGCTGTCTCGCGCTCCAGCGCCACCTCGCAGCCCTGCCGATGCAGAAACTGGGCGATATCCTCCAGCGCCGAGCGTGAGCCGGCGGCCTGGTATTTGCCGATGAGCACGACATGGCGAAAGCGGCAGGTCATGGGCAAATTACATCACAGGGCCAAAGTCTTGGAGTCGGTGTTTGCCAGGCCCTGCCGCAGCACCGGCTGAGGCGGACAAATGCTCACGCCAAATGCCCGCTGGATTCGTAGAATGCAGCCATGCTTGACGAACGCGCCAAACTGCTGCTCAAGGCCCTGGTCGAACGCTACATTGCCGACGGCCAGCCGGTGGGCTCGCGCACGCTCAGCCGGGCTTCGGGGCTGGAGCTTTCGCCCGCGACCATCCGCAACGTCATGAGCGACCTCGAAGAGCTCGGCCTGATCGTCAGCCCCCACACCTCGGCCGGTCGTATTCCGACGGCGCGCGGCTACCGGCTGTTTGTCGACACCATGGTGATGTCCCAGCGCGACCCGCGTGCGCTCGAGTCCATGGTTCCGCCATCGCTGGCGCCCGATCAGCCGCAAAAAGTGATCAGCAACGCGGCGCAGATGCTCTCGAGCCTGTCGCATTACGTCGGTGTCGTCATGGCGCCGCGTCGCTCCTCGGTGTTTCGCCACATCGAGTTCCTGCGCCTGTCTGAAAAACGTCTGCTGGTCATCATCGTCTCACCCGACGGCGACGTGCAAAACCGGGTCCTGCTCACCGAGGTCGACTACAACCCCACCGAGCTCATCGAGGCGGCCAACTTCCTCAACACCCACTACGCCGGTCTGGGCCTTGAAGAAGTGCGCGAGCGCATCAAAAGCGAAGTCGAAGCGCTGCGCGGCGAGATCGCCAGCCTGATGCAGGCGGCCGTGCGGGTGGGCTCTGAGGCCATCGAATCGCGCGACGAACTGGTCATAGCCGGTGAGCGCAACTTGCTCACGGTGAGCGACTTCTCTAGCGACATGGACAGCCTGCGCAAGCTGTTTTCCTTGTTCGAGCAAAAAGCCCAGCTCATGCGCCTGCTTGACGTCTCCAGCCGGGCCGAAGGCGTGCGCATCTACATCGGCGGCGAAAGCCAGGTCATGCCCTACCAAGAGCTGTCTGTGGTCACCGCCCCGTATGAGGTTGATGGCCAGATCGTGGGCACCCTGGGCGTGATCGGCCCGACCCGCATGCCCTACGACAAGATGATCCAGATCGTCGACATCACCTCCAAGCTGGTCAGCTCGGCGCTCAGTCACAGCCGCTAGCGGTCTTGGGGACGGCGGTGGCCAGGGCTGCGTTTGGCCGGGGCCGAGGCAGCCTCGCAGGTCTAGAATGCCACCGGAGTGGGGCGTTAGCTCAGTTGGTTAGAGCAGAGGACTCATAATCCTTTGGTCGTCGGTTCAAGTCCGCCACGCCCTACCACTAGACTTTCGCGCAGACCTTTGGCTCGTGCGGTCGAGCCATGCCAAATCGACCACTCGCTCATCGAGCCACTTGGGTCAACCCGCTGCAGCACACACATGAACTGGACTGAGCTGATCGGCTACGCCGCCGCCATCTTGACCACCGGCAGCTTCGTGCCCCAAGCATGGCTGACCTTTCGCACCCGCGACGTCAGCGGCATCTCGCTGGGCATGTACAGCGTCTTTACCGGCGGCATCGCGCTGTGGCTGGTTTACGGCGTGGCCATGGGCGCCTGGCCCATCATCGCGGCCAACGCCATCACGCTGACGCTTGCCGCATCCATTTTGGTGATGAAGTTGCGCTACCGGTAGGGCCCGCTTTTGCCAACCCGGCCATAGCGCCCCCGTCCGGTCATTGCACCCCCGCCCCGTCATTGCGAGGAACGAAGCAATCCATCGGCCTGTGCACAACGACATGGATTGCCACGGCGCTGCGCGCCTCGCAATGACAGAAGCAATCCATCGGCCTGTGCACAACGACATGGATTGCCACGGCGCTGCGCGCCTCGCAATGACGGCGG
>Ga0164292_10003758_pt1 | contig 12394 bp, 15 predicted proteins | sample GEODES117metaG_FD_111486 | JGI IMG/M metagenome (GOLD analysis project Ga0164292, IMG submission 111486) | Eutrophic lake water microbial communities from Lake Mendota, Wisconsin, USA - GEODES117 metaG | ecosystem: Environmental > Aquatic > Freshwater > Lake | place: USA: Lake Mendota... | reverse complement strand
TACATCAAAGATAAGGAACCAGCGGACCCTGAATACGATTACCTGAAGATGAATCCAATATCAGAAAGGGACTTTGTGGAGACAGAACGAATACTCAAAACATTAGGATATAAGATTGGACCAGACGAATTACCAGTGTGGAGACAATTTGAATTAAAACATAAATTAAAATAAAAAAACAAAACATGATTGGAGCAGGAAAAATTGACGACAGAACAAATGACCTTGAAAGGTTAAACGACCTATTTAATATGGGATTAAACAACTCAGAGATTTCAAGAATCTACAGAACGAATAGTGGTGATTCCCTATCTCGTATTCACATCTCATCAATTCGTAGAGGTAAAAGATGGAATATAAACAACAGGTCATTCTTGATGAAACACGAATTGGAGAACCAAGATACGATTGAAACCATGAGTGGTGGAGATGTAATCAAAACCGTAATATCACAGGTCATCACAGACACCACGATTTACCACATTTATTTGACCTACATTAACTTTATTCCCACGATTGATACCAATACCTCATTCATGGTAAATAAACCCAACAGAAGTGATTTAATTGAACATCACATGAAACAAATATTAAAACGATTTTAAGATGAGTCAGTACGAAAAAGATTTAACCTATGTAAAACTGATATTGAAGGCAGTTAAGAACCAAGAGGATTTGGACTTTGCAAGGACCCTAAAGAGACAATTCATCTCCAAGTATATCATACTTATCTCACCAACAGATAAGTCGTTCCTGAAGGTCCAAAATCAGTTGAATGAAATGGAACAAGATGCAACCACAAAAATCACCTCAGGGTATTTGTTTAAGTAAAATAAATTGATTATATTTTAACTATGGGAATCAATAAAAGGGAATACGAAAAAACTTTACCAGTATTACAGGTAAAACAATTTGAAAGGGAACTGAACACATTTATGATGTTCAAAGAGAAATCCAGTAATGTGGATTACCGTAACGGTGGTTACGATACGAAAACTAATCGTTCTTCTTCTTCAACTGCTTGTAAATCAAAATCAGATTCAATCCAACCGCAGTCATCAAAGATATAATGGTTAGGATTTGAATGGTGGACATAACAGTCATTCCAACCGCTCCCATCGTAACTACATTTGCTATACTTGTATCTCTATCCATCTTATTCTCCTGAACCTCTGCCCCCGTACCACCACGGTATAGAACAATTAAACAATGAGTTTAATGGACTATTGTATCCATAATAGTTGAATCTGCTGTTTGTTGGTAAAATAACCGATGTTCTAAAAGGGGAGCCGAACTCAGGTATTAACTGACCATTATTTGTTACTTGTGTGTATCTTGGATATTTCCAGTTTTCAAATACCAAGTGTCTTCTCATAAGGTTGTCCAAGAATTGTGCTCTGTCTCTTGCTTGGTCCTTAAGATATTGGAACTCTTTAATTCCAATAGGGTTGGATTGTTCTGAACGGAATTGTTGTAGACCAACATTCACCAATTTGACGAACATATTATCCAAGATAATGTAATATGAATAGGCAACCAATGCTGGTTGAATAAAGTTATCCAACAACTCTTTGTTGTAGGTATTAGCGGACAACGCAATTGAACCATCTTCTACTTGATTCAGAATCTCATTGTAAAAGTTTGTCCCAAGTGTCTCCTGAATATAGATGTTTTGGGCTTGTTGAATACCATAACGCAACTCATCAGAATCCACATTAGGGTCAATCGGTGCCTGAGTTTTGAGCTTCTGCTCTGAAATTAGAAGTACATTATAGTTCATTATCCTAATAGTTGGTTTTGTTCAATCTCCAATACGATTTCTTCACCAGGGTACATCAATTCCAAAAGTGGTTTGATTTCTCTAATTAAGAACTCTTGAAGTGGTTTTATGGTCGTACTCATAAATAGTTTGTGAGCCGTTTCAAGTTGGTCTGCCTGTGAACTAAATCCTGATGGAGTTGGTAATCCCAATAACGATGCATCAGGGATTTGGTGTCCTGCCAAGATATTCTCACGAACCAATGCAAAAATCTCTGAGAACATACCTGCTTGAAGATTTGATTGGATTTGGGTAATCTCTGGCTTCTCTCCTTCTGGACCTCCCCATGATACGATGATACGACCAGCATTTGATGAACCAACATATCTTTCCTCTAATCTCTTAAGGATATTCTCTTGGTCGTTTTGTGAGTCAGGACCTTGTTCAGGTAAATGTACCCAAAGTGATGGACTGGCTCCGTTATAGATGTTGTGTAAATTGTGTTCAGAGATGGCACGAGATAAACGAATATCTAATAGGCTTGATGCATAGTCAGCCGTACCATAGAAGATGTGACCAGGTCCATATTGTTTGATGGCAACAACTTGTCTGTCCTCGTATGCACTTGGGTCAAACTCTTTAAGTTCAACGATACCTGCCTTTTTCCACATAGCCCAATCATGAGAATAGAACCAAGTGTCTGAATATAGTTCAGCATTCTCAGGTTGTTTTGCTCTCATGTATTTTGATGGGATTACATGGAATCCTGAAATCCCTTGTCGTCTGTCTTTTTTCCAAACAATCTCCAAGAACAAATTACCAGTAACAATATACTCAAATAACATCTGTTTCAATACATCGTTGATATATTCTTTGTTGTTGATTTTGTAGTCCTTTGTAAATCCTTTGCCTGCAGCGTTGTTGACCTTTGCACGAATGCATGCGTTGTGAATTGGTGAGTAATCTGTATACCAATACAATCTCTCAACCTCCATGTTATCTAACCCCCATCTTACAAAGGGTTCGTTCTTATACATTTTTTCTACCCAACGGTCCACATTATCTACCGCAAAGTTCATCTGTTCAATTTTCATATTTCTTAATCGTTATTAGGATTATACACAATATAAGTATTTGATGTTCCTGACCAAACGGTAGGGTTGTATCCATTTACACCCACCACATTCACCAGTGTTTCATATACCACATCGTATGCATATTGAGGATTTGTATTACCTGATAATGATGCGGGTTGCTCATAGACCTTTAAGTCATACTCACCTGGTATCAAATGGACATTTGTTTGTCCACATGAGGTTGCTCCCGTTAATACCTGAGGAATTGAATCATCAATGTTTATACAAAATAAGTCATAAGGTGGGTTAAATGAAGCCGTAGATGGAACTAAATAAGGTATGAATCTGTATTTCTCTTGGGATAACTTATGTTGCATGGACCAAAGGTATACGACAGGACCAGTCAACCACTTGTTTCTTGAACAGATGGCTGCTGCTTCATTATTCTGACCTTGATTTAGATATATCATTGTGTAGTAATTTATTTAGTTTTTAAGACATGTTCATTGAACGAGAAATCTCCCATACATCGTTTGTATCCCACGCAGCGACCTTGATGATTGAACGAGTACCTGATGTAAACGATGGTGTTCCTGAACTCCATCTCCATTGTGATGAACCACTATTGTTAAATGTGATTGTCGCTCCTGATGAAATGTAGTTAATCAATAAGGTCAACTCAGGTGTTCCTTCCGTTGATGGTGATGGATTTATTACCAAATCATAAGTTCCACCTGATGCATTAATTTCAACATGACTTTGTTCAAATACATTTATATTGATTGTACCAGGGTCATTTACAATGGTTGTTTCATATCTTGTATTTCCGTAGATATAAAGTTTTTCAACATAAGTTGTATTATCATCACCTGTACCACCAACAATGGTTCTACCAGATAGACCTAACGCAACTGAGTGATTTGCGTTTGTGATATCAGTAGCGATACAACTAACCATCGTTACTCCTGAAGTGTTGTATAAACCACCTATATTTTGTGTTGAAGCTCTTGAACCAATAATTGAACAATTATCACCTCTTGTTAATACATTTTCTCTACCACCAATTACAATTGAACGAGATGAGTTAGTTGATAATGTATTTGAGTTTCCACCTATAATGGTGTTATCAATTCCTCCTGATACATTGTTTGACCTACCATTAAAGATTGAGTTAATATCTCCTGAAGCAGTATTTTGTTCACCACCAGCCACAACATTATATGCACCATTAGAGTTAATTAAATTGTTTTGACCTCCAACAACGACCGTGTCTAAACCACTCGGTCTGTTATTAAATCCGCCAATTACGACACTTCTTGTGCCAGAGGCTGTATTTTGTTGTCCTCCAATAGAACCACAATTATCGCCAGTAATTGTATTATTATTTCCACCACCAATAAAACCATTATTATTACTACTTATAGTTTGATAATTTCCACCAACAATCGCATTTCTACTACCCGTAGTAATACTACCAACTTGAACACCCATAATTGTGTTATAGATACCTCCAGCAGAACTTATCGTTGCTGATGCGGTATAAATACCTGCAGCACCACCATTTGTTATACCAGCACTAAATCCACCTACAATCGTATTTGCCCCATTAGCATCGTTTGATGATATTGAGTTACTATTACCACCAAAAATTGAATTACTATCTTGTGTTGATGTTATAGTATTTCCAACACCACCAACTATTGTGGCTCTTAAACCGACATTACTTGCTGATGTATTATACACAGGAACTATACTATTAGTTCCATCACCATATTTTAATGGACTTGTAAATCCACTGAACTTGAATGTTTCTGTTTCCCCCGAATTATTCATAACGAACCATCTTAAATCTACGGGGGAACCAGTCCAAGAAGGTAAAGCACTTATTTTTACATTTGCCATTTTAATTTATTTTTAGTGTTCAATATTTATGTCGTCAGAGTTTTCAGTTTGTAAATTAGCACCTGACTCGGCTAATAATTTAAATCCTGCAGGTTCTGTAGGAGTCGGTGTTTGTGTGAGTGTTGGTGTGTTTGTTGGTGTATATGTCGGTGTAGGTGAAGGTGTTAAACTTGCGGTAGGTGTAGGTGTCGGACAACTTGATGGGTATTGAATATAACCACCATTAAATTGTAAGAAGCCTGAAGGTGGGTAGAACCAAACACCATCAGTAATTGTATTATTATCTAATGTAATTGCACTTAAGATAACACCACCGTTAAAGGCTGTATTTCCTGTTGAATATCCAATATACCAACCACCAGCATTACCCATGATATCAGAAGCCCAATATAAACTTGTATAGTCGGAACCTGAATTGATTTGGTATGCGATATACTCATTACCATCAGGGTTAGTTCCAAAGTTCATTACATTATCATCGTAGTTGTACCACGCCGCTTCAAATGTTCCACCTGTATAGATGGTCGCTCTTGAATACAATCCATACAAGTAATTTGGTGATGATGCACTCAAGATAAGTTCTGAAGGACACAATGGATTTGGAGTTCCTGTTGGGGTAGATGTAGTTGTTGGTGTTGTAGTCACCGTTGGAGTCACTGGTATTGTTCCTGTCGGTGTTGAAGTAATTGTCTGAGTCGGAGTTGAAGTAACTTGTGGAGTTCCTGTAGATGTTGGTGTTGAAGTAACTTGTGGTGTTGGTGAAGCAGTAATACTTGGTGTCGGAGTAGGAGTCAATCCTATTGTGGCTGTCGGTGTATTTGACGGAGTAATAGATGGGGTAGGTGTAGGAGTAGGTCCAATGTCTGCAGTAAAAATCAGGACAATATCATCTATCGCTCTTTGTTCTCCCAAATAGTTAGTAAACTTTTTTCTAAAGAATGTCCTTGCCATGTAATTTGTGTACCTCGTCTATTATATCATTTATTTCAACATTATTTCCAACTCTAAAATAATGGGTTTTTAATCTTTTTGTTTTTGTATCGTCATCAGTATAAATAACCTTAACACCGAATAGATTGGTTTTTAGTTCCCATTCAACTGATAGGATTTCATACCCTTCATATTCAACATCATCAACAATTACCTTTCGTTTAACTGCCAACATATTCCGTTGTTCCTGAAGGGACTGGACTTGGTTGTGGTGGATTGTAAGGTCCAACATAATCAGACAAAGTTAAATCCTTAATCCAATCATGTTCAGGGTAAATTGAGTTTATTATTTCCTCATCTGAAATGAACCAATTTACATTCGCATCCAAAGTTGGATTGAAATATAAATCAGGACAAACCAGTTGACCTACCAAACTATCTTTTTGATTTATCGTTAATATTGCTACTTGTTCTATCATGAGAATGTGTTTCTACCTAATGTCGTTTGGAATGTGTTTATTATAGTTGTAAGGGTAGACGCTTGTGCCTGACTTAAACCTAAACCTAATGTAGCAAAACTATATTGGTTTGCGTAATATTGTTGAGCCTCAAAATCAGAATTATTCAACGCTCCCAAATAAACTTTGAAATTATTTCTCGCCAAATTATATGTACCAGATTGGATTGTAGAACCATTCTTAAATAAGAATGTAGGACAACTTGCAGATGTTGAACCTGTTGTTGACGCTAAAATCATACCCTGTGTATTTGGTGAAACTGATGTTGATACACCACCAAAAGTTGATACACCATAGAAATATCTTGGTGTTCCTTCAGCACCTAATGAGAAGAATGATTGTGTGTTTTCATCATAACTACCAAAATAGTTTCTACCTGTACCAGCAGGATTACTATTATTCATCATATACACAGATAAATGTTGATTACCTAATGTAGTTCCTGAAGGATAATAATAAGTATCAGCGTATGCGTTTGTTCCATTTGAGGTAGCACCTGAAGCGTTGAATGTCCAACCTCCGTTAAATGTTAAACGGTATGCTCCGTTTGTATCAAGAGGATTTTTACCGTTGAACTTACAACCATTACTATTACCTCCCAACATTGGATAGAATGCTGAAACACTTTCCCATAGACCATTAGATACAAGTGATGTGAATAATGTTCTTGTTGCCGCAGATACAGTTGAAGTAATACCTGTTCCACCCGCATCAACTACCGCACTTAAATAAGCGTTTGCTTCAGTTGTTCCTGAAGGTATTGGTGATGAAGTAGGTGTAGGTGTCGGTGACCCTGTATTTGTTGGAGTTAAAGTTAAAGTTGTTGTAGGTGTGTTAGTCGGAGTTTGAGTAGGTGTTCCTGTTGGAGTATTTGAAGGTGTACTCGTAGGATTTGGTGTTCCTGTCGGAGTATTTGAAGGTGTAGGAGTGGGTGTAGTTGGAACCGATGTGGTCTCATTATTCACACCAACGATAGCACTCCATGCTGGCATTTCTTTTTCACCGTATGGTTTCAATGCTTCCTGAAAGTCAAATGGTTTTTTCTTTGTGATAAATTGTGCGTTCGCTGGTCTATATTGTCTACCGTTCCACTTCATATTTTAATATTGGCTAAAAAAGGGACCCCCCTTTTGAGAGGTCCCAATTATTATTTTTAATTACGATTGAACCGTAATACCTGTAAATATTGCTCCAAGAGTAGTAGTTACAAGGATTTCTTGTGTTGCGTTTGGTTCACCACCTTGAATTGTAAGTGCGGACATACCGTTAAGGTCTGTGTAAGCCAATCCTGATGCAAGAGAACCTGCAGTTACCAATGCTCCGTTCTGCCAAGCAACTGTCCAATAACGACCGTTGTTGTCTTTTGCGATAGCATAGATGTTATTTTGTGAAACAAGATTTTGGAATACATTTCTCAAATCTTTATCCATTCTTGGTAAGTTCATTACCAATGTCGGTTGGAATACTACTGACTGAGCAGTTGTGTTCACCCCGATGTCTTCAGTGAATGAAGAACCTTGTTTAGTGAGTTCAAACTTATAGAATACACCTGTACCAGATGCTGCAGTAACTTGGTTATCACCATTTGAAGTCCATGATGTGATTGTGTTACCAGAACCACCCAAAATCCAAATAGTTTGTAAACCACCAGTTGATGCATTTCTACAATCTAATGTAAACCCACTTGATATAAAACAACTCATAATTTTTCGTTTTTAATTTTTAGGTTTATTATCTTGCTACTAACCAAGAATCTACAGAGAACACACCCACACCATAAGTAGCATGTAAGTTCAATTTGATAATGTCCTCAAACATATCATATAATGCTTTTTGAGTCATCATCTCAGCGTTCATACCAATCATGATGTATTGTGCAGGACCTGCATATACTTTACCTTGACCTGTAAGACCTTGAGTTGGAACTACTCTTACATTTGAACCTGGTAGGATAACACCCCAATCAGAACCTTCAGTAGCAACGCCAGTTGGGTCTGTGAACAAGTTAATGTATGAGTTGTTTCTCATAGACGCTACCAACGCTCTGTAGTCAGAATATCCACAATAGATAACTAAGTCATCTCTGTGTAATACATTCTCAGGAATGTTTTGGTAGTATGTTGAGAATACATCTAAACCATTTGATGCTGTAGCAGCTGTGTAAGCGATTTGAGTAGCACCGTTACCTGAAGTAATCAATTTGATAACACCGTCAAAACATTGGTTATCGTATGCAGTTGAACCAGTTGTAGTTGAGTTTCTCCATAATTGTAATTCAATTTGGTTAGCAGTTCTGTTAGCGATATCTTCAAGAATTACTTGTTCAAAAGGAACTGATTCTTGGAAGTTAGCATCAGTTAAGTACTGACTCAAATAAGTGTCATACAAAGAGTAAGGACACAATTGTTGGTTTACTTTTTTGTTACATAAGTTGATTGTAACGACATTTTGTACAGTGTCTCCTGTTGGGTCAAAACCACAAGACAAATCTTGTAAAATAACATCGTTAGTTACGAAACCTACTTTTTCAGTAGTACCTTTCAAGTTTGGTCTAACAGATGAATATTTTGGTAAAGTCAATCCTAAGAACGCCTTAATCATCATATCGTCACCGTATGAATTGTAAGTCGGAAGATTGCTCAAATCATAGTTAAAGTTGAAGCTTGCTACTTCTCCCTTTTTGTGAAACTTTTTTTCCATTTTATTAGTTATTTTTATTTTTTTATTTTAATGCATTTCTCAAGAATGCTACTTTCGCATCTGCAATGTTTTCTTTTGCGAATGTTTTACGAGCCACTGGTTTTTCAAACACAGGGGAGTTCTTGAAATCCTCATAATCGTTTTTATAGGACTCAAAGTCCTTGCTGAACTTGGATAGTGCGGACATCATTTCCGACATAGCCTCCTTCATTTTCTTCATTTCTTTTTTGTAATCTTCAAGAGAACCTTCGCCGCTTCTGTCTGGATACTTCACACCTGTAATGAATCCTTCACCATTTACGGTTAATACGATTCCAGAATCAGTTGTGTGTTCCCCTTCAGGAGCAGATACTTTTTCACCCTCTTTTGTGATTGCGTACAATTTTTGTCCAACTTGGAAATCTCCGTCTTCATCAGTCATGATTTCAGTTCCGTCTGTAAGTTTTGCTTTTGCCATAGTTTCTTCATTAATTTCAATATCGTCTGATGCTTCTTCTACTTCAGGAGATTCAATCTCTTCTTTGATTTCTTCAATCTTAGAAATTATAGAATCTTCACCTACTACTAAAAGTACACCATCACGAGTTTTGTGTTCACCAGCAGGTGCTGGTTTCAAAATTGAATCCTCTCCCACGATGAATAATTCATCACCCACAGAGAATGGGGATTCAGAGTTGTTGGTGATAGTTGTGATATCGTCCATCAACTTGGTTACAGAAAACTTTTCAGATTTGAACTTAAGACCTAACAAGTCAGCGATTTTGTTGATTGCTTCGTTTGCTGTCATTTATTCAGTTATTTGGTTTATTTGTTTATTTCCCATAAAACTCATATCTTTGTAATTATGAAAAGATTTAGAGATACAGAATACTTTGTTGATAAATATGGTAATGTCTTTAGGAGTGAAAAAAAACTTAAGATTAGAGATTCTCGTGGATACGCTCAAGTATTTCTTTACCCTGAAAAACGACACTACAAAGTTCATCGTATGGTGGCTGAATGTTACTTAGATAACCCCTTAAATCTACCTGAAGTAAATCATAAGGACAGAAATAAAAGAAACAATCATGTAGATAATTTAGAATGGTCTACTCATTCAGATAATCTTAAACATTATTATCAATCCCGTTAAGAATCTCAATTATCTGACTCATCAAATACTCATCACCTTTCTGTTGTGAAAAATTAAGTAAAAAGTTTCCTTCTACACTTGCTCCCCTCACCACACCAGGTTTAATATACTTATTCCAAACAAGATTTCCTTCAGGTGTTTCTAACACCTTATATGCCGCCATCCAGGTTCCGAATGGTACTTGTTCTTGTGTGAAGCCCATCTCGTAGGCTTTATCTTTTTCACCCTTAACAATCCATGTCTCAACCATTACGATATCATCAAACTTTTTGTCTGTGTGTTCCAAGTTGGTTTTTCTATTTCTCAACTCAGCCATGAACTTATCACGAATGATTTGGATTGTATTTGGTTTAAACTTAACATAGTATTTCTCATTGGTGACCTCATCAATTCTTGGGATAAGAATATCAGGAATCATCAATGGTGTATAAATCATTCTCTCCTCAGTTTTTGCTGCGAAGACCTGTTCTGTTGTATTTAATTTTGGAGTACACACATCACCAAAGGCACAACTAATATCTTTCATGTAAGATACAGAGTTCATGTTCTGTTGTGATACGATGTATGCAACCTCTGATTTGCGTTTTGTTTCAGCGTTGTAATATCCGTTATTCGGCATTGATTTCGGTGGTGTACCAGCAAGACCCTCAGCCATGCCTTGGTCCGCCTTGTTATTACCTTGAAACAAATACTTGTGCCACGCATGCACACAATTAGGACCTCCCTTGTATAGCCATTTGCTATATGATTGTCTCTTATGTCCAAACTCTTTATTGGTGTCTCTCAATAGGTCAATCTCTAATCTACGGAAATATCTGTCCTCAATAGAATCACAGAAATCTCGGTCAGGAGAACCAGTCAATATTCTTTCGTATAGGAAATATGTTGTTGGGGTCTTATGATTTCTTCTATAGATTTCCTGTTCTGTTGAACCTCTCATCGCTCCAACTACTGCCTCAAACTTTTGGTGGTCTGTTTCAGCGAGGAACTTAAGAGCCTTAACCAACTCAATTTCTTCTTTAGTATAATCTTCAACACCAAATGATTCAGAGGACATACCCTCTGCAGAATCTTTTGGAACACAATTTGGAACCTCACGACCATTTACGATTTTCGTACCAATTGCAATATAACCTTCCCAACATGCGTCTTCAAGACCTTCAAAGATTCCACCACCACAACCACAATCACCCTCAAATAATACTGGTGGCAATTGGGGTTTAACCATCATTGAATCAGTATCTCCGCTTGCAGGATAGTTCACATAAGCAGGTAAACCAGATACATCATAGTCAAATTGTATTCCTACTCCACCCAAGTCATTTACTACATCGGTGTTGTTATCGTAGTGTCTTTTAATTCCAAGTTCCTTAATCTTTTCAACCTTGGCTTTATTACTCCCTGTGGTATAGATGTGACTGGCAGGGAATCCATATTTGTTTGCCACATCATACATACTTTGTGTCGTACTATTTCTTGCTGAAATAATGTAGATAATTGAACCTCTTGATAATTCGTTCTCCAACAATTTCTTTCCGTCCTCTGTGCTCAAGGTCTCGTCCCAATCAAACGATACTCTTGTCGCTGCGAACTCTCTGTTGTCCCACATTCCATAACATTGTCCTGCGGCTTGGTCATCAGTTTTACCCTCGTTCTTAACATAGGCAATACATCTACCAATAAACTCGTCTTTTGATTCTGTTGGACCTGGCTTAACAAAGTCCTGTACACCCATCTCCATGTCCTTAAGGATTGAATCTACCCACTCCAATGCAGGTTTTCCACCCCATAGGTCATAGGAGATTGTCCCATTATCATCGTAATTACCAGTGTAGTAGGTTGCTGCTCTCTCCAAATAAGATTTCATTCGTTTCACCGTCTCCAATGAAATCTCATCACGATTACAAAGTTGTTGTGCCCTGATTTTTCCTGTCTGTGTCGCAGCAGGATTTCCCCTTTCTTCATTCTCCTTGATGGCTCTGCATGCTTTGGCAGATACATTCTCAGGTGCTTTATAGAATCGTTGTTGACCGAAATACATCAACTCCTGTTCAATAGCAGGATACTCTACCCATGCTACCTCAAAGACACCAGTGTCTCCTGATATTTCGGGGTTTACTTCAAGTTCAATTACTTTGTACATCTTTAATAAATAGTTTGTTTAATACTGACTTAATTTCTCAAGTCGTCTTGCGGTTTCCTGTTTAGCGGTAATATCCGATTCAACAACATACGCTCTAATTGGAGTGTTTCTTTGTTTTGCAATTGCTTCCACAATTCTTGAATCGTCCATTGCTGGTTGGATAGGTCTACCACCACCAGCCTGATTTATTTGGTCAAGTAATCCCATGTAGTTAATACTTGAGTATCTGTTGAT
>Ga0164292_10003756_pt1 | contig 12395 bp, 10 predicted proteins | sample GEODES117metaG_FD_111486 | JGI IMG/M metagenome (GOLD analysis project Ga0164292, IMG submission 111486) | Eutrophic lake water microbial communities from Lake Mendota, Wisconsin, USA - GEODES117 metaG | ecosystem: Environmental > Aquatic > Freshwater > Lake | place: USA: Lake Mendota... | reverse complement strand
TGCGAATATTTGGCCTAAAGAAAATAAAACAAATTGCGAAATATAACTTTTCTGTCTTCGGGAAATGGGGGCAATTTAAAATTTCTCCATCTTATGCAAAGTAAAATGGATTCAGCGAATTTTGATTTAAATGTTATTGCTGATCAAGAATGCGGGGCAACTTTATTTGCTCAAAAAAATGGAATTAAGCATAAACTAATAGACGTTAGAAATAATGAACAATCTGAACTTTTCAACTCCTTAGCTGAGTTCAATTCGGAAATTATTTTCACAACTATTCACAAGATAATTTCCTCAACCATCCTCAACACATATGGTCAGCAAATGGTGAATTTGCATTACTCGTTGTTACCCCTTCATGCAGGGGTGATTGGGATGAAGGGAGTCGAAATTGCCACTGCTAATCGAGATACATTGTTGGGTGTCACGACTCATAAAGTAACGTCGGAACTTGATGCCGGTCCCATTATCATGCAGTCACATTTTCAAAACCCAAATAATCTCGAATTATCAGTAAAAGCAAGTTTTAGGATTGGATGTTTCCAAATTTGGTCGATCTTGAGAGACCAAAATGAAAGTGGTGTTGTAATGAAAGATAGAAATTCAGACCTAGTTGAAGATCTGCTCGTACACCACTCTCGAGTAGTCTCACCGTTACCAGAATTTGTCAATGATTTTTTTTGGCGCCAATTATCTACGTTATAACAAACCATTCACGACAAAAACTCTGAGACTATAGCTGGATTAATTGGTCAGGGTAAAAATGAAATCAGCATTTACTTATCGAGAGAATACGCTTCAACATCCATCACAGGTTGATATCTGGCTGGCACTAATTTGGCTATATGATGAAATTTAAATAAGTAAATCAATTTTACAATTGATGTCAGCACGCCATGTCGCGCTCTAAGCCCCTTGTCATGAACGGCTCTTTCAAGCAAACTGAAGAATGCTTTTCTTTTAGGTATAATTTTAATTTGTTTTAGGTGACTATACTTAGAAATTTTATTCAGAGTTATGTAATTTAGAGATCTGTGCAGTCCCAAAGCCTCATCTAGTGGAATGGAGTTTGATTTCGCTCGACCTCCTTGCAAGTAGAAGGCTTTATTTTTTCGAAGAAATAACCACTTTCCAAAATGTGGCTCATACGGAAAATCGTAATTGGGGCAAAAGAAACGATATTTTCCACCGTTTTCTAAAGTCGATACCATTTGAAGTATTACAGGATAGGGATTCTTCAAATGTTCCATCACGTTTATTGAGAATATAAAATCGAATTTATGATCAAATTCGCAATCCTCAATCGGCGATTGAATTACATTAAAAACTAAATTCTCATCTTTGGCAATTTCTATAAAAACATCCATTATGAAAGAAATGCCAGTGAATCCTTCACCCACGGGTTCGACGGTCGTGACCGTAAACCCTTCACTCGCTAACTGAACTGCGAGTGCAAGGATCCCTCCCCCGACTTCCAGGATCTGGGCTCCGGAATTTAATTTGTTTAGGTTACTGTCGAGGAAATTTCGCGCGGCTATAGCTTCATTTTGGTAGGTAAAAAATAGATCAATTAGCTCTGGTCGTTCCGAGAGAATCAAACCTTCAGCTAATCTTCCTCTTCTTGTCATTGCCTCTTCTGCAGTTTCTAGTAATACCATTTCTAAAACTCTTTTCTTGGCGTGTTCCACCAACCTGGGTTAGAGGTGTACCAATCAACAGTTGCCTTTAATCCATTTTCAAAATCAATTTTTCTTTGAAAACCCAGGGATTCTATTTTTCCTGAATCAACTGAATATCTGAAATCGTGTCCTTGTCTATCGTTAACATATGACTTCATGCTGTCATCCAAACCCATGAGACCGATTATTTTTGTTGCGAGGTCATTGTTTGATAAATGGGACCCGGTCCCAATATTGTAGATCTCACCAGCCTTACCCCTTTCCAGTACTGTCTGAATTCCACGAGCATGATCGGACACATGGATCCATTCTCGAACATTCTTACCGTCACCGTAGATTGGTAACCTCTCTCCAGAATTTAGTTTATTTACAAAGACTGGTATAACTTTCTCGGGAAACTGATATTTTCCATAGTTATTGCAACATCTGGTTGTGCGAACATCTAGTCCATGAGTAACGAAATAACTCCGAGCTAGTAAATCCGACGCAGCTTTACTAGCCGCATAGGGTGAATTGGGTCCAAGTGGGTAATTTTCATCAGCGGTACCTTCAGGTAAGGAGCCATACACTTCATCAGTTGATACATGAATTATTGTTTTGATGCCAACTTTACGGCTAACTTCAAGAACATTGAAAGTTCCAAGTACATTAGTTTGGACAAATGCAGATGCATCTTCGATTGATCGATCTACATGTGATTCGGCGGCAAAGTGAATGACGTAATCGTGATTGGCCATTGAATTTTCCAATGTGAGCGAATCACAAATATCACCCTTGATCACAGTCAATCTTGGGTCGTCGGCAAATTCTTGGTAGTTTTTCGGATTTGCCGCGTATGTAAATTTGTCATAAATGGTCACACCAGTCACACCTTTAACATTATTAAAGAGATGCTCAACATAGTTAGAGCCGATGAAACCAGCGCCTCCGGTAACAAAATATCGCATTCCGAAAGCCTAGTGCAGGTTTTCCACGCTTCCCAGTAGGATTTGTTCATGACATGGTCACCTTTTACAACAGAGACCACTCGGTGGACTGCATGAAAGGGATTGTCCTTGCCGGTGGACTTGGTACAAGATTAAGTCCACTCACAAAAGTAGCTAGCAAACAGCTGCTTCCTGTTTTTGATAAGCCCCTAGTTTATTATCCCCTTTCAACGCTAATGCTTGCCAACATTAGAGAGATCTTGATAATTGCGGCCCCTGAACAAATCGAAAGATTTGAGGAATTGTTGGGTCAGGGGAAAGACTTTGGACTTGTGATCTCATATAAAACTCAAGAGAAACCAGCAGGCATCGCGGAAAGTTTAGTCTTAGCAGAAAATTTTTTGGACGGATCTAAATCTGCATTGATCCTGGGGGATAACTTGTTTCACGGCTCGGGACTGGGCCGCAGGTTGCAAGACTTTAATAATGTCAATGGAGCTCAAATATTTGGATATCACGTTCAGGATCCCAGCCCCTATGGTGTCGCAACCATTGACGAAACTGGGCTTGTCACAGCTTTGCATGAAAAGCCGAAGAACTCCGAGTCAAAAATTGCAATTCCCGGACTTTATTTTTTTGATGAAACAGCATCTCATCGTGCTAGCGGGCTAAAGCCAAGCGCAAGAGGAGAACTTGAGATTTTAGATTTATTGAATTCATATTTATCGGATTCATCACTCAGCCTAGAGATGCTTCCCCGCGGGACAGCCTGGTTTGATTCGGGGACCTTTGACGATCTCCATGAGGCTGGTACCTATGTAAAGTTAATGCAAGAGCGAACAGGCGAGCGAGTGGGGGACCCACTCGAAATCGCAAAACTACGAGGATGGATAAATTGATTCCTTTTAATTCTCCTCACGTACCAGAAATCTCAAAGCGATATGTTTTAGAGGCATTGGAAGCTAGTCATCAACAAGGTGATGGTCCATTTACGGCCAAAGCTTCAAAAATGCTGTCGGAGTTAGTCGGTGGGGGGTATGTTCTTTTAACTCCTTCCTGCACACATGCCTTAGAAATGGCGAGCATGTTGGCCAATATTGGGCCTGGCGATGAGGTAATACTTCCTTCTTTTACTTTCACCTCTGCTGCAACCGCTGTCACCAAATTTGGGGCGAGGCCGGTTTTTGTTGACGTTGCAATGAAATCGAAAGGCATTGACGTAGATCAGGTGAGAGAAGCGATCACCCCTAGGACTAAAGCAATTTCATGGGTTAACTACGCGGGCGTTGCTCCCGACATTGTAAATCTCCGAAGCATTGCTAATGAATTTGATTTATTACTCATCGAAGATAATGCACATGGCTTAGGTGGAACGTACCAGGGGAAACCACTTGGCAGCTTTGGTGATTTCGCGACACAAAGTTTCCACGCTACTAAGAATATTCAATGTGGTGAAGGTGGAGCACTCGTCGTGAATAATCCTAAGTTTATCGGAAGGGCAGAAATCATTAGAGAAAAAGGAACCGATAGATCTAAGTTTGTTCGAGGTGAAGTTCAAAAATATCAATGGGTTGATCATGGAAGTAGCTATCTTCTTGCAGAATCTTTAGCAGCAGTTTTACTTGGGCAGTTCGAGTCATTCCTAGAAATTCAGGAATCGAGAAAAATGATCTGCAAGCAATTTGCCAACACAGTGAAACCTTTTGAACTACTTTCAAATTCAGACGAGGCTAATAATGTTGCCCACATGTTCTACATTCAATTTTCTACTGAAAAGGAGGCTCTCTCTTTCAAAGCAAATATGAGGGCGGAACAAGTTTCTGCCAACTCGCATTACGAACCTTTGAGTCAATCCCAATTCGCAGAAATGTTCTTAATGCCCCAGAGAAACACTCATGTGACTAACAATATTGCAAAAACTTTAGTAAGGCTTCCAGTTTGGTTTGGCATGAAGCACGATATAATAGATCTAATTGTTGAGGCAACAACATCATCGTTAAGTAAAGTAGAGCTGGGATCCAAGTAATGAAGTTGGACCATGCTCAGAGGTCAAAATGCGAATAGAGGTGCTGCCGTGACATTAAAAGCGTTAAAAAAATTTAATGTCATCAATACATCGGTCAAACATCTTTGCCTTGTCACGATTATGTTTGGCTTAAGTCTGCTTATGTTTCCAGTCTGGTTCACGCAGAATGTAAATAGTATCGATGAATGGATATATTGGGGCGCCGGTGATAATCCCACACTATCCTACCTAAACAATTTTGGAGATTTGTATTATCTTCAAAGGTACCTTGTACTTTTACCCCAAATAATTTCTCATGGAATTTTTGGTCCCTTCTATTCTCAAATGATTACTGCCCTGTTTTGGATTCTTCTTTCAACATATTTCGCATCAAAGATATCCCGACTTTTCATATCAGAGAAGCTAACAATTTTATTAATACTTGGCATTTTTATGTCTAGAGGTCTTTTAGTAAGTTTTGGTTCAAACTTACATCACGCCCCGACTATCAGTTTAACATTTTGCTTATTTTTCTTACTTTTGAAGCGCGATCAGATTACTAATAAAAAAACTACCAAAATTAATTTGCTATTAATTGGAGTTACTTATGCGGCGATTGCTAATACATATCTTATCATCGCTGTTTATCTTTTCTTGCCAATTTTTGGAATTTTACTTTTTGAATTCATCAAGAAAGACCTTCAACAGACGCCCGTCCATCGGGAAGAAAATCAAACCCGCTTTCCTAATTTTGTAAAGAAAATTGTCATTTTAGCGGCAGGATTTACTTTTGCATCAGTAATATTTGAATTGATTCATCAAGCTGTGAGCAACGCAACCGCACCAATTCTATTTCAACAGGTACGCCTCGGCTCCGGACTTTTATCCGAGGAAAATCCATGGAACGGACTTGGATTTGCGAGTTATTGGACAGCAGGAGTCTGGCAGTTTAATAGTATGCCGTGGGTGTTACTGGTTATAGTGATTTTGATAATTAATTTTGGACTAAATAGAAAGGTAACTTTGGATACACGTGTGCAAATTGTTTCGCTAGGCATTTTAGTTTCGATGGCTGGTACAACCTTGGGCTATTCAAGCCCTACTTGGCACACCTTCACTGCCTGCGTCCTCGTCCCTGTGTATTTCCTTTCGATAAGTACTGGAATCAAAGAGTTACAAAAACATTGTAACGAAAGTATAATTCAAAGAATTTTGATTTCTCTTCTATTCGGTAAGATTGTTTTTCAACTTTTTTGGATGCACACAAAATCAAATGATCTCAACTCATTCAAGGATTTAATCTGGATAACAGTGTTTATAAGCGCTACTCTGGCCGTTTTCCTTTACATGCAATTCAAGGGCAATGATTTATTGAAGTTTCGCCGTCAATTCGCGGCTGTTTTGACAACCATCGCCCTGTTTGCATTCCTCTTCGCATCTGTCCCACAATCACTCTTGCAGTTGTACACAGGTGAAAATCCGACTTTTCGATCCTACTCACAGGCAAATGCTTTCTATGAAAAACTTTCAGACATGAGATCGACGATCCTTGACGAATCAAAATCTGGCTACACTGACCACAGAGTTTGGTTAACGCCAGATGAGATTAAGTCCTTGGTAAGCTCTCAACTGTATGCATACAGCTTAATTAGTTTTAGTCCGGGTGTTGCAGACTGCAGTCGAGTGAATTGGGCTTTGCAAAAAGGTAACGCTAAGATTATGAGCTTTTCAAGCAACAATATTACGAGTGAGGGTTTTGATATTTATCTAAAACCTTGTGGCGCTAAAGTAGAAGGGTTCGCATTAATTGAAAAGGATAGGCATCACGAGACTGTCCAAGTTCCATATGCTGTGGCAAAAGTTTTGCCAAAGTAAATGCCTACTTAGACTCATGCCAGTCTAGATGAAACCATCATGTGCCAGCCCAATTGTTTTTCGATCGCCGTAAATACTTCTTGCGGCATAGCCTGAAACCAAGACTCTCGAACATAATTGTAATTTTTGTATTCTTCTACAACGTAGGGAAATACATGATCTTGGTAAATAGAATTCACTTCAAATCCTAATGAATTTAGAATTGTTGTAATCTCTGTCGAAGAGTATGTATTAGCTATTGGACAACCGTATTGCGCCTCAGGTTGATCCAAACCAGCTGCGATCATGGCGCTCTTCCAAGAATTTTCGGCATAAACCATCATTTTGAAAACTGAGCTAGAGTGCATAAGAGATCGGATGCCTTTAAGAGCGTTGTTTAAATTTGGTGTGTGGTGGAGAACCCCGAATGAATAAACAAGGTCAAAAGTCTCACCTCTTAGAATTTGATCAATCTCTTCAGCATTTCCCTCAATGAACCTTCCAGTCAAACCAAAGATATCAAAGCGTTTTTTCGCGAGATTTAATGATTCTGAAGAAAGCTCTACACCTGTGTAAATTGCACCATTGCGAGCAAAGTTCGTAGCATCAGTTCCCATGCCACAACCAATCTCCAAAACGCGCTTACCGGTCCAACTTGTAAAGTCAGCAAATGCTGGGATGTGTGGCTCTACAAAGTACTTTCTTTCTTCCACTTCATCAAAATATTGTTTAGTTCCCACAGGTGCATTTGAATGCCGCAAATTGCAAGGTCTCGCGTTCCAAAAATCCTGGACTTCTTTGAGAGATGGTTCATCGTTGGACATGCCAGCAGTCTATAGAAAACTTAGAGTTTAACGGCCCATTTCAACACACCTTTTATAGGGATTCGAACAAAATTCGGGAGACGCTTAGCAATTTGAATCAAAAGACGGCTTGTTTTTAGTTGACACTTGCGAGCGAGTGAGATTGACCGGTCTTGGGATGAATCTAATTTTAGACCGTAGTCAGCTAAGACACCACCGCTAAATATTACTTCTTCCATGAGGCTTAACTTAGGTTTAAGAATTATTGAGCCTGTCAAAACTGAGGTGTAATTATTAAAGAGAGGCAGGCTGAAGAATTTCCTTGCTAGTTGCAAAGTTGCCCAATTCTGTGCACGAATTACTGCAACGCGTACATGTGGATTTGCGTAGTTACTTGCAATTTGCCCAGTGCTTAAAGCAATCCAACCAGCGCGCACAACTATTTGGTTTTCCCCCCCACCATAAAAATTACTCTTAATTGGCTGGGTTGACTCAACACCATAATCCAATATTAACAGTGAGACGTTAGAAGTCTCTGAATCACTAGGTTTATTCTTTAGTAATTTTGATTCTGGGAAAATTATTTTCACTTCAAAAGTGTCACATATTTCGGACAAAACCGACCTTGTTTTCTCGTTTGCGGAATAGCAATGTACAAGAGAGCCTTTGGCTAGTAAGGAAATTTCATCTGCCAAGAAAATTCTTGTTCGAGCTAGGTCGTAGTCTAAATTTTTCGACATATCACCCAGGTCGGAAGTCTTTAAAGTCGCTCGAAAATTATCTCTTTGAGTACCCGAGGTAGATTTAAAAATATCTTTATGTTGGATGTTAAGGTCAATCTCTTCTAGAACATTTTCAAAAAGGCCCCATGAACTTGAATTAATGTATGGCTTTACGACCTCTGAAAGGGCATTAGTCTCAGAAGCGCCATGGTACACAGTGGAATTACGTAAGTGATTTTGGTGAAATATCACCAAGTCAGACTCACTTATCAATTGGGGTCTATTGAAGCTTATTCGCCCCATTTGCAATGACAATCGTGTATCAACATGCCATCCCTTTTTCATTTCTTCTGGGAATCCGGTTGATTTATCCCACAAGGATTTAGTTGCCAACTGAAAGTCCCCTACGCCATCCGGAATTGGGAAATCCGCGCCACTCGCCGAATCCACACGGATTCGATTCAAAATGCTCCCATCGCGGTACCACTGCAGAAGGCGATCCGAAGTAGATTCAGGATTACGTCTATCAAGATCGTCCCAAACAAATTCAGGAATTTCGAATCTATATGTTAACCATAGAGATTCCTCTAAGTTTTGAAAAATTTCTCGAAAATTCTTTCCGCTCGGACTTGCAAAAAGAATGTCTGTATTTGATGAAAGAATCCATTTAGAATTTGCGGAAGCACGCCTGATGCCAACATTTCTTGCAAGGGGTTCGATCAAGGCTCTATTTGAGCCTTCAGAAACAAGATTATGTACCGTTTGCGGAACTCGAATAATTCGTAACATTGACTTGGTTTTTGGAAGCAAATCGTCCTTGATACTGACCGGCATTACTGGGTATCCGATTGGAGTATTCCAATCTACAAAGACAATCTCATCACCCTCAGAAAGCATCTGAGCCATTGAATTAAGGCTACTGGAAACTCGTTTTGACAAGTTATAACCGTGATTGTCATTGCGTCCGACAACGACAATTGAGATCATTGTTGGTAACCTTTCACTCGGCTAGTAGGTAGGAGATTAAGCGTAGTGGCTAGGGAGTCGAGAATATGAATGTAGCGGTAATTGGTCTTGGAAAACTCGGTTTACCCTTAGCAGCTTTGCTTGCCTCTAGCGGGAATCAAGTAAAGGCGTTTGATGCCTTGGAGTCAGTTCGTACAAATATTCGTCAGAGAAAAGTTGAGACAAACGAGCCCGGTCTTATTGATTTGTTAAATAAGGACGGCATTCAATTGGAAATTGTTGACTCGATTGCTGAGTCAGTAAATGGAGTTGAAGCTGTTTTCATAATCGTGCCAACACCAAGCCTTCCATCTGGTCATTTCACAAACGAGTATCTCTTGGATGCAATCAACAAAATCGGGCAAGCCATTACACCATCACAAAAGATTGTAATTGATGTGGTGAGTACGGTCATGCCTGGTTCTTGTGACGGCCCAATTAAATCTGCTCTTGAAAAAAGTTCAGGACGCAACATCGGAGAAGAATTAGGTCTTTGCTATAACCCGGAGTTTATTGCCCTTGGGTCAGTCATCCATGACATGGAAAAACCCGATATGCATTTAATCGGCCAGTCATCTGAGTGGGCAGGTGAAATTGTTGAGAATGCCCTCAAGTCCATCGTCAAGGTACAAGTTCCCTCCAGACGTATGAACTTGAAAGAGGCTGAACTAGTAAAAATTGCCGTAAACAACTATGTGACTATGAAAATTTCTTATGCAAATATGCTGATGCAGGGCTCGACACTTTTAGGCGGCATAGATATCGATGTAGTAACAGACGCTATTGGTTTGGATTCAAGAATTGGACGTAAGTACCTTAAAGCCGCAGCTGCATATGGAGGTCCATGCTTTCCTAGGGATACACGTGCCCTTTCAGCTCTATTCTCAGATCTAGGTCTCCCTGACTCACTTTCACATGCTACACAAGTAGTTAACGAGTCTCACTCGGAATTTATTTCCGATCAAATTTCTACACAGATAGCAGATGGAATGACAGTTGGCATTGCGGGATTGTCATATAAAACGGGCACAACTGTTACAGAGGAAAGTCCAGGTTTAGCGCTGGCAAGCGCGTTATCCAATCGCAGTTTTAGGATTGCGGTGTGGGATGACGAAGGTGCCTTGCCAAATAGTGATTCAACAACAAATTCGTATCTTGTCTGTCATTCAGCAGAGGATTTAATTTCAAAATCGGACTTTGTAGTTGTAACTCGTCCACTTAATGATCTTCCTACTTTTGCTTCTCAAATCAAAGATAGCAATAAGCCTTTTATTGATCTTTGGCGTCAGTTTTAAGAAAAATCGATATGGGCAGAGAATCTAGGGCTCATACAATTAACCCTATGGTGCAATCAGAAAACTTAGCTATTTGTATAATTGTGACAACCTTTAATCGGCGAGATACAACCCGCCGATTTTTAGAATCTCTAATGCTGCAACTGCAACAGTTCAGTACATCTGCCACAGTCGTGCTAGTTGATGATGCTTCAAGTGATGGCACAGCCCAGATGGTTTTGAAAGAATTTCCTAAAGTAGTATTGCTGCATGGTACGGGCCAGCTTTATTGGGCTGGTGGTGTACGCCTGGCGATTAACCATCTTTCTAAGAAACTAAACGATTTCCGCGGAATCCTACTTATAAATGACGATGTTGTATTAGCTGATGAATCGATATCTTCCATGATAGAAATTGCCGAGAAGTATGACGCGCTGATTGGCGGAACTGTTGTCACATACTCTGGAGAGATTGAATCCTCAGGTAGTTCTTTAGGTCTAATTTGCAAGCCGAAACCTAAGATTAAAACCGCTAATGGGAAGATTCAAGATTGTGATTTACTGCCAGGGCATATTATGTACATCCCGATGTCGATATATCGGAGATTAGGCGGGTTTGATAGGAACCTTCCGTATAGATTCATCGATCTTGAGTTTTCTCTAAGAGCTAAACGTTCCGGAATTCGAGTTTTATTGGCACCTGAGGTAGTCGCATTTACGGAAGAGGTACATAACTACTATGGGGAAACCTCTTCAAAACGCGGGACCTTGCCTGTTCTTGTAAAAGAAATTTTGCTTGACCCTAAAGGCCCCCATTGGCGAGAGAGCACTTACTACCTTCGCAAAGTTTCACCCATTCTTTGGTGGCTGTGGTTACCTTTCTTTTACAGAGCTTTCTTCGTTGCCGTATTTAGAAGTTATTTGGAAAAACTGCCATTTGTTAAGAAACCTTCTACCCCCGTTACACTTGAAAAATGAAGTTGCGCGTGGCGCTAGCCCAAATCAACCCAACGGTTGGAGACCTTGCTGGCAACGCTGCGCTGATTGCGCAGGCGGTAAAAAGTGCACAAGCACAAGATGCCAACCTGATTGTTTTTCCCGAAATGATTGTGACGGGATATCCCGTTGAAGATCTAGCGCTTCGCCCATCCTTTCAAGCCGCCAGCATCCGCGCAGTTCAAGAGATCGCAGCCAGCATTACCGGCGATATCGTCGCCGTTGTTGGTTACTTAGACCAAGGACCAAAAAATGCGGTTGCTGTTATTTATGATGGAAAAGTTAGAGCCACATATGTAAAGCGCCACTTACCTAATTACGGGGTCTTTGATGAGTTCCGAAACTTTGTGCCGGGGGATCAAAGCCTTGTAGTGCGAATCCACGGCGTCGATGTCGCGGTTGCAATCTGTGAAGATATTTGGCACTCATTGGATTCAATTGCAGCTCGCACACCGGGGTTGTTAGTCGTTCCAAATGGTTCACCATTTGAACGCAACAAAGATGATGTGCGATTGGCGTTAGTCCAAAAGAGGGCCAAGGAAATCGGCGCACCCGTTGCCTATGTCAATATGACAGGTGGCCAAGATGATCTTGTCTTTGATGGTGACACCATTGTCGTTTCCAAAGATGGATCAGTTCTTGCTCGCACCCCTCAGTTTGATGATCAGTTAATTGTTGTAGATATTGATTGCGTTGAGGGCAGCTCTCGACCTGATGTTGTGATTTCAGAGCAGCCAACCTCGCACTCGACTGCAGCTGATTCAACAATTGCCACACGCCTTTCCAATGAAGCTGAAATGTGGCAGGCACTTGTCATGGGTCTTCGCGATTATGTTGGCAAAAATGGATTTAGATCAGTAGTCCTTGGATTATCTGGTGGAATCGATTCAGCACTAGTTGCAGCAATTGCTATTGATGCATTGGGTGCCAAGCGGGTCAATGGTGTTGCGATGCCAAGCAAGTACTCTTCTGGCCATTCAGTAGAAGATGCTCAAGCACTGGCAGATGCCACAGGCATTCACTTCAGAATTACACCCATTGCACCGATGGTCGATGCCTTCATGGACAATGTTGTGTTGAAGGGTTTGGCAGAAGAAAACCTGCAAGCCCGAGTGCGTGGAACAACCTTGAT
>Ga0164292_10003755_pt1 | contig 12397 bp, 9 predicted proteins | sample GEODES117metaG_FD_111486 | JGI IMG/M metagenome (GOLD analysis project Ga0164292, IMG submission 111486) | Eutrophic lake water microbial communities from Lake Mendota, Wisconsin, USA - GEODES117 metaG | ecosystem: Environmental > Aquatic > Freshwater > Lake | place: USA: Lake Mendota, Wisconsin... | reverse complement strand
GTGGAAATACGTGGTAATGGTGAGCTTGGCTCAATGGCTGAAGATTTCCTTAAAGGTAGACGATGAATTTAGAAAATGTTAAATACAGTGAGTGGTTGATTAACCAGCCACGTCTTCCTGATAAAACATCACAGGAATACAAGCCCTTCTTTGATTTTCATAAGAAGCTGTGCCTAGATGGATTTATAATGGATGGTGTGTTCATCAATCCCTTTCTGTATTGGCATTTGAATTTGTGGCATACAGAAGTGGATGTTATGGATGATAGAGGACGCATCTATCAGAAATATGCCAATCCCTCACTCAGAGACAATGAATGGTTAGTTACAAATGAAATAGACAGAGCCCATGCTGAGAAGCGTGGGTTGGTCATTTTGGGTATTAGACGTTTTGCTAAGTCTGTGCTTGAAGCAAGTTACATTGCTTGGGGTGCTACGTTTGATGAGAACTCACAGAACGTAATTGCTGGCTTGAATGCTCCAGATATAAAGCTTATTACAGACAAGCTTGACAAGGGCCTCAACTTTCTTCCTGAATACTTCAGATGGCAACGTGTAGAAGATAATTGGAAGAATCAGGTGACGTTAGGAATAAAGACAAAGAGTGGAGAGAGAATACCATTCTCTCAAATTCTTATTCGTAACTTAGATGAGGGTAATAATGAAGAAGCTATTGCTGGTACAAAGCCACGAAAGCTCATTATTGATGAGATTGGTAAAGGATCATTCTTAAGAGGCTTACAAGCTGCTGTTCCTGGCTTTACAACACCGTTTGGATGGGGATGTTCTCCTATTCTTACGGGTACAGGGGGTGACATGAAGCGATTTATGGATGCTAAGTCATTGATGTTTGATGTTGAGAATTACAACTTTCTAACATATAACAATGAAGATGATACAAAACGTGTACATGGGCTATTCATTTCTAATAAATATAGAATGGAAGCCAAAGAAGATTCTACGTTAGGAGATTATGTAAAAGCTTCAAAGAATAGTGATCTTCGTAATGTAAAAATGTTAGTGTCTAATGAAGAGAAAGCTGATAGAATCACCACTGAAAACTTAGAAAGATTAAAGAAAGCTGGAGATAGAGTGGCATTTCTAAAAGAGAAGATGTACTATCCACAAAAGGTGGATGACATATTCCTCAACGAAGACACTAACATCTTTGATATAGAAGCTGCTAAGAGACAGAAAACCAGGCTATTACAGAACGAAAGAACAGGAACACCTGTTATATTATTTAATGACGAGGGAAAGATAGGACATGAGTTTACAGACAACATGCCTATAACAAACTTTCCTCTCAAGAGTACAGACAGAAAAGATGCTCCTATAGTGATATATGAATTTCCTATAGAGAATCCTCCCTATGGATTATACGTTGCAGGAGTTGACCCCTACAGACAAGGACAGGCAAAGTATTCAACTTCACTAGGTTCTGTGTATATTTACAAGAGAATGCACGATCTCACTGGTGAAAAATATCAGGATATGTTCGTAGCTTCGTACTGTGCAAGACCTGATAAGAAAGAAACGTGGGAAGAACAGGCTAGATTACTGATTAAATATTACAACGCTAGAGCTCTTTGTGAAAATGATGATATTTCGTTCATTGAATACATGAAAAGCAAAGGTGACGCACACTATCTAGAGAAGCAACCACAATGGTTGTTAGAAGTGATTCCTAACACTACTGTGAAACGAGAGTATGGAATTCACAGATCAGCTCAAAAAATAATTGACTATCTACATACATGTTTGAAGAGATACATGGAAGATGTTATTTATTCTGAGAAAGATGATAGTGGCGTTATAACTAGAGAAGTTACAGGGGTGAGTAAGATATTTGACCCAATGCTTCTTGAAGAGATTATCCAATACAACGATGAGGGAAACTTCGATAGAATTGTAGCAGCGGAACTTGCTATAGCTCAGGCACTTAAGATGGACCCTATACTAGGAAAGATTGGAGGAACTACTGATGAACGAGTTAAATCGTTATATTCAAAAAAAGGAAAGAATAATAAGCTGTTTAGCAGCTCTAAAAATATGTTCAATACGAGGAAAAATAAATTATTTTCATAATGGCAATCATTAGATATACCAAGGACGCAACCATACGATATGCCTATCTTAACATTTTCCCTGATCAATTCAAGACAGAGAAAGAAAAGCAGGATGAGAGTTGGGTGAAAAACACGATGGATTATTTCGCAAACAAGTCGTATGCGGAATACATGAAGAGTCGTGATACATTTGTTAAAAACTATGACTTGGTGAAAGGAATTCTTCGCATGGAAGATTTCTACCAAGAGCCAGATGTAAAATCTTTTACAGAAATCTTACAAGGAGATTTAGGCTTACCAGCATATGTTAAGCACTATTCTATTGTAACCACTCCTATTAATAACCTTGTAGGCGAAATATCTAAGCGTCCAGATACATTTCGTGTAAAGGCATTTGATGATGATAGCCAGTCTGAAGAATTACAATTCAAGACAGATGTGCTACAAGAGTTTATTATCTCTAAAGCCAAAGAAGGCATAATGCAGAAACTAGCTATGCAAGGTCAAGAGATTGACGAAGAGCAGCTAGAACAAATGACAATGGAGCAAGTGAAGGATCAATTAGATTCTTACACATCTGTAGCAGAGAAGTGGGCTAACCACATTCTAACATGCCAGAAAGCAGAATTCAATCTTAAAGAAAAGAGTGAAGATGCATTTAGAGATCTTCTTATTTCTGCCAGAGAGTTCTATCACATCTATGAAGATAACTCCAAACTTGGATTTAACATAGAAGTGGCCAACCCAAAGAACACATGGTTCCTAACAACACCAGATAGAAAATGGATTTCTGATCCAACAGGAAGAAACCAAGGAGCGTATGCTGCTGGTACTGTGCAAGTTATGGAACTTTCTGAAATTATCGAATCCATTCCTGACCTCACTAAAGAAGAGATTGATCACCTAAGAAGCTCATTACAAGACTATGGACTCATCAACGTTCGTGAATCCAATCTTGGTAATCCTAATGCTGCTGATGGTATTGACTCTATTCAATATGACACATTCGATCCTCTTGTTCTTCAGACAAGAATGATGATTGAAAGTGAGATGAAAGAGAACAATGATGGACTAAAAGACTTCCTAGGACTAACAACAAACGTGTCTACATTTGGATACAAATATGTTGTTGTTAGATCATATTGGATTAGCAAGAGAAAGATTGGTAAACTTTCATATCTTGACGAGATGGGTAATGAACAAACCGTTCTTGTGGATGAAAACTACAAATCAAATACTATCCCTACACAAATCTCTCTTGAATGGGGCTGGATTAACCAATGGTATCAAGGAACAAAAATTGGTCCAGACATCTATCACATCAAACCTCTTAAAATCGTAAACTATTGCCCGATTATAGGCACTACGTTTGAGGTGAAGAACACAGAAGCTAAATCACTAGTGGATTTGATGAAGCCGTTCCAGGTGTTGTACAACATTTGTATGAATCAGCTTTATAAGTTGCTAGAAAAGGAAATTGGTAACGTGGCTTCTGTAAACATTAGACGTGTTCCTAGACTAAAAGATGGAGATGATCAAGATGCTCTAGATGTATGGGAAATGGAAGCAAGAGAGCGTGGTATTATATTTGATGATGATAGCCCAGAGAATACAAAGGCTGCTGTCTCTAACACCACCATTGCAAGAAATATAGATTTGACAAGAACAAACGAAATTCAGTCTAGATATAACCTTGCTCTTCAATTAAAGAACGAATGTTGGGAACTTATAGGCATCTCTAGACAGCGTTTAGGAAGCGTACAAGCGAGCGAATCTGCCACAGGTGTCAACACAGCTGTCAGTCAGTCATATGCCCAGACAGAGCCTCTATTCATCGCACACGAGTATGTATTAGGTCAGTTATACCAAGCTATTGTAGATGCAGCACAATATATAGAAAGTGCTAAGCCTATGTCCACCCTATCATATATTACATCTGAAGGAGAATCTGCATTTATACAAGTGAATGGTAATGATTTGAAGCTTCGTGATCTTAAAGTGTTTATTACAAATAGACCAGAGGATACACAAATGTTTAACGAACTTCGTCAGTTATCTCAAGCAGTTATACAGAATGGTGGCACACTATATGATGTAATAGAATTGTATTCTACTAAGTCTATGAGAGAGATGAAGAAGACATTCAAAAATCTCAAGGATCGTCAGCAGATGATGCAAGACCAGCAGATGCAACAACAGCAACAACAGCTTGAGCAACAACAACAAATTGCAGCTGCTCAGCTACAGGCTCAACAACAGCAACAGCAAGAAATGTTGGCTAATCAAAACTATCAGCAAGAACTTGATAGAATTAATAAGAAAGAAATAGCCCTTATTAATGCAGCTGCAAGAGGAGAAGCGGCAACACAAGATGTTGATGAGTCAGGCACTGCTGACATACTAGAGATATCAAACTTGTCTATGCAGCAGTCTAAAGCAGCTCAAGATTATCAATTAAAGATGCAGGACATTCAATCTAAAAACACTCAAGCTATGCAGAAGCTACAACTTGAAAAAGAAAAGATAAATGTTGCTAGAGAGAATATGAAGAATGATGTTGAAGTGGCTAAGATAAATGCTACAAATAGAGCATCTAAAAACAATAAGAAATAATAAAATATGGAAAAATTAACATTAATGCTATACGTGTCAAAAATACAACAATTTTGATTATTCCCTGTTTGATTATTTTACAAACGAAAGTACATTTATATCATACAAACCAATCAAATAATTAACTACATATATGGCAGACAACCTAGACACTCCGTCATTTGGTAACTTCGGTATTGAAGATACTATGGAAATGGGGATAGGTAACACACAGTTGTTGGACGATTTGTTTTCTCCAGAAACTTCTACAGAAGATCCTGATAAGTTAGAAACAATCGTAAAGACAGCAGATGAACCAAAAGCTCCTAAAAAACCAGAAGTATCAAAAGGTAAAGAAGTTGTCCAAAAGCTAGATGGTGAAGAAACCACTCAACAAGATGTTTTAAAAAACTTTCTTGGAGATGACGATGATGAAGAAGAATTAGAAGATGATGTTGTAACACCGCCAACCAAAGCTAAAGCAGAAGCTGAAGATGAGGAAGATGATGTTGCAGAATCACCATTTGTTTCTTTATCAAAGGACCTTTTCAAACTTGGTGTTTTTACACAAGATGATGATGAAGAGGATACAGTTATTGAAACACCAGAACAATTCCTGGAAAAATTCAATGCAGAGAAGAAGAAAGGTGCAATCGAGATTGTTGACAACTTCATTAGTCAGTTTGGAGAAGATTACCAAAAAGCGTTTGATGCCATATTTGTAAAAGGAACAGATCCTAAAGATTATTTTGGCGTATATAACAATGTAGTGAGCTTTGCTGAATTGGATTTGTCAGTTGAAGACAACCAAGTTAGAGTTATCAAACAAGCCTTGACAGATCAAGGATTCGATAATGAAGATGTCACTACAGAAATTGAAAGACTTAGAAACTACGGTGATTTAGAAACAGTTGCTAGCAAGCATCACAAAGTGCTTGTTAAGAAGGAAGCAGCAAAGTTGCAACAGATGGAGCAACAAGCTGAACAACAACTTCAGCAGAAAGCAATGGTTCGAAATCAGTATATTCAAAACGTTCAGTCTGTCCTACAAGACAAATTGAAAACAAAGGAGTTTGATGGAATTCCATTAAACCCCAAATTGGCATCAGAACTACAAGACTTCCTTTTGGTAGACAAGTACAAAACTCCTTCAGGTGAAACCCTGACAGATTTTGACAAGACTATCCTGGAACTTAAGAGACCTGAGAACCACGCTATGAAAGTTAAGCTGGGACTTCTTCTTAAGATTTTAGAAAAAGATCCTACGTTATCTACCATCCAAAGAACAGGAGTGACTAAGAAGTCAACCCAGTTGTTTGAGGAAGTTGCAAGACAGACCAGTAAAAAACCTGGTTCTGGTGGCAATCCTGGAAAAGCGAACTCATGGTTCTTATAAATTAAATAAAACAAAGTAAAAAACAATGGCAATTCAAACAATCCCAGGTTTAACTGGCTTTACCTATGCCCGTATTGCGTCAATGGACAAGCGTGCTGTAGGAAAGCTAACTGATTCAAATCACTTGGAGTCGTTTCACTCCACTGAGCCAGCTGACTATGACAAGAAGATCATCTCCTTGTACACTCAGAGCTCATTGTACAGCAACGACTTCCTTGATATGATCAACAAGTCCACTCCTTATTACATCGACAACAACAGCGATTCTTGGAAGTGGGACGTTCAAGTTCCTTACAAATTCCCTAAAATCATCGACATCCCTAGCTCTACTGCTGAGTTGAGCAAGCCAGGTATTGATGGCCAGGAGTTTCAGGTGGTATTGGACACTAACGAATTCTCTAAGAACGCTATCGTTTCTGTAGGTTCTCGTCAGTATGGTCCAAGATGGTACGCTGTAAAAGATCCAGTTCCTTGGAATGCAGGTTTCCTTTACACTTTCACATTGGTGTCTGATAACCCAATTTTGGATTTCGTAAGCTCTACATTCTTGCAAATTGGTATCGAACTAGAACTAGTTGATGCTGCAATTGGTGAATTTGATCAGGACCTTCTTGGTTTACCAAGACTTGGTGAGAAAATCACTATGTTCGAATCTCTTGGTTCTGGATATGGTTTTGAGCACCAAGTTACTGCATGGGCTGATGATAAGACTATGCGTGATGCTTCTGGTAAACCTCTTGATATCTTGGTGTATGCTCCTCAGCGTAGAAACCAACTTCCTTTAACTCGTAATGATGTTAAGTGGGAGCCATTCGTAGAATTCATGTTGAGAAAAGCAATGCTTGAACTTAAGGTGAAGCGAATGATCTGGTCTAAGCCAGGCACTGTAAAAACTAATGGATCTAAGCAAGAATTGAAGCGTGTGTCTGCTGGTGTTTACCACAGAATGCGTAACAATGGTAACTTGGTACAATACAACCGTGGAGAATTCTCCGCAAACCTTATCCGTTCCGTATTTGGAGACTTGTTCTACAGACGTGTGGATGTTAAGGATAGAAGAGTTAAAATGTACACTAACGAAGCTGGCTTCGATGTGTTCCAGCAGGCTCTTAAAACAGATGCTTTGAACTCTGGTCTTACTTTCATGGCAGATAGCGGTAACCGTTACATGCAAGGAGAAGGACAGCACATCACTTACAACTTTGCATTCGATGCAATGGTAACTCGTGAGACTGGTCGTGTTGAACTTATCCACTTGAAAGAACTTGATCTTCCTCAATCCAACTTGGAATTTGGACAGAACAAGAAGTCCACTCCTGTGTTCATGGTATTTGACGTATCTCCAATGTCTGATGGCTCTATGGTCAACAACATCCGTGAAGTACGTATGAAGGGTGCTCCTTCCATGACTTGGGGTTACATTGATGGACGTAGACACCACTTAGGCTTTGCTAAGTCTCAGGGTATGTCTTCTGCCAACAAATTCCCAGGCTATGAAATCTGGATGCAAGATCGTTGCGATGTATTCATCGAAGACTTGTCACGAACTGTTCTCATCGAAGAAATTCCACAGTTCTAATATAAAATCTCCCCTCGTGTCAATCATGAGGGGAGTTTTATTCCTCTTTAAAACAGAGTGTGGGTCAGTGAGCCTAGCCATTTGATTGGTGCACTCTGCAAAACAAACCAATAATAATCAAATAACTACGTAATGGGTAAATTAGGGAAAATCTCCACGATTAAGAAGGAGTACAACAGTTCTGGCATGCAAACTATGCAAGGAGGATTATCACAAAGAGGACTATCAAGAATTCCAGGAACTGGAGTTTTTAAATATCCTTACAAGGAACTTGATGGAAGATACAGAACAGGCTTAGATGCTGATGCTGCTTACATCAAAAGAATTGCTGATCCTACAGAGCGTGAGCTAGAAATTGAGCGTGTAACAGAATTAAGAGAGAAGCTTGAGAATGCTCTAGGAGGAATAGATCTTGGACCAAGAGCTATTTTCTGGAACTACGGTTTATCAAAGTCTACAGACGACACTACTCATGTGCAAACTGTAAAACTTCTTGATGGTGATAACTATTTTGATTTAACAGTGCCTTTTCAAGAACTTGCTTTCTCTTGGTTGAGAGTTCATCCAACAGTTGCTAGTTCTTACCAAGCATGGGAAAGAGGTGACTATCCAGCAGATACACAATTCTACGTTGTAGATGACGATATCGAAAATGCTGTAATCTTCAAGAAGAAGCAATTGATCAACAAGGCAATCTCCAAGTTTGATACAATGACTCCTGAGAAGAAAAGAAAAGTTGCAAGACTTTTAGGACTTCCAGTTACAGAAGATTCCAAAGAAGATTTTGTATATAATCAAGTGGATAATATTCTCAAGCAGACTGAATTCAAAGCTGGTAAATACCAAGGATTGTCAACAATCGAAGTGTTTAACAGATTTGCAGACATGAAGGAAAATTTACTCCATATCAAAGATTTGGTTAAGCAAGCTATTGCACATTCAGTTTACAGAGTTAAGTCCAGTGGACGTGTCTTTGAAGGTGAATTTGAACTAGCAAAAGATGAAGAAGAGTTGGTGAAGTTCTTAGCTAATGATGATAATCAAGACGAACTAATCACTCTAGAACAAAAGTTGAAATCTAAGAAACTCGCTTCTGTATGATACCTGTAGATAGTTTATTATATAAAATTGATCAAAAACTAAATAAACTATCAACTAATGAGCATCAGCAGATTCAACTAGAAGATAAGATTCTTGCGCTTAACGAAGCGCAAATAAAGCTCATCAAACAAAAGGTTGATGGATTTAGTGTTGTTAGTGGTATGGGGTTGGACTCTTTTAAAAAGCGTTACGAGGACCTACAAAGACTTGTAATTAATTACAATGTTGGCGTGTTAAATCTCCATCTCAAAAACCAAACATTAAATCAATGGGCAGCTGATATTGATTTACTTGATCCAAAGTACATGTTCTACATTGACAGTTATGTTTTAGCTGACAAGGGCGTGTGTAAGGATCGACAAATCTGGATAAATAAAGATTTGGCAAAACATGGTGATTTGCAGTTCTTATTGAACAACATTCATTATAAGCCATCTTTTGAATATCAAGAAACATTTAATTTTATCTCTTCAGATGAAATTAGTATATTCACTGACGGAACGTTCACTCCAAGTGCGATATACATTTCGTACATGAGATACCCCATCTACATTGATAAGACAGGCTACATCAGATTTGATGGTCAACCCTCAACAGACGTTGATTGTGAACTTGAAGCTTATCTGGAAGACGAGTTAGTAGATTTAACTGTCCAGAACTTAGCAATGTATACAGAGAATGCATCTGCGGTACAGAGTGCCCAGTTCAGAATACAAACAAATGAATAAATAAACTTAACAAACAAACAAAAAAATGGCTGATTTCTCGTTAACCACCCTTTTTGTAGTTCCAGTAGGGCAAACTGCGCTCCCTAGCACTGGTTCTACTCAGGATCTAACCGCTGGTCAAGTTGGTTTCTTCAGAAACGATTACAGTGTGGCTACAGCTGGCAATATTGCTGCTGCTCCATACTTCTATGTAGCTCAAGGTAGACAAAACACCTACCTACAAGGCTCTAAGCGTTCTGATAAAATCAAGGGTTGTCCTTCTGGTTCAGGTTGCTCATCTAACGTAACTGAATGGTACAAAGTATCAGGTTGCGGTACTCCTGCTGTCCAAATCACTGATGTGACTAATTGGAACGTACAGTGTGGAGAAGTTGTGACTCTTACTCTAAGAGGTCACTCTAGTTATCTTGACACCTTGTACTTCAACGGTTTCACCCGTTCAGTAACTGTACAAGCTCCTTGCTGTGATTGTGGTGCTGATCCTTGCGCTGATGTTAACACTAATGCATTGATCAACCAGTTCATTTTCCAATTGAACCTTGCAGCTCCTGGTAACAACCCTGACAACATCACATTGTCTGATTTCTATACTTTCGAAAACATAGGTGGAACTATCCTTCGTATTTCTGGTAAGCCTCTTACTAAGTATGGCCAGCCTTGTGATATTGCTGCATTCCCTTGGGAATATGACAGAATGTACTTCCGTACTTTCGTATACCAAGGTCCTGCTACCACTGCTGACTTTATCGTTGCTGACAACTGTGATATCGTAGCTAACCCTGTTGTTGTTCAGAGATCTTCTTACCCAACTGGTACTGCTGAAGAAATTGCTCAGCTTGAGAAGAACTTCTACAGCTATCAGGCTGGTTACTTGAAGCACTTGTACAGAATGAATGGCTACAACGAGAACTTTGAGACTTATGTAAGCACTGGTGTTATTTACAACACTTACTACATCAAGTTCAATCAGTTCGATCGTTCTGCTTATCAGTGGGGTGATTACATCTATGAGGATAGCATGGTGATTGTTGCTGTTCCTAACGCTGCCACTCCAGGTAACGCTGGTATTTCCACTGCTGTTGAAGCTGTTCTTGAAGCTGCTCTTGGTACTGTACTTGATAACAATGCTTGTATCACTACAACTACCACTACTACTTCTACACCTCCAACAACTACTACCACTACTAGTACTTTAATTCCTTAATAGTAGGTAAGTTAAAATTTCTACAACCTATGCCAGAGGGTGAGAGGATTAGTTCTCAAAATCCTCTGGCATTTTATTTATAACTCCCATGCCAACTCTGAATTTAGATATTCTTGTAGTTCCAACATACAGCACACTGACAATGGCTGTAGCTGATGCTTCTACGTATCCAACTACACCACCAAATGTTACATCTCCATCTATTGAGATAAATGTTCCTAACTTTGGGATAGTAAACCTTCCATTTGTTGTTAATACATTGAATGTATTTACAAGTTCTAACTTAGGGATTTCAACACTTGGTAACGATCCACTTCCTGATGGTATCTACTATCTAAAGTATTCAGTGGCCCCAGCAAACGTAAACTTTGTTGAAAGGACCATCATGCGTGTAGAAAGACTTCAAGAGAAGTTTGATGGAGCATTCATGAGACTTGACATGATGGAGTGTGACAGAGCAATTAAGACACAAGCTAAGGTGGAGCTTACAACCATATCATTCTTTATTAATGGAGCTTTAGCAGCTGCAAATAATTGTGCTACAGTTGAAGCAAATAGATTGTATCTTCAAGCTGACAAAATGCTGAACAACTTCTTAAGAAATAACTGTGGATGTTCAGGAAATAATTACGCAACAGTAACAACGTATTACTAATATGGCAAAGTGTTCAAACTGCGGAGCAAGTGTTGGATGTGGATGCAATCTGAAAAATGGAATGTGTGCATATTGTGCACAGAAGAAAAAGGATGAGATTACAGTTGCTCCACCATCAGATAAAAACTAAAAGATATGTTACAACCTAGATTAACATCTTGTCCTGAATGTGTTGATATTCCAACATTATTAGGCGATATTGAATGCAAGATTACAGAAGTTGCAAAGAATCTTTACAACAACACTGTATTCGCATTGAATATGCCTATTCCATATACAACAATGATAGATCTTCTAAACTATAGAAGAATCTTAACATATAAGTATTGTAACCCAGATTACGCTAGTCAATTTAGCGTATGTCAAATAGCTAGTAAAGTAAAACTTCTAAAATATAAATAAATGAGCTGCTCTAATTGCTTTAACGGATGCACAGAAATCATATCTGATCAGTGCGTAAGATATACAGGATTTAATATTCCTGCCCTTGGTATTTCAAATGGCGACACTCTTGCTAATGTTGAATTACAAATTGCAACATTCATAATAGATCTGTCTACTGGTAATGGGATTATTCCTGTTATCAATCCAGCTGATCTTTGCGCATTGGTGAGTGGCTTTCTTCCAGTGTCTGGTGAAATAACACTTAATGATGTTATATCAGCATTGATTCGATCAATTTGCTCTTTAAAAACCAGTGTTACAGCAATTGAATCAACACTCACCACCCTTAATGCCAATTACACAATTGGATGTCTTACAGGTGTAACAGCATCGTCTGATACACATGACATTCTTCAAGCAGCTATTAACAAGCTCTGTGCAACAGCTGTTGATTTAACAGCACTAGAAATTGACGTTGATACAAACTATGTTAAGCTGGCTGACTTAAATGCTCTTATTCAAGCTTATTTGAATAGTATTGCTCCATCTAACTTGTACAAGAACAACATGGTACCATACATTGCTTATGAGTACTATGGTCTTCTTACAGGTTTTGATGTTACAGGAGCAGGTACTGGGCAATTCATAGATGTGTTTTTGTGCAATGGAAGCAATGGTACACCAGACAAG
>Ga0164292_10003754_pt1 | contig 12398 bp, 9 predicted proteins | sample GEODES117metaG_FD_111486 | JGI IMG/M metagenome (GOLD analysis project Ga0164292, IMG submission 111486) | Eutrophic lake water microbial communities from Lake Mendota, Wisconsin, USA - GEODES117 metaG | ecosystem: Environmental > Aquatic > Freshwater > Lake | place: USA: Lake Mendota, Wisconsin... | reverse complement strand
GTTTTCATTGCGATAAAAAAAGAGGGGCCTGCGCTGCGCGCAAGCCCCTCTCAAAAAGATATTTACCAGGTGATTAGTGCGACACCTGCAATCCCAAAGACGAAATACCATCCTTAGATTTGATGCGAACCTGATACAATCCCTCAGCCAAATCAGCCGTTGGAATCATCACGCCTTGATTTCCATTCACCGAACCAAATGATGAACGATAAACCTCTCTGCCCAACGCATCCACCAACATCACTTCCAAATTGGCTTCAACACCGTTGAACTTCACAAGCACTTGATCGCTTGCAGGGTTAGGCATCATACTCAAATTCATCAACGATTGAGCGCGAGTTCCCACATTGGTAACTTTCACATCAAAATACATTGTATCCGATTTACATGGAGGATTGTTCGCCACCAACATCACCTTATATGTGCCATCTGCACTAAAGGTATAAGTAGGCTTGGGTTGAAAACTCTCATTGCCGTCACTGTAGTTCCAATACACATCGGCAGCATTGCTACCGGTAAACTCAAATGCAAATTTTCTACCGCCCAAACTTGTATACTTGTACGCTGCAGCAGGCTTCAGCACACCATAAATGGTTTTCGTTTTGATGGTTTCACACCCAGCGGCGTTCTTCACAGACACTTGATAACTAGAGCTTGCCCCGCTTGCCTTAGCAAATGTGGTATTCGTAGTTGATCCCGTGCTCCATGAATAGGCATAAGTCTGTGGAGGACCACCTACAGGTGTCACAGTTGCTGTCAACTGCACTGAATCTCCATCGCAAACCATTGTATCTGTTGCTGTCAATGTCACCGTTGGACCGTTTTGAATCTGCACTGCCACGTTTCTCTGGCCTGTACATCCATTATCGTCCACACCCGCTACAGTATAAAATGTAGAAGTCGATGGCAAAGCATAAATCGTATCGCCCGTGTTAGAACTCAATCCAGTGGTGGGTGTCCAACTGTAGGTTAATGCACCACTCGCAACCAACTTCACTCCAGTAGTCGCACCAGCACACAATGTAGCATTGGCGGGGGTTACCGTGATCGTTGGGGGCGTTGCAGTATTATCAATCCAAATGCGGATACAATTTGAGGTATCAACTTGTCCACTATTCGAACAGGTTACAATCGCACGAATGTATCTGTATCTACCAATCGCCGCACTGAAATTGCCAGTATTCACGTTGGTTGTCCATGCATTGGTTGTGAACGTCGCAGAATCAATAGACGTTTCATATTTAATAGATATACCTGTAGACGCTGTATTTCCTGCCAAAGTAATGGTAGAAGGACCTACCGCACCACAAACATAATAAGTGGAAGCACTCAAAGTACCTGCATCCGGCTTTCCTTCACAGAAGGTTGGATACGCATCCCAAGTTACACTGTCAATAAAGATATTACCACCACTTGCACCACCGCGCGCCGTAGCTTGAATCAAGAAATAGTTGGTGGTTCCAGTGAAAGAAGATGGAATGGCAAACGAATACTTGTACCAACCATGCGCCACAGAATCTGGATAGGTTTTTTTCGCATAACGCGTAATACCTCCCAAACGTTTCGCACCTGTTAAACTGCGCGATGTATTGAACCACACAGATACCGAATCATCGGTATTGTAAACAGTATCCCTAAATACATACAAAGAAATGTATGAATTGGCAGAGCCACGCTTACTCAAATCAATCACTGGCGACCCCAAAGTTTGGGTTCCACCCGCTGCAGCTCCGCGCGATGAAAAACGCGCCATACCCGCACCACCAAATGGCGTACAAGCAGGCGTTGTACCCGCATTTGCAACAGTTCTTCTCGACCAAGTAGGGGCTCCAAATCCGCCTCCACCTACAGTTTGCCAACCAGCAGGGGGAAACGCCGCTCCCTCAAAACCCTGTCCAGTTACCGTTTGTGCCGTTAAGTCCGAACCCAAAAGGGCCATCCCCAACGTCATTGCATAAGTAAATATTTTTTTCATGTTCTTAGTTTATTCTCTATCAATTTTTATTCGATTCCAAAACCAATATAGTTCCTTGCTTTACAAAATTCCTATACCCCGAAACCGTTTCATCAAAGGTGATGTTCACAATATAAACATACATACCCGAAATCACCGGATCATCCATGTATAAGCCGTTCCATGCCTCAGATACAGGTCGTTTATCGAACACACACTCTCCCCAGCGATTATAAACACTCCAATAACCACTCTTCACCGCACAAGTCTTACCCCAATCATCCACAAACATCGGCTTCACCTCATCGTTCACCCCTTGAGTACCAAAAGGTGTAAACGCATCAGGCATCCACATCTTACAATCACATCGGATGGCATTCACCTTCACCGTATCCCTTCTCTCACCACATGCATTAAAAGTATGCAAGCTATACAACCCCGATTGCGCCACATTCAAATTCCCGGTTTTCGCACCCGTATTCCACAAATACTTGCTATAGCCCGAAAATTGAGCCCCTTTCAAAGTGTATGATACACCCCCGCAAAACCACTCCTCAGGTACCAAACGTTTTTCTGGCACCGTATCCTTGTATATAAAAAATGTATCGGTCCTAACCCCGCAATCATTGGTCATTGTAAGCCAAAACTTACCCGTGCCCATAATCACTCGCTGCGGTGATCCCGTTAAATCATCCCACTGATAACCCTTCACATCAGGATGAGTCATATCCAAGCTCCAGGCAAAGTTGCTACTACAAAAGGTGGTATCCTTCACCCGAGATTTGGTGGGTGGTAACTTGATTTTTATATCAAACGTGTCATACGCAGTCCCACATAAATTGCTCACAACCAAAGTGGCCTTTGTAGATGCATAAAATGTCTTAGGAACCATCGTGTCACCATCAGACCATGTATACAAGCTCGCAGGGACCTTCGGGAAATCAACCACTATCGACTTACCAACACACACACCAGTATCCATCACCTTGGGTGAAACAGGTGGCAACAACAATTTAAATCTCACCGAATCCACCCTACTTCCACAAGCATTTCTCGTATCCAACCAAAATACACCCGGCTTTGTGAAGGTGCGAGTCGACAAAGTACTGCCATTGTCCCACACATACTTACAAAATGGCTGCGCCACATCAATGGTATAGTTGAACGGATTTTTACAGAACAAAGTATCCTTCAAATTGGGTTTCACAGGTGCCGAAGCCTTACCCACAATCACTGTATCCTGACGCGTACCACACCCATTGATTGAATTGATGTAATATGTACCCTCAACCGTAAACGTTCTCTTGGGCGATGTACCACCGTCTGTCCATGCATAACTCTCCGCCAAAGCCTGAGTTGCATCCGTTGATACACTTGGCGTAGACGGACACATGACCAAAGGCGATGTCACCGTTTTAACCGGCATCGGACAAGCCTGTGTGCAGTTTACCGCCTGATTGATATAAAACGAGGCAGTATCAAAGTTAACCACCGCCAAATCACCAAAAGTGGTGGAAGTAAACGTGGTAGACGATGCCCATGTCCATGTGAGCGACCCATTATTTACTGTGGATGTGGTTGTACCACAATTCGTGTTACAAGGACTGTTGATCATGAAATTATTATGAACCCCCGCCGAGTTATCAACCCCTATCGCCACCATACCTCCTTTGGGCATCGCACCAAAAGACCTCATGAATCCCGTTAACGCATAGTTCGTGTTTCCATTCGATAAAATTTTCTGTGTTTGCGTTGTAGCACCTGTAGCGGTATCAATTTGCACCATCAACTGACGGTTGTTAACAAAGGTTTGATACGTGGAGCTCAACCACAAAGAACCGCCCTCCAATATCAAGTGATGTCCAATTTCGGCCACGTTGTTTGCACCAATGCTCCTGGTCCATTTCCGAGTACCATTGGCCGTAAATGCACACACCAAAATTTGAGCGGTCAAATTCGCACCCGTTGTCCCAACTGCATAAATTGTACCCCCTGGCGCTACCAATACATGGCCAAATTGATTGATGCCATTACTCGTCCCCTTCCAAAGACTTCTTACTGTGCCATCCGTTTTAACGTAGACCGCAAACGGAAAAGTCTGCGTAGACCTACACCAACCCGTAATCACCCATTCACCACCCACTCTCGCTATACCCCAACCGTGATGTTCGGTATTGCCCATATCTACGTTCAATGTCCACTTCGTAACACCATTGCTATCCAATTGAGCCGCTATCAAATTTCGCTTACCGGTTAATTGACTGCCTGATCCCACCACAAGAATGGTATTCGCATCATGAACCAAGACATGATTCAACACATCGCCCTGACCGTTCCTGCTCGAACTGGGTGTCTCTCTCGTCCATTTCAGCTTCCCACCCGGTGTGAAATAACTCACAGTGCCTAGCGCCGCATTGACTGAACCAACTACACTCGAGCCCACAACAACTGCACCACCCGATGGCGTAGTAGCCACATCATTCATAATCTCATTTGAACCCGTTCCCTTCACCCCATACCTAATCGCTCCCACAATCTTCCCCGTATCGTCATACTTCATCAACCAACCATCGCCATGATTTGCACCATTCACCGTTCCATACCCAGCAACCCAAAAACCTTTGCTTCGATTTGTTACAGCCATCGTGTTCCAAGAGCTGAATTGCCGAGTACCAACAACCCTCTCCGTATTTGTGAAATACTGACGCTTGATGAACGGATAACAAACCTGTGCACCCAAAGACGATACGCTAAAAAAAACTATAAGTACTACTGCTGTAATTTTCAATTTGATAAAATTTTTCACTGCGATATTGTTCTTTTGTGTTAACAGACGACAAAAATCCTCTTTTGACGCACAATACCCAAAAAAGTTTTACCACAATTGTATAAAACACAAAAATTTACGTCTACCCCCAACAGATTTTGAAAAAATCGCAAAGAATGGAGGAATTTGGTGAATCTGCAGCAAAATGCCGACCTTTACCACTTCAAAACAGTGCCGTAAGATATTGGAAAAACTCATCATCTTTTCAGCGCCCTCCGGATCGGGCAAAACAACCGTGGTGAAACACCTGCTAGAGGTGATGGATCAACAACTCGCCTTTTCAGTGAGCGCAACCACACGCAGCCCAAGGCCAGGTGAACTGAACGGAAGAGAATACCACTTCCTACAACTCGATGATTTCAGAGAAAAAATCAAAGAAGGGGCCTTCCTCGAACACGAAGAAGTATACGCCGGCATCCTTTACGGAACCCTCTGGAGCGAAGTGAAAAAGATTTGGGCCGATGGCAAAGCCGTTGTTTTCGATGTAGATGTCAAAGGGGGACTCAACCTCAAAAGGCAGTTCGGAGATCAAGCCCTCGCCGTATTCTTAAGACCACCCAGTGTGGATGTGCTCATGGAACGACTCACCAAGCGCAGCACAGAAGTTGAACACCAACTCCAAGAGCGTATCGCCAAAGCCAACTACGAACTGAGCTTCGAATCCCAATACGATACCGTGGTTGTGAACGATAAATTAGACGTTACCTTTGCCACCTGCGAAAAACTCGTGAGCGATTTTATTGCCCAAGATTAAATCCAAACCGATTTTCATTCGTTAGTTACCCAAACCCCATGCGCATCGGACTCTATTTTGGATCTTTCAACCCCATTCACGTGGGACATATCCAAGTAGCTCGTTACTTTAAAAACATCAACGCATTCGATGTCATCTGGTTCGTCCCTTCACCACTCAACCCCCACAAATCAGAAGAAACATTGGTGCCCGCGCCACAGCGACTGCAATGGGTGCAAACGGCCTTACTTACCGAACCTGATTTTGAGTGTTCAGACGTGGAATTTGGATTGGGCCTCCCCAGTTATACCTATCGCACCGTAGAACACCTGCAAAACATCCACCCCACTCTTACATTTTCCATCATTATGGGCGCCGATAACCTGCTGCACTTTCACAAATGGAACCAAGCCGAAGCACTCGCTCAACGCTGTCAACTCCACGTGTACGCCAGACCCGGTTATGAAAAACCCATCGGGGATATCCCCTTCAATGCCATCTGGCACGATGCCCCTTTGCTTCACATTTCTGCCACGGAAATCAGAGACCGATTGGCACAAAACCTACCCATCGATTCCTTGGTTCCCGCTGCCATCTTGGTCGAAGTCGAGACTTTTTTTCAGCACTTTCTCGCGGATCAACACCAATAAATACCCCACGGCAAACGTCACGAAGAACGAATACAACGCATATACCAATGCGGGTTTCTCCATCGCGGGCATTTGCAACTTCTCCCCCGCTATCAACAACGCCAATGCCGTATTGTGCAAACCCACCTCTATGGCAATCGTAATGCGATTCCGATAACTCAATCGGAACGGGATTCCAACGGCGAAGCCCAACAACATCGACATCACATTCAACCCAATCACATAAGGTGTGAGCGCCAACACATCCGAAGGCTGCATATCCGTACCCCCATGATCTTGACCAGCCAAAAATTTAAAGCCAAACACTGCCAACAACAACAACGGCAACACAATGTTTACCCATTTGCTTACTTTCACCACCTTCAGCCCCAATCGCAATCGCACCCACATCCCCAAAATCGCAGGAATGATCGTGACCACGAAAATTTCAAATAACGTTGTCCAAAAAGGCAAATAAACCGTGGTCTCTCCACCGCCCGCCAAAAAATATGTGAGAAACAAATTCACCACCAAGGGTATCGAAATCAACGACAGCAAAGCATTGGTTACCGTTAACGAAACGGCCAACGCCACATTCCCTCTCACAAAATAACTCACCAAATTGGATGTGATGCCACCCGGACAAACACTCAGAATCATGATACCCACTTTCCACTCCGGCATTAAATTGGATTGCATCACCAATGCACCCGCAATCAGCGGCAAAATCACCATTTGCGCCAACAAGCCAATGGCCAGCGATTTGGGTTGATCAAACAATGCCTGAAAATCTTCTCGCTTCAAAGACAGCCCCAAACCAAACATGATCAATGCCAATACAACATTGAGCAGTTCATTGATATTAATGGAGACCAGAAGTAGTTGCATACCAAGCGCTCAACAAGACTACAAAATGATAGGCAAAATACAAACCGATGGCAATCAAAATGAATCCAAAATATCGATTTACTAGCGAATACACACCGTTACTCAATTTCTTTCCGATGTAATCACTCAAATACACCTTCCCCAAATCCAATGCCAACAACGTCACCAAAATCGAGATCAATTCAATCAAAATCATCGTTTTACCCGGCTCGGTGTGCGTTGAATGTCCTACACTCAAAGTCGCAATCACGCTCACCCAAAGCAACATCACAAACGGATTGATGATATTCAAAAAGAAACCCCTGTATACCGATGCCGAGGCACTCACTTTAATTTCGGGCAAAGCATGATTCTTTCCAAAAGCCGATTTCACACCCAAAAACAATATAGCCACCGCCGCAGCACCCGTAAAAATAACCTGGAAATTGGGCGCAGTGAAAAAGCCACTCAACCCGTAAAAACAAAGCAACGCCACAAACATCTCACTCAAGAAAATGCCCAAAGCCACTTGCATCCCTTGCTTCTTACCACCCTTAATGCCTGTGTGAATCAAAGTGAAAAAAGACGGCCCAAAACTCAACAAGCCTATCAAAAAGCCATACCAAACGCCCTTCCCTATGGATAACAACAATTCCAATTCGCTGCCCGCAAATTAGCCCCGATTTCGGGCGATACCAAACCAAGTTTACCCTAGGCCAATTTATCAGACACCCGCCGCAAGAACTCGCGCGACAATGACGGATGCGATGCCACGATTTCTCGTTGAAACAACACTTGATGCCCGCCCGAAAAATTCGATACAAACCCACCTGCCTCCTCCACAATCAATGCGCCCGCTGCCACATCCCATGGCGCCAAACCCATTTCATAAAACGCATCAAACCTACCCGCTGCCGTATAGGCCAAATCAATCGCCGCCGACCCCATCCTGCGCAAACCGTGCGTTCCACGCATCAAATCAGACAGCAACTCCAGATAGGGCGACATCTTTTCGAAATCATAATAAGGGAAACCCGTAGCGATGAGCGATTGCGACAATGCCACCTCACCTTCCAATTTCAAGGCTCTACCATTCAAATGCGCGCCGCCACCCCTCACCGCGGTAAAGGTTTCACCCATGGCCGGCGCATGAACCACCCCCAACTGCGTATCGCCCGAATCCCAGAGAGCTACACTCACCGCAAAAACAGGCAACCCATGCAAAAAATTGGTGGTACCATCCAAAGGATCAATGATCCAAGTGGGCTCATCGGTCAACACAGAATCAGGATTAAACTCCTCGCCAATGAAACAAGACCCTGGCAAAATGGCTGTTAATCCATCCATCAACCGCTGCTCCGATTCCTTGTCAACAAAACTCACCAACTGATTGAGACCCTTGTCGGCAATGTCCTGCGACTTCACCGTTTGCCAATGCTGCATCTGAAATGCACCCACCTCTTTACAGAGCGATTCTACCTCGCCCAACCATTCAGTGAGTTGCAACAAACCCAAAGCGCTGGTCATCAATTAACAATGTTCGGCAAACGCACCCTTGAGGTTATCGGCAACCATATCGGCCGTTCTACCCTCAATCATGTGACGCTCAACCATATGAACCACTTCGCCACCTTTGAACAAAGCCACAGCAGGCGATGATGGAGGATAAGGCAACATGTACTCACGAATTTTCGCCACAGCATCCACGTCCTGACCAGCGAATACCGTAACCATCTTGGCCGGTTTTATATCGCCCGCCAATGATTTCAATACACCCGGACGAGCAGATCCCGCTGCGCAACCGCATACAGAATTCACCATCACCAAAGTAGTGTCGTTGTTGCCCTCCATGAAAGCAACCACATCATCAGCCGATTTCAATTCAGTAAAACCTCCGTTTGTTAATTCAGCACGCATGGGTGCTACAAGCATTTCTGGGTATGGCATAATTGTATATTTTAATATTTTTACAAAGATACAAAATTCGCAGAGTGCAACCATTCTCGTTTGCAGCGTCTTACTTTTAACTTTGCGATGCAAATCATCCAAAATCGTATTACCTTTTCGTTAATTTCGAAGACAACAAAACAACCAAAAAAAATTGTCAGTATACTGATTTTCAATACCATGCCAAAAAACCTCGCCAAAATCAAAGCACACATCTTTGCCCTCATATCGGCTTTTACCATGTTTTTCACCCCCGCCATCGCATCCCATTACACCTTTGGTGGCGAAATGTGGGCCACATCGATCGGAAACAACAAATACGTACTGATCAACAAAATCTACAAATATTGCAGTGGATTGTCAGCTTCAGATTCGATAAACATCGATGCCTATGCAGGCAATTCCGCGTCCTGTGGCATGGTTAAATTCAAAGCCGCAAGATTGTCAACCCGTTATATCGGCACCAAATGCTCCACAGCCAACGACTGTTCCAAAGGTGTTCCTTTGAATGAGATCATTTACAAATGCACCGTAGATTTGAGCAGCCCCGTATTCTCAAAACTCCTCACCGGCACCACCTGTCAAACCCTCACCTTTTGCGCCTCGGGCTACTGGATGAACAATTCCACGGCCTGCAAAGACCGCGATGCTTTCTTCACCACAACCCTTTATCTCAACAACCTCGCCAATTGCAACAAAACAACCAACACTGCTCCCTCGATGCTGTTCGATCCTGTGAGAAATTTCCAAGTGGATCGCACCGCCTATTTCGCACAAGGACTTGCCGATACCGCAGAGCGCGATATGTTGCGCTACCAGTTGGCACCCACCTGGATTTCGTATCCTTATGATAATAAAACTTGTGCAAACACAGCCACCGGAGATTATTTACACCCCTTTACACCAACTTGCGTTGGATCTACTACTTGCGCAGCCAATACCAAAACCAATCCAGCCAGAGGTACCTATTTCGACACTTTAGATGGAAGCTTAATTTTTGCGCCGTCAGTTTCTAATCAAATTGGTGTCATTGGCACCCGCGTACTCGAATATCGCATCAACAAAAATGGCGTATATACGCTCATCGCCATGCATACCCGTGAAATCGGGGGATTTGTAGTAGACCTCAATGGCGACAATGAAACACCCCGTGTAATCACCCCCAATCCTGTCATTAAAATTTGTGTGGGCAAAAGCGTAAGTCAGAAATTCACTGATGTGGACGATATCGTAGCGCCTTCGCAAAAATCTACAGACAGCATTACCTGCACCGTGCCTCCCAATTTTCGAGGGGCAAACATCAAAGTGTATCGCTCAGCAAAAAACAAACTCGCCCTTGAATTCAACTGGACGCCCACCATCAACGACACCTTTGCCGCCGGCTATAATTTCCCAGTTCTTATCACCGACCTACATTGTAATCCGCCATTGACCGCCACTTGCAACCTCACCGTGAAGGTGTATCCCACCCCAAAAGCCAACCCCCAAGTCACCTATAAAGGTTGCAACAAACTGGTGTTCAACGCCAAGAATTTCGTTGGTGGATCTAGCAAAAAAGTAAGCTGGCAAGTACTCGATTCTGCTGGAAAAACCATGGGCACCTCCAATCTGATTGTAGACTCGGTCCAACTCAATGGCACAGGCAAATACAAAATTCTTGCGCTCCTGTCGAACGAAGGTGGCTGCTTCAACTATTGGGACACAACCATCAGTATCATAGACACCGTAATCAATTTCCAATTGGGATCACAAAAACCGTTTGCCGATACCATCAACTGTCCAAACGGGAAATTATTCATTGAGCCCCAAAACGTATCTGCACGCAAAGGCAATTTGAATTTTCAGTGGTATGGATTACCCAACAAGATTGCTTTTTTAGGTACTATTCCCCGAAACATCCCCACCGCTGGACTCAATAAAATTGGCAACAACAAAGGCATCACCTTCAACACAAAGGCAGACACGTCTGCCATCTTGGTAATCACAGACTCAAAAGGCTGTTCAGAAGCGCAACAGATCAACGTTCACCAAATTTTCAGCGATAACATTCAATGGAAAAACGCGCCCCTTGCACCCATTTGTGCTTCCGACCCCCCATTGAAATTGATCGACCCAGTAAGCAAAGACATGCTCGACGGCGGACCTCTTACCGGCATTCGCTGTCTCAATGGCAAATACCTCGATAGCCTAGGCCCCAATTATTACAAACTGCGCGCGCCATCGGCCTTGAAAGGCATCGACAAGATTACGCTCAATTTGGTTGCGACATTCGATACACTGGGTTGTGTGAGTCGCGATACCAATACCATCGATGTGATTTACAGGCCACAGTTCGATTTGTTTTCTACCAAAAACATTTGTAGCGGCGATTCATCTTTCTTCCCTGAGGATGCAGTAGAAAAACCCGCCAAAAACGCCCTTCCATACGAATGGAAAATCATTGGCATGCCCAGCAAATCCATCGCCCAACTGATGACCCTCACCGTAAACGGTAAAACGGGCACGCACTTGGTCACCCACCTCGATTCCATTGCCGTGGGCACCTACAAATTGCAAGCTTGTGCCGCAGATTCTAATTTGGGTTGCCGCGCCTGCGACACCACCACCATCGTTTCAAATCCCCAAATCCGATATCAATACACCGGAGATACACTGTTCTGTCCGAACGATGCCCCCGTCAGACTCCGCGAATTCCTGAAAATCTCAACCGGAGAATCCAGCGACACCACCTACGCCATTTCGCTCACTTCTGTGAACGGAAAAACCAACCCCAGCGCATCGGAACAAAAAATCTTCGACAAGAGCACTTCAACCTTCAATCCCAGAGCCGCAGTTGGTAAGGCCATCATTCGCATAGAATCGTCCAAATATTGCTACGCCGATGGGCAAATTGCGATGGGCATACAAGATACGCTGCCAATCAATTTCACGGTGAGTCCTGATACCGCCATTCGATTGCCAAAAACATCTTTCACCTTCACGGCCGCCAGCACTTCGGCACAAATTTGGTGGAACTTTGGTACTGCCAACCCCGCCGACACATCTAAACTCAACCCCATCACCTGGGCCTACGACAACAAAATCGCCTCATATCGAGTGATTGCCAGAAGCTTCAATGCCAACGGATGCTATGGAGAAAGCGCTAAAATTGTCAATGTATTGGATGTATCTGCCAACGAACAATTCAACCTCGAGGCAAAAATCAACGCAAACTTGCAGCTAATTTCATCGAATTGGACCGTTGAAAAGTTGGAAGTGTTTAACGCACACGGCCAGTTGGTTTATCGCAGCAACAACAACCAAGGGATACAACCAAACACGTTATCTCCGGGTGTTTATACCTATAAAATCATCGCCAACCAAGGCCCAACGCAAGTCCAAAAAACTGGGAAGTGGTTAAACTTTGAACGCTAAAACCATCCACAAAACCCAAATCTAATG
>Ga0164292_10003753_pt1 | contig 12400 bp, 9 predicted proteins | sample GEODES117metaG_FD_111486 | JGI IMG/M metagenome (GOLD analysis project Ga0164292, IMG submission 111486) | Eutrophic lake water microbial communities from Lake Mendota, Wisconsin, USA - GEODES117 metaG | ecosystem: Environmental > Aquatic > Freshwater > Lake | place: USA: Lake Mendota, Wisconsin... | reverse complement strand
AGATACATTGTGCAAATCATCAATCACGGGTAGGCCAGCAGCCCACAATTGTTTTCCGACGGCTGTCGTCATTTCTATGGTTAATCCTGCGTCTTTTTCGGTTTGTAAAATCATCGAGTTGTGTCCGCCTGGAAACATCACGGGTATTTTTTCTTCCATTGCCACTTTAAGGTATCTTTCCAAGAAGTCTTTTCTAGCAAAAACCGTCCCCATGTGTGTATCGAGGTGCGTAGGTTCCCAGCCCATCGTGCGTGAACGGTCTATTTGAGCTCTAATTTCCTTTTCTATCTCGTCTGCTGATGCGTTAGTGGCTGTGGCCCTTACACTTGGCCACATAGCTCCTTGTTTGTCCACCAGTCCAGGTACGGCAGGTTTACCCATCAATGGCCCCCAACGGTAAACTTTACACTCAGAAGTGAGAGTCAGATGCAATCCAGCATCGGTTTGTGGATGGGTTTCTAGATATTTAAAAAAATCTGGAATCCACGGGCAAGGCATCATCATGCTCAGCGAATTTGCTACGCCTTCTTCCATGGCTTTTATGGCTCCGAGGTTTGAATCATAAGACATTCCTACATCATCTATATGCAAAATAAGAACCTTGGAGCCTTTTGGATAACCTAGTTTTTCTGCATAGGTGGTTTCTTGGGCTAAAATATTTTGAGATAACAAAACTAGAATAAGGAGTATTTTTTTCATAGAAGGTTGATTTTTGAGTTGAATATTTTTTTGAATTTTAAAGGTAAGGAAAATTTGTTTTTGTAGCAAAAATTGGCTGATAGGTTAGATGAAGTTTGTGGGTGATACAAACTTGGTCGGGTGGTGTGACGTTCTAAGAATACAAATTTGAGATGTATTTTTTAGTTCTAAAATTCCTGTACAATGCAGCCAATCCTATTAAGCCAAGTCTTACAGCTTCTCTATTCAAAGAAGAATTTGAATTTCAAAAGTCAATGCAATCAGCCATCCATGTGAAGGAAAGAGTTGATACTGAAAACTTGGGTGACAGAAATATAAATCAATAAGCCTGAAAAAACCATTGCACTATTTGAAAACAAGAAATTTGAAAACTCCGATACTTCTCATGGAGATTATAGAGAATGGTATCTGGCCTTGGCGTATCTAAAAACCGACAAAAGAGAACGAGCAAAAGAGATTTTAACTAAAATTTCCAAAACTGGAAATCACTAAAATAACAAGCCTTGAGGCTATTAGACGAACTTTAGGTATTGTTAATATTTTGACAATACAGCAGAAAGATACTCGCTTTGTGTTAATTTTGACATAAAAATTTTCATATAAGTATTTTTCTGTGGATTTTATCAAAAAAACTGGAAGTGTTTTAGGACTTATTTTAATTATCCCTTTTACTGTTTTTTCACAAACCCATGTCGCCCGTCAAAACTTGTTTTGGATGCGAGCAATGGTACAGTCTAATTTGAATAAAAAACTATTTTTGGTTACCGAAATAGACCACCGCAGGTTTTATGAGGGTAATACGCAGCACCATACCATACAACACAATCATTTGCATTTAAGGATAAACTCGAGTGTTGATGTGGCTATAGGACAGACCTTTTCGTGGCAAGATTCACAGTTTCCTGATGCCGCGATAAAACTTACAGTCCCTGAGATACGCCCTTTTCAAGAAGTGAATGCGGTACAAAAAATCAACAAAAAAGTTGTTTTTTCCGCCAGAGTGAGAATTGACGAGCGATTTATTCGGAAAAATGATGGCGTCCAACTTTTGGAAGGTTATAACTTTAACATGCGTTACCGCCTTCGGCTACAATACCAATTTTTTCTTTGGAAAAAACAAAACGCCAACCTCAAAATATCCGATGAGTTAATGGTGAATTCTGGTAAAAATGTCAATTTCTTTGACCAAAATCGAGTTTACATCGCTTATGAACATAATTTCACGAACAAATTCTCTGCCGAATTGGGCTATTTGAGATGGTATCAACAACGGGCTCAGTTTGATACTTATTTTCAAAGAGATATTGTGCGTTTGACTTTATTTAAGAAGATAAATTTTACCAATAATTAGATTTATCATCGTTTTTTGATGAAATAGCAAAAAAGATTGAGCATGAAAATTTTACTTGTTGAAGACGAAGCCAAAACGTTGCAGCTCATAAAGCAGGGCTTGGAACAACATAATATTGAGGTAGATATAGCATACGATGGCTTAATGGGACTTACTTTGGCTCAAAGAAATCCTTATGATTTATTGATAACCGACATTATTCTTCCGGAGATAAACGGGCTTAATCTTTGTCGAAAACTTCGTGAAAGTGGTTTTGAAACGCCCATTTTGCTCTTAACGGCTCTCAGTACCACGGCTGACATTATTACGGGTTTGGATGCTGGGGCTGACGATTATCTCGGAAAACCTTTCGAGTTCAGTGAATTAATGGCTAGAGTCAGGGCCTTGACCCGCCGAAACAAAGCTTTAGCAGCTCCTTCTAATGTATTACGGGTGTCTGATTTAGAGCTAAATCAAGACACCAAGCAGGTAAAACGTGCCGGTAGGGAAATACTCTTGACGGCCAAGGAGTTCAACCTTCTGGAGTTGTTGATGCGGCATCCTGGTCGGGTGATTTCGAAGGTAGAACTAGCCGAGAAAATTTGGGACGTAACCTTTGATACGGGTACCAATGTCATAGAAGTGTATGTGAATTTTCTTAGAAAGAAAGTGGATAAAGATTTTGATAGAAAGTTGATTCATACACAAATAGGTATGGGTTACGTTATAAAGGATTGATTAGGAATTGAAAAAAAATCAGGTGAAGTCCATATTAGAAAACATAAATTTTAAACTCAATATTCGAGGTCAGCTTACCTTACAGGTTTTACTGTTAGTTGGGTTTCTTTTTATGTTTTTTTCGGTCAGTATTTATTTTTTCAGTAAACTTTATTTGGAAAAACGCTTTTTCAAAAAACTACAAGACAAAGCTTTAACGACGTCCTCCCTTTTTTTTGATTTCCAGGCCAATAATATTGAGATTCAGAAAATTGTTGAAAACACCGAAGGAGAATACCTCAACGAAGAGGTGATTTCAATAATAGACATTAAAAGAAACCTCTTTGTATTTTCCAATAATCTAAAAAAAGAAGAGTTTCACCGACTTTTTATGTTTAGAATTGACACAAACAGCCCGGTTGGAAATGCAAGTTTGGGAGCATATAAGATGGCCTATCTTAAGATCAAGGACAATTCTGGAGAATACTGGGTAATGGTTAGTGCCGTTGATAAAATAGGTGAAAGAGCCTTGGCTGATTTGAAGAATATCCTTGTTATCATGTCTTTTGTGGCCTTGCTTTTTATTGGTTTTTTGGGTTGGTATTTGGCAAATAAGGCCTTGGCTCCGATATCAGACATTATAAAGCAGTTGGATAAGATTTTTCCCAAGAACATATCCAAACGAATCATATACACTAACTTTGGCGATGAAATAGGGCAAATGGCCGAAACCATAAATAAACTTTTGCAGCGGGCCGAAAACGCTGTTTTTACCCAGAAGATGTTCGTGGCCAACATATCACACGAGCTTAAGAATCCCCTTACAAAAATCTTCACCCAGATAGAACTGTTGGAGATGAAATACAAAAACTACCCAGAGTTTCACGATCAGATAGTTTCGCTTAGAGAAGATACCCTAAAGCTCAACCACCTCACGCATTCGCTTTTACAATTGGCCAATATATTTTCGAATGAAAACGCATTGCCGCTCACTGAAATCAGGTTAGACGAGGTGGTATTTGATGCCGTTTCGGAGTTTAAAAAATGGAATGCTAACAAGAATATCGAGATAGACCTCGAGAGTTTTCCTGAAGACGAAAAATTCCTTATCGTTAAAGGTAACGAGGAGGCTTTGAAGGTAGTTTTCAAAAACTTGATCGACAACGCCTGTAAGTTTTCGGTCAATCAGACTGCTCTTTTGAATATTTCGGTCAAGCGTAATCAGGTGAAAGTTGAAATCAAAAATGATGGAATCCCGATTCCTAAAAACGAAATCACCCAAATATTCCAACCTTTTTATAGGTCAGATTCCACATCAAGAGGCAAAACTGGACACGGGGTAGGTTTGGCCATTGTGAAGCAAATTGTAGAACTGCACCACGGCAAAATTGGCGTTTTCCCGCAAGAAGACGGTAATCTTTTTCAAGTCACTCTTCCCAACCTTTTTTACTGGCAGTCAAATTTTAAGCTAAATTTAATTTCCATTTAACTCCTGTTTAAGGTCGGTCTGTTTAGTTTGTTCCATAATCAAAACTTAAATATTTTAACATTGGAAATGGAACAACACTCATCGAGCAATTCAAACACGCTTAAAATTGGTTTAATTGTACTTTTGGGAGCTTTAGGACTTCTTGGATACTTGTATTATGGTTCACAAAACGAAAACGCTGATTTACAAAAGCTTTTAACTGGCAAAGTAGATGAGTTGTCTACTACTAAAGTTAAGTTGGATTCGATATCACAATCGCTCGATGCGAAAATAGCTGAGGTAGCTTCCTTGGGTGGTAGCGTAGAAGAACTAGAGAAAATAAAGGCTCAGCTGGAGCAGGACAAGAAAAGGCTTAAGTCCGATTCTAACTTTTCTGCCAAGAAGTATGAAGGTAAAATAGCTGAATATGAAGCTTTTTTAACTCAAAAAGACGAAGAAATTCTGAAATTGAAAGAAGAAAATGGGCTACTAAACTCACAGAATTTAACCCTTAAAACTGAGAAAGAGCAAGTTATAAGCCAAAACAAATCATTGAGCTATGCCAAAGATTCTCTAAACTCAAAGGTAAGTGAGGTGAGTTCTCAAAATGAGGATTTACGTAAGAAAGTAAACGTAGGTTCGGCTCTTAAGGCTGTAAATGTGCAAGTAGTAGGATTAACAAGTCGAGGTAAGGAAAGAGATGGAGAATTGAAAAATCGCAAAGTAGATCAGTTAAAAATTTCTTTCATACTACCGTCAAATCCGCTCACCGAAAGAAACAACAAAGAGGTGTATATGAGGGTCTTGGATCCAAATGGAGCCGTGCTTAATGACATGTCAAGAGGTGGTATTTTGAATTTTGCCAACCAAGAAATCGGTTACAGCTTAAAACAAAATGTGGCTTACACTAACGATGATCAGAAAGTTGAAATGTTCTACAAAAAAGAAGTAGTTTTTAAATCGGGTAAATACGTAATTGAGATTTATTCAGAAGGATTCAAAATCGGAACAGGAAGCTTTTTGGTAAAATAAATAAAGAATATATCCATAATGGTTTATAGGGTTCTATCAGATTCCTGCATCGATTTTCGATGCAGGAATTTTCATTTTAAGTAAAAATGAAAAAGGGCTTTTCAGCCCTTATATTATTTCAATTCTACCATTCCTGAGTTTTTCAAAATCCCTTTATCTTTTTCATTTAGGCTCCAGTTTTTATCGAAAATTCCGTAGCCAATTACGTTGTTGATGTTTTTGTCGTATAGCACCCAGTCGCCATATCCTGAAAGTATACTTGCTTTACCAGCTGAACGTAATCTCGCAAAAGGGCTGTTGTCGGCATTGGGCAATTCCCAAAACGGTAGACCAGAATTAACTAAAACATAACGATTGCCATTTGGGAAAATAAAACTCAAACTGCCATTTTCTTTGGCCGAAGACTTAAGTGAAATTGGCAAATATGCAGCGTATCTTTCAATTATTTCGTTGTTCTCGGCATCGCCAAAAAGTATTAGATTTGATCTTTCGATATCATTTGGCCTTACTTCTTTGTCAGACAAAACCCTTGGAAAAACCATCACTCTACCCATAAAATCGCCACGATACACACTCCAATTTGCAGCTTCCTCAGCAATTTTACGTCTTTGTTCTAGTTGCTCTTTGGTCGGATTTCCTTTGGTGCCATACACATAAATATGCCTGTCACCGATAGCTTCCGCCATTGGACCTTCCAAAGTTGCATTTTTTGTTTTTGTGTTCTCAGGTCTTTTGCCCACTGTCCACTTGCCATCATTTTTTACCAAAACTTGGAAATTACTTAGTCCAAACACCGATAGGTTTTGTCCATCAATAGTAAGGCTTAAGCTCGTTTTTGTATTAAATTTGGGGTGGTTTAAAATATTTACAGTGAAGATATTAATGTTTTCGGTTTGAACATCCAAAATATTTTTATTCTTGAAGGTAGCCTCTATTTTAGCCGCTTTTCCAACATTTTTGTCAATGATTTCGAGCCAATAGGCTTTATTGTATTTCATTTGGCTAGTTGTAAATTTGACTTTGTCAGGAAATGGATTTCTTGTGAATTTCGAAAACCATGAAAATATAAACTCGTCCTTGTAAGCATTAACCCAGCTATCGTGTTTTACACCCGGATATTCTTGGTAAGTCACTTTTGCTCCTGCGGCTTTGAAGTCCTCTACCCATTTTCTGGTGTTTTCTACTTTCACGGTAGGATCTTGGTCGCCTTGGAAAAAGTGTACTGGTAAATTGTAAACGTTGTCTAAATATTTAATTGTTTCTGCTGGTGGTGCAGGACAAACAGGTGCTATAGCTGCCCAAACATCAGGACGAGTAAGTCCCACCCACATAGTGCCGCCGCCACCCATCGATAGTCCAGTAAGATACATTCGATTTTCGTCAATATTGAAGCGTTTTTTAGCATCTGCTATCATGTCCCATACATCTTTTTCAGCTATTCCTTGATATCCCATCGTTCCCCGAACATTAGGCGAAATCACGATATAATTTACATCTTCCCATTTAGGAAATTTTAAGCTGGCTTCCACGTCGTTTTCACCTTCAGCATTGCTTTTACCAAAAACTCTACGCAAGGCCAAGCGGTGATTTGATCCCGCCCCGTGCAGCATAACTACCAATGGGTAAGACTTTTTCTGATTGTAATCTTTCGGAATATAACAACCATAGGGTTGTTCTGTGTCATCAACATCCGAATGAAAAGTCAGAATTTGTGGGCCTGATGCTAGTTTTTGAGCGAAAGAACTAAATTGGGTTAAGAGTAAAAAGGAAATTGAAACTATCCATTTTTTAGCGTAAACAAGACTCATTTTGTGTAAGGTTTAACAGAGAAACATAATTATTATTTGTCAAAATTTTAAATTTTCCTTCATATTTCAAATTAAAACAGCCAAAATGCATGATTTTGAAGACAAGATCTACCCAGTGTTTTGAAGTTTTTCAAGAACTATCATTTTTTATAGAAAAAATATAACCAACTAAAAGTATAATTCATTATTTTGCACCAAATATTCAACAGAAGCAAAATGTATTTAGACAGAAGAAATTTCCTGAAAATCGTTGGAGTAAGCTCAGGCTTGCAAATGATGCCCGGCTTAGGTTTTGGGCAAAAAGATGAAGTTATCATTGGCCATAACACCCACAAATACAAAGTGGTGGTTGGTTGGGGCATGTTAGACGCTCAAAAAACGCCTGTAAATGATTGCCATGAAATGGTAGAAGATGCCGCAGGACGGCTGATTATGTGTACCAACGAAACCAAAAACAACATCCTCATTTATGACAAATCAGGAAAATTGCTCGAAACTTGGGGAAATTCTTATCCCGGAGCTCATGGTCTGACCATATTCAACGAAGGCGAAAAACAATATCTTTTGATATGTGACAATAGCCGAAATCAAGTCATAAAAACAGACTTGAAGGGCAAAGAAATCTTTAAAATAGAGTATCCGAAAGAAACAGGTGAATATCTATATCCAAGTCAGTTTGTACCAACCGAAACGGCTGTAAATCCTTTGAATGGAGACATTTATGTGGTAGATGGTTATGGCAAAAACTTTGTGGTACAGTATGATTCTAAAGGCAAATATATCAGGCATTGGGGCGGAAACGGCTTGGAAGAAGGTAAATTTAAATGTAACCATGGTGTGGTTGTAGATACCAGAAATCCTTCAAAACCAACCTTGATTATCACATCGAGGCAACAAACCTGCTGGAAGCGTTTCACGCTTGACGGTAAGTATATTTCTACAATTCATTTGCCGGGCTCGTTTATTTGTCGTCCAGTGCTCAAAGGCGAAAACCTCTATGGGGCGGTGTATCGTTCTACCTCTGAGGAATATCCCAACTCAGGTTATATTCAGATTCTCGATAAAAACGACAAAGTGGTTTCTTCACCAGGAGCCTCTGAACCCATTTATCAGAACGGCCAACTGCTCGAACAAAGGAAATCAGACCCCGCCAAGGTGTTTATGCACCCCCACGATGTTTGTATAGATGGTGACGGAAGCATCTACATACCACAATGGGCATCCAAAAAGACTTATCCGGTTAAGTTGGAGCGGGTGTAGCTGAGGTTCGTAACATCTGAAATATGCGGTACAAAATACAAATATTGAAATAATTCTGATTTCAAGTAAAAGCTGTGTAAATCTGTGTTACGTGCATTCGTTTCATCTATGTTCCATTTTTATTACGATTTGACACTGAGGAAGAATTCTTGATTGTAATATTGATTTGAATGGTTTGTTTTGACCTAAAAAACCTCCTCATTTTGTTCCCACCCCTTCAATACCTATTTTTGTGTTTTTAAATACAGAAAATGAATATTCTTATAATAGGTTCGGGTGGGAGAGAGCATGCTTTTGCATGGAAAATGGCTCAAAGCAAAAAATGTGATAAACTTTTTGTAGCTCCTGGCAATGCCGGTACTGGCCAAATCGCCACTAATGTTGATATCAAAGTAGATGATTTTGATGGTATAAAAAAACTGGTACTCGCTGAAAGTATTGTTTTGGTAATTGTTGGACCCGAAGATCCATTGGTGAAAGGAATCGTAGATTTTTTCAAAGCAGATAAACAACTCAAAAAGGTAAAAATAATTGGCCCAGATGCCTCTGGTGCAAGACTTGAAGGCAGTAAGGACTTCTCTAAGGCCTTCATGCAAAAACACGGCGTGCCTACTGCATTTTCTGAAACCTTTACAAAAGAAACTTTAGCAACTGGATTGGCTTATCTTGACAAACAAGCTGGTCCCTATGTGCTTAAAGCCGACGGTTTGGCTGCTGGAAAAGGTGTAATTATAACTGAAAGCAAAGAAGAAGCCAAAGCGAGTTTAAAAGAAATGCTAACCGAAGGGAAATTCGGAGAAGCGGGAGATAAAGTGCTGGTAGAACAATTTTTGAAAGGCATAGAATTGTCAGTTTTCGTTCTTTCCGACGGCAAAAATTATGTGATTTTGCCTGAGGCCAAAGATTATAAAAGAATAGGAGAGGGCGATACCGGCCTCAACACAGGTGGTATGGGAGCTGTTTCTCCAGTGCCGTTTGCAGACGCCGCATTTATGCAAAAAGTGGAGGATTTGGTGGTAAAACCTACTTTAGCTGGACTTCAGGCGGAAGGTATTCACTACGTTGGCTTTATTTTTATTGGCCTCATGAATGACGAAGGAAATCCGATGGTAATAGAGTACAACGCCCGCATGGGGGACCCTGAAACCGAGGTGATTTTGCCAAGAATTAAAAGTGATTTAGTGAAATTGATGGTGGCGGCAGCAGATGGTAAATTAGACAAAATCAAATTGAGTATTAATCCAAAATCTGCAGTAACGACCATGGTAGTTGCGGGCGGATATCCTGAAGAATACAAAAAGGGCGACCTAATGGAAATACCCGAAGCGGATAAAGATACGGTGGTTTTTCATGCAGGCACAAAATCTACTGAAGTAGGAGTGGTGACCAATGGCGGAAGAGTGATAGCTCTCACTGGCTTGGGCAGAACAATGACTGCCGCTGTGAAGAAATCACAAAAAATGGCCAAAAAAATCAAGTTTAAGAAGAAATATTTCAGGAAAGATATTGGCTTAGATTTAATGAAATATTTGGATTAATGGTTAGTTTTGTTCTTAGAAAATAATTAGAAAATCCTTCCGCATTGATTTTTGTCTTAAAAAGGCCATTCAATCGGATAAAAATATATATTCTTATGGCGTGTGGACAGTGCTCATCCGGTGGATGTGGCAATATAAAAAACGTAGCAGAAGAAAAATCCAATCACAAAACTACGGCAGGATGTAGTTCGGGAGGCTGCTCAACTGGAGGTTGTAACAAAATGAATTCTTTCGACTGGCTCTCTAATATGGAATCGCCCAAGAGCAGTAGGTTTGGTATCATAGAAATCAAATTTAAAGGTGGTCGGAAGGAGTATTTCAAAAATAAAAGCAATCTTGATTTATACACGGGTGATTTCGTGGTCTGCGAAATGCCAACGGGGTATCACATTGGTTCGGTTTCTTTGCAGGGCGAATTGGTGCGATTGCAGATGATCAAAAAAGGTATCAAAGAGTCCGACGAGCTTGCCGTTATTCATCGTTTGGCTACTGAAAAAGACCTTGAAAAACATAGCCAAGCCATCAATAGAGACTTGCCTACCATGTATCGAACCAGAGAAATCTGTAAAGAACTTAAGCTCAATCTGAAACTTTCGGAGGTTGAATTTCAGTCGGATAATTCAAAAGCTACTTTTTTCTATTCTGCTGACGACCGTGTGGACTTTAGAGAGCTCATAAAAATGTTGGCTGGGGAGTTTAAGGTACGCATAGAAATGCGTCAAATCAGTCTTCGTCAAGAAGCTGGAAGATTAGGAGGTATTGGCTCATGTGGTAGAGAACTTTGTTGCTCCACTTGGCTTTCTGACTTTAAAACGATCCCGACTGCCGCGGCAAGGTATCAGAATTTGTCATTGAATCCAGCCAAACTTTCAGGACAATGCGGAAGGTTGAAGTGTTGCTTGAATTATGAGCTGGAGACTTATATAGATGCCATAAGGGATATTCCTGTGGTGGATAGGTCTCTAAAAACCGAAAAAGGTGACGCAACGCTGCAGAAAACTGATATTTTTAGAAGAATCATGTGGTTTAGTTATCCAAACGAAACCAATTGGTATCCGATAAACTGTGTTCAAGTGGCCGAAATTCAGAAAATGAACGCTGCTGGCAAAAAGCCAGTTGGATTGGAAAATTTGGTGGAAATTTCAGAGTTTGTGTCTGCCAAACCGACCAGTATCAACAATGATTTGGAGCGTTTGGATAAAAAATATCACCAAAATAAAAAGAAATCAGGCCCTAAAAGAGCGAATAATCCCAATACTCGCCCTGAAGGAAATGGTGGAACAAGGCCAAATAACCCTCAGTCACAACAGCAGCAAGCACGGTCAAATCAGCCTAATAACAATCCGAATGCGAGAAATGATGCAAACGAAGCAAAGCCAGCTAACCTACAGGGGCAGCAACAAAGGCCAAATCAGCCACGTCCATCTCAGCCTCAAAATAGGCCAAATCCTCCAAGACCACCACAGCCAAAGGTAGAGGGAAGCACACCTCATACGCCACCTCAAGTTTCAACCGGAGGAAATCCTGCTGGAGCTGAAGGAAATTTGGAGAATAGAAACAAAAACAAGAAAAGGAAGAAAAATAGAAACAACAATAACCGACCAGATAAACCGGAGTTATGAGAGGTAAAATAGCGATAGTGGTATTTTTTAGCCTGATTTTGGCCTGTAAGGGAAGTTCTGATTTGAAAGAAATAAGAGAGTTTAAAGGCTCTGAGTGGTTCATTGCAAAGAAACAGACCTTCGAGTTTGAGGTAAAAGATATTCAGAAAATATATGATTTTAATTATTTGGTAAGAAATACAATTTCATATCCGTATTATAATTTGTATTTAAGCCAAACCTTGACGGACGATAAAGGTAAGGTGTTATTAACATCCATGGACGAAGTGATACTTTTCAATCAAAAGACGGGGAAACCTTATGGAGATGGTCTTGGAGATATTTTTGACAATAGAATAGCTGCTCCAAAACTTCAAAAATATCAGTTTTCTAGGCCTGGGAAATACAAGTGGACACTTGGCCACAACATGCGTCCTGACCCACTCCAAGGTATGATGTCTATCGGTGCAGAGGTTTTAGGTAAGTAGTGCAATTTTCCTAAATTGAGTTTTGCAGAGAATATCGAATTTAGTTTTCTTGCCGAAAAAATTTCCAAAATCTATTTAGGAAGCTTGATTGGGTAACCTGTCAAATACAATACATATAAGTTTTAAAATAGCCTATCAATTTTTGTCAAATTGCAGTTGAAAAACACAAAAAATACACTTCTTTATGGTTAAGGACGGCATTGTTAAATGAATGTAAAGATGGCATAATAAGCAACAGGATAAGAGAGTTATGCTTTATACAATGGTTCATAAAAAGTTTTCTTTTACTCAATTCCTTTTTAACAAAAAGAATCTTGCCAAATCTTGACAAGTTCTTCCATTATTAACCTAAAACCTACATTAAGTACTTTCTTAGTTACGACCTGCCGGAGCACCACCACCTTGTTGGCCTGTAGTTTCACCGCCTCCGTCTTTAACGTCGTCGTTTTTCACACCTTT
>Ga0164292_10003752_pt1 | contig 12401 bp, 22 predicted proteins | sample GEODES117metaG_FD_111486 | JGI IMG/M metagenome (GOLD analysis project Ga0164292, IMG submission 111486) | Eutrophic lake water microbial communities from Lake Mendota, Wisconsin, USA - GEODES117 metaG | ecosystem: Environmental > Aquatic > Freshwater > Lake | place: USA: Lake Mendota... | reverse complement strand
TCCATCTGGCCGGATAGATCCAGCTCGCCCCCATCACCCTTCTCTGGCTGCTGCGTTGCCTGGTCGTAGGCGTGCTGATGAAGCCCTTTGATCATTCCCTTGCAGCTGGGGTGGACAAATAGCTTCCGCTCACCCTTGGCGTTGAGGATCAGGCTGTTGAGCGTGAGCACCCTGTCCCTGATGAAGGGGTTGCTGGCCTGGGTCTGAAGCCTGAGCCCTGCTGCTTTCATCAGGCCGAAGTCTGAGATGCCAGCGTTTTTGCTACTGCGGCTTTGGCTGCTGGCATCAGGGCAGACGATCAGCTGGTTGTGCTCTACCCATGCGCCGTAACGGTCGAGGATCGTTTCGATGACGCCAGGGGTATCGCGGGCAATGTGCTCAGCAATGACGTGGATACCATCGGCCCGCTGAAGGCAAACGGCTAGCCAGCAGCGATCCACGTTGAGATCGACCCCGATCCAGCAGGTATCGCGCTCTGTTGGTGCATCAATGTCGCTGACATTCAGCTCACGATCAAACTCAGGGTAAACACTTGCCTGGGTGAGGTTACAAAACTCACCTTCGGTGTAGGACTTGAAGAGGGCCGGACTGTAGTTCTCCCGCATCGCCTCAAGAAAGTCAGGCGGCAGGTGGGGGTTGTCAGCAGTGCGGCCTTTGTACATGGCGCGATCTGGCTTATGCCCTTGCTCATGGAATAGCTCATAAAGCAACCCAAATCCTTCAGGCGTTGAGAACAGCCCAAGCTGCCTGCGGGCACCTGCACGAAGGCGACCTATGAACTTGTCTACAGCGCGTTGAGCAATCTCCACCTTTGATGTATCAATTTCATCAGCGCAAATCCAGGCGCAGTTAAGGCCGATGATCCGTGACCAGTTCTCCATGCTGCGGCACAGGATCGTCGCTGGCCCTGTCGGTAGATGCAGCGTGAACTCAGGCAAAGGGCTCGCCCTGTACTCGTAGTCGATGCCATAACCCTCCAGGAAGTCCTCCAGGCTGCGGATCACCACGTCGCGCACCAGGGGGCCAGTAGGGGCAAACATCACGCCCAGCTCGCCTGGGTTATCCATGCTGAGCAGGACAGACCAGGCGCACATGGTCCGCGACTTACCGCAGCCGAAGCCTCCAACGAACCCCACGATCCGGTGTTCGGTGTCTTCGATCATGGTCCGCTGGTAGGGCAGCAGATCGCCAATGATGCGCTGGCGTAGATCAGCAGCTGCGTCCGCGTCGATGCTGACCTTTGCCAACTCAGCCGGCGGGTCTAGGAGCAGGCCGCCGGGGCAATGGTCGAGGAGGGTCACTTACCGGCCAGCCCGACCAGTTCAGCTTGCAGGCGGATGGCGTTGAGGGCCACCTGCATTTGGCCACGGCGTTCGGCTTGTTGACGGATGGAGCGAATACCACCGAGCAGTTCAGAAAGGAAGGCGGGGCGAGCCATCTCGCAATCCTTTTCAAGGAGGGTGTAGGCGCGAGAGAGATAGGTTTCGCCTTGGCGTTCGCTGAGGCCCCATTCCTCCGTGGCAAAGCGCAGGATGTCCGAGCGTGACTTTCCGTCGCAGAGCATCCCGTAAATGGTTTGCGTGCGGAAGGTTGACTCATTTTTGGTGGCTTTTTTACGCAACCGAAGGAAAGGGGTAGTGAAAGCAGGTTAGGTGAGGTGCTGACGATCGGGCTGGGCAGGGGTAAGGAGATTTTGAAGGCGCTTGATTTCAGCGGCCATGAGGTCGCAGCGCTGAAGGGCTTCAGCAGCGATTTGGAAGGGATCGGCAGCGGACTGGGCGAGTTCGCGTCGAAGTGTGGGGATGGATCCGGTGGACGGGGCCATGCGCCTCCGTGCTTTGGTCAAGGGTATTTTAACAATCTGTCAAGAAGGGCTCGGGTCATACGGTTGCGCAGGGCTAGATCGCCTGGTACGCTCGATGGGTCAATCCGACACACCAGGAGAGAACGACTTGTCACGCCGGGTGAACCTGCATCTGCCCGATGATTTCGTTGGCCAGATCGAAGCGCAAAAACCCAAATCCATTGCCCTGTCTGCGTTTTGCGCTTTGCTGATCGAGCAAGCACTTGACGCACCCCTGCGCAGTGGTATGGTTTTAGAATCAACGGGGGGTAAGGGGGGTTCCAAACCTCTTAACTCTTCTCTAAATAAACCTTCTAAAGACTTGTCTTTAGAAGAAAAGAAGAAGAAGGAGAAGCCAGCTTTTTCAAATCGAGTGATCAGCCCTGATCTGGTGCCTGATGACCTGCTCGATTGCCAGCAGCTTCTGCCTGAGTTCTGGTCGGTCAAGAAAGGGGTGCGCTCTGAGAGCGTCTGGAACCGCATCTGCGGCAGGCTCAGGGCCTGGGCCCCTGAGATGCGTCGCGAGGCCCTGGAGAGGGCCATAACGAACGGCTGGGGCGATGTATTTGAGCCCAAGCCCCATGCCCCTGCGCAGGGCTTCAGGCGGGAGAAGTCGATTGCCGAGCTGTCCGCAGAAATGGAAGCGATGCCAAGCCTGGACGAAATGCTCCGCGCCAAGGGGATGAAGCAATGAGGCAAGCGTCTTTCTCCTTGGGGCTGCGGGTCATCACCGCGTCCATCCCTTACATGAAAAAACTGGGCGAGGACGAGATCAAGGGCCTTTGGCTTTTGCTTGACGATCGGATCAAGCAAGACGTGTCTGACGAAGCATGGCTATGGGCCGTCAAGATTCGCCTTACTGAGCGCGGCGCGGACAAAGACCAGCCGATCACCTGGCAAGTGCTCAGGCACTTGTATCGGTTGGAGAACGGAGCGCCAAACATCCGCTGGGGGCTAAAGGAAGACATTTCCGACCGCATTGCCCTGTGCTGCACCTACGAAGACATAGACAGGCGTGCTTTTGATATTGGGCACCACCAGCAGATGCTGGCGGCTCAGCGCGAGGAAGAGGCCGGCAGCAACCCGATGTTGGAGGGGCTGCTGTGAGGCCCGCTTTCGACCTGGCAGCAGTGCGCAGGACGCTCCAGTACGGCATTGACCAGGGCTACTGGACCCTGGAGCAGCTGGATCGTCACCCCAAAGGCCACCTGCGGCCCGAGACGTACCGCAACCTGCTTCGCGACGAACCCCTTGAGCCGAGGGTGCAAGTAACGGCACCTCGCGATTTCATTCCGCCGCCAACCACTACGCCTGCCGAGCCTGATGAGGAGGATTGGATCTGATGGCTGAACACTCGCTTAGCTCTGTGACGAGCGAACTGGTGACGCATGGCATCCCGCGTTGGTTTCCACCTGACACCGATGAGCCGGTGGGCATCCCTAGATCGGCGTGGTGGCTGTCTGACCCCCTAGAGGGCAGCAGGGGCACCCTGCACGTTTGCGGGCAGGTAGGGGAGGCTTCCTGGCAGCTGGAGGTGGGCTACTGCCTGGACTGCGGGGAAGTGGTGGACATGCTGGCGATCGAGAACTACTGCGGCCATGAGGTTGCTTCGATGGGCTTCTGGCCTGGGCTGAAGACAGCGATCGGGTTTGCGCTGTCGATGGTTGAGCTGTGGGAAGAGGAGTGCGAGAGGGCGCAGTGAGGAGTTTGAAGTTTTGCGACAGGAGGGCTCCTTCGGGGGCCTACCCCTAGATAGGGGTATACCCATGGGTTATGGTTCATACATCGGCAGGGGGAGACAACCCCGTAAGCCCGGAGCCAAGCCTGATGCGAGAGGCCGACAGGGTTCCCCCGACGCTCATGGCTCACCTATTACTGCCCACCTAGGAAGCGCGAGCTGCGGATCGAATCCGTTAGGTGGGCCTGGGGCTCATACCCCTACCTACACGTTCCTTAGGAGAACACCATGAACAAGCAAATCGTTTGGCAAGCCAAGTGGGCCTTCATTCCCACCATGGACCAGCGCGCCGACCGCCGCAGTCACCTCTGTGTAGCAGTCGCTGACGACGGCGACACAGTGACAGTGCTGCCCACCAGCACTAAGTCCGTCAACGGACGCCCCAACCAGCGCCCCATCCTCTGGGGTGGTGCTGAGGTCTACCCGGCCACCAACCGGGTGTTCACCATGCCCCGCTCTGAGTGGGTCAACCTCCGCCTTGCCGAAGCTCATCACCAGCCCGACAAGGCCACCCGTGGCTTCCTTAAGCAGGAGCTGTGCCGGGCCTGAGATCAGCCGTGAGGCGCCGGATCGAATCCGGCCTCAGGTCATTGCCCCAACCGGGGCATCTATCCGTTCCATAGGAGAACACCATGTCTCAGTTCACTATCCCCGTCTGCCAGTCCGAGGGTTACGGCAATGCCGATCTGATGGACATCGCCACCGGCCTCCGGGCCATGGTGAAGGGCAACCTGCCCCAGTCCAAGCCCGCCGCCCCGATAGTGGTGGGTGAGGTCCTGCCCCAGTCCGGCCCCCGTGAGCATGTGGCCCGCCGTGCCGCCCAGATCAAGGGCAGCCGGTTCGTCAGCCTTGCCCGCTGTGAAGAGCAGGCCTGGGCTGAGTTGTCCTATGCCGCCTCCAATGAGGTCGTATGGGCCAATGGCCGGAGCCTGAAGGGAATGCCTGCCGTAAGCAGCATTCAGCACACCGGGGAATCCATGGAGGAAGACCCGGATGAGTTGGGCCTGTTTGGCACCACCGATGGCACCATCCTTGACCAGTTGGCATCCGATGAGGAGGCCGCCTGGAAGGTGGAGGCCGTCAAGGCCGCCCTGTCTGACCGTGAGTGGGCTGCCATTCAGATGAAGGCCGAGGGCCTGCCTGATGCAGCCATTGCCGAAACCTTGGATACCAGCCTGCCCACCGCCAAGAAGGTGGTCCGCCAGGCCCGTGCCAAGGCCAAGGCCGCATTGGCCTGACAGCAGGGGGTATCGACCCCCCTCAACGGCCCCTTAACAGTAGGGGCACCACTAAAACCCCATAGGAGGAACCATGACCCGCACCAACAACACCGCCCTAGCCGCCCTCGCTCAAGAGGAGATGTTCGCCTGGGCTATTGAGGCCGCCGCCATCTCTGACCGTGTTAATGAGATGTTCCTGGGCAATGCCCAGGGTGGCCAGGCTGACCTTGATGATTATGAGGTCCGCCAGCTGATGGCTGAGGGCTTCTAGCCCTAGGGGGTATCGACCCCCCTCAACGGCCCCTTAACAGTAGGGGCGCTCATTCATCCCTAGGAGATCATCATGCAAAGCCTCACCCGCAAGCCGGTCGCCAAGCCGTTCGTCCTGAGCCAGCTGGCACTGGCCGAAGACCAAGCCTGGCAGGCTGAGCTGGCCGCCCGCAAGGCCGTCCGCCCCTTGCCCACCAAGCCCACTTGGGCCTGACTAGGACCGCCATTCATAGGAGATGCCATGACCCTGCAATACCACCAGACCCTGATCACTCCCTTTGAGGTGGCCGCACTGCACAACCTCATCGCCCGTTCCGAACAGGGCCCTGACCGTGACACCGCTTACCGATGGCTATGCCATGCCCGCAGTGGCCTTTATGCCGAGTGGGCCGCCCTGCCCGATGGCCACCATCTGAAGGATGCCTACAGAGATGAGGCCTGGAAGTGGGATGACCAGGATCTTGCCTCCATCCCGCAGGACCGCCTAGCCAGTCCCGATGCAGTCCGTTCCATCGGAGACAGCATCAATGCCTAAGCCCCGCCAGGTCCGCATCCAGCTCACTGGAGGCATCGGTGACCTTGAAGCCTGGGCCGAAGACCTCCACGCCATCGCGGCAGAAAAGGGCTTCGTCCAGCACTTCCAAGACGGCCCGACCCGCTTCGGTGAAGTCGGCCCCCTCCACAAGCTCGTTATCGGCTACATCCAAAAACCATGAACCCCACCCAAGCGATTCACAACCGAGATCCCGCCGCGCTCGACGCAGCGTTCAACAGCCTGGAGGAGGCCGCGCAGTTCCGAAACGAGGTGCTGCCGTCGCTGTCGCCTGATGAGTGCCGATGGTTCTGGCAGCAGGTGATGAGCCCTGAGCAGCTGGCCCGCACTCTCGACGCCGTGCGTGATGTTTGCCTGGCCGTTGCCGACGAGATGGAGCTGCTGCCCAGCGTCCATTACAGCCTTGGCATGGTGGGCGACTTGCCCACGCTTGTGTGCTCTGAGGTCGTTTCGCGGGTGTTTTATGCCCGTCTAGCGCCTGAAAGGCACTCAATCCTGCGCTTTTACCTGCAAATCACGGACTAACGACTTTCCATACGGCTCCGTATGGTTTAACGTAAGAGGCGAAACGGGCTCAGACGAGCCCGTCCGATGGGGGTGCTGCCCCATCGCTGACGAGCCAGGCCACCTACCACAGTGCCTTACCGCACTGTACCGAACTGGCGCGCGCAGTCATAGCGATCAAACCACCTACCCCTGCTTAGACACATGGCTTTCGACTTTTCTGCTTTCTTCGGCGGCGACTCCAAGCGTCCTGTTGAGTTCATCGGCCTCACCTCTGACCAGACCAGCGAATTGCTGGGCGATCAGTTCGGCATTTCCAAGGCCCTGCTTGAGAACTACCCCGACGTGACCAAGCGCGGCGACGGCCCTAACGCCATCGCTAAAGCCCTGATCGTGTTCGAGGCCAATGGCCGCGACACCACCTATGAAGAGATCGGGCAGGCTTGTGGCACCAGTGTCGACACTGCCTACCAGCAGATGGGCAAGGCCCGTAAGTGGGTCGAAGCTGGCCTGAAGCTCAAGATTGAGCACAGCGGCGACCGCATCTTCCTGGTGACCAACGAGTCGCTGGCTCTCAAGGCCGAGCGCCTGGACGGCCACATCCAGAAGATGGAGCGCGTGATGGAGAGCCTGGTGAGCGATGTGAACAGCATCCGCCAGTCCGGCCAGGTTCCTGTTCTGCCCGGTAAGGCCGCTGCACTGCTCGGCGGCTACGAACAGATGCGGCAGCTGGAGGGCAGCCAGAACGGCTGAGTCTCTGCTGATTGAGTTCTTTACCCCTGCCTAGCGGTAGGGGTTTTTTATTCCCTTCTGGACTGACATGACCCAAACCATTACGAACAACGCGCCCCACGTCATTGACGTGGTGCTCAGCAACGAGCGGCAGCAAGCCCTCGACGAGCAGTGCAACAAAGTCACAGCCCTGCTCGGCTCTGCCTTCTTCAACAAGGTTGATGCTGTGCGTGAGCTGGAGGCCATCCGCTGGACTGGCGAATGGACCTACGACAATTTTTGGAACGAGATCGACGGCATTGAGGGTTACACCCCGGCCCAGCTCGCCAAGATCCCTCGGGACTGGGTGACATATGTGGACTTGGTGCGCCAGTTTCGCATTGAGGGTGAGCCGATCACTGAAACCATGTATAACAACCTTCTGGCTACCGGGTGCTTGGTTGACGCCATCAACCTCCGCAACAGCCAGGGTGAAGGGAAGGAGCTGCCACTGCCTGCCAACCCGGCCCAGGTGCAGCCGTTTCGCGGCCTGATTGCAAGAGCAGAATCTGGGGCTGCACATGCGCAGTCCCAAAGGGATCTATCTGGCTTTGCCCCTGCGTTCCGCAAGCAGATCGAGAATAACTGGGTCAACAGCGAGCCCTATCTGCCCGCTGTCGAACAGGTGGATGCAGTCAATGCTTGGGCCGACTGCTGGGATGCCCTGCCCTCTGATCGGCAATACGACAACCTGAACCGCCCGGTGCCGCCCTCCTATCACTGGTCGCGGGGGGTTTTGTCCGCCGCCCAGACCGAACCCACTGCCAAGGGTGAAACGGTCAAGCTCCCCTCTCGTCCTGCTATTGATTCCACCGTCCGCAAGGCTGTGGCAGAGAAGACCGAGAAGGAGTCGGCCGAGTTCAAGAAGATGATGGCCGACATTCGGGAGCGCAGGGAGGACATCGGCGCTCGTAATGAGCAGGAGCGCATCGCTGCTGAGATCCGCCGGAAGGAAGCGGCTGAGCAGGATGAAATCAAGGGCTATGTCCGTGAATACTCCTTCGCCATCAATGAGGTGCTCCAATCCAGCCAGAAGCTGCTGACCTTCCTCAAGAAGCTAAGCAACATCAAAGGCACCGAGTACCTGGCCGAGATGCGGGCCTTCGACCTGGGCATCGTCTCCTGTCGGGATGACGTGCAGCGGTTCCAGTTGATGCAAGAGCGCATCGGTGAGGTCTTCAAGCTGGCCTCCAGCTCAAACCCACCGACCGGCATCGACATGGCCACCTTCGACGTTGACACGGAGGTGGCCTGAAATGCAACTGGCGAAAGCGGACGCAGAGCTTCTCTTAGAGGTTCTGCATTGGAACTGCATCAACTTTGAAAACAAGTTCAGCCTGATTCCAAGTGTCCGCGAAGTGCAGCAGGAGAAGCTCGGTCAAATGAGAAACCTCCAAAGCCGCATCAAGCAGGGCCTCAAGCTCTCCTGACTTACGCCCCCCTTTCGGGGGGGGCTTTCTGTCCTGCCCTGGTGGGGCCGCTGGTTCGATTCCGGCACAGGATCTTTCACCTACACCAACACCATGCCAACCCCAACACCTGAGTTCTTTGAGAAGCTGATTAGGACGCTCGGTTCTGAAGAGAAGGCCCTTGAGTATCTGGGGCGCTGGAGCGAAGCGATTTTAGATCCAACATTGCCTGACGAAGACGAGGTGCTCACCAATGTTTGACGACCTCCCCCTATTTCTCTATTCCGCTGCACCGCACAACGGGACTGATACCAGCCGCGAGGCAGCCGAAGCAATCAAGCCCGACCTTGGCCGCTTGCACCGCCTGGTGCTGGATGCCATCGCCAACGCACCTGATGGGCTGACCTGTCGGGAGGTGGAGCTGATCACAGGGCTGTCGCATCAGACGGCCTCTGCCCGGCTTAATGAGCTGGCCAACTGCCAGCCGCCACACGTTGAGCACCGGCTTGAGGAAGGTGGGCAACGGTTTCGGCGTAGGCCAACTGGGCCACGGTCTTCAGGGCGGGTGTATTTCGCTTGCCTTGTCCTTGCCTGATACGCCCCCTGAGGGGTATACTCCATTCATACGCCACCCCATCCCATGGCCATCACACCCGAAAAAACGATCATCGGCGGCCTTGTCGCCGTCATCGGCGCCTGCGCCCTGCTCAACGCCATCAACCCGCCCAAGTCCATCGCCCTCCCCCCGGCCCCCGCTACCCCTGAGTCGGTTGCCCAGAAAAACGAGCTGAAGGTGCGCTGGGAGTGCGAAGACGCAATCAAAGCCAAGCTGAACGACCCAAACAGCTACGAGGCCCGCAACGTCGAAACCCTCACCGCAACAGACGCAACCAAGTCCACATGGGTCCAGGTGCGGGTTGACTTTGGCGCCCGTAACGGCTTCGGCGGGGTAGTCCCCGGCAGGGCTGTTTGCAACTTCGACCGCAACGCCCAGCTGATCGCTTCAGCCATCGCCTGATGCTCGACCCCCTCCCCCTCCACTTCGACGAGGCCGCCCACCGCTACTGCTGGACCCCCACGGGCGAATGGCTGGCCTACTCCGTCACCCGCGTCAAAGCCGTCGAAATGTCCGCCAAACAGCGGGCAGCGCTCGACAAGACCAAACCCATCTGGGAGCCTCGCGGCAAACACGTTCACGCCTGCCTGGAAACCTTCCTGCTAGGCGAAGCGCTACTGGACCCCGGCGACTACGGCGAGTGGGTGGCCCCGCTCCTCGACCATCCGATCTGGAAGCGTGTCGAACCCGTCGCCGTTGAGCACCGGCTCTGCGACCTCAAGCACAGCATCGGCGGCTCATGCGATGCCCTGGTGCGCGATAAGGCCAACGGCAATCTGCTGTTATTGGATCTCAAAACCCAGAGCAGCGAGCGAGCCAGTACCTACGACACCAGCGTTCAACTGGGTGGCTACCTGTCCATGCTGATCGACCACTACCGACTGGATGTGGCCGATTGCCTCACGGTCTGGAGCCGCCCCGGCAAAGCGCTGGTGACACGCGCCAAACCTGACGACTGCCTCGGCGCCTGGGTCGATGCCCTCGACGCCTTCAAGCTCCGCCAGGACTTCCTCTAGCCAAACCCCCTACCCCTGCTAAGGACTATGAAGATCCAACCTCAAGCCGTCCTGGGCTTCCTGCTCGGGCTCGCTACCGCCACCGCCGTCTCCCTCTCCTATGCAGAACCTCAGTCTTCTCACTCGGCTCCTCGTTTGGATGTTGAGCAAGCGGCCCGAAGTGCTGGAGCTGAACCTGACCGTGGAGGACACAAGGCAACCAGCTACCCCACAGGTGAGTTCACCGGCCCCTGACCCTTTCTACGAAATCCCAAATCTGGAGCATCTTGACGATGACAAGCACGTTGCAAACTGCCGAGACTTCCTGGATCACCTCTACGGACTGCCAACCGCCGATCCTCACGGCACCGGAGGCCGCAGCGAGGGTTCGTGACCTGAAAGAAGCGAAGCAGGTCATTGAGGCCGAAATCGACGATCTGCTGGCCTTCTTGACCGAGCAGCACGAATCGGGCGCAATGGACGACCTGACCTATGAGCCAGGCGTTTATGAGTTCACCGGCCTCAAGTTGACCCGCAGCAGCCGGACCACCTACCAGTACAGCCCGGCGGTCAAGGAGCTGCAGCAGGCTGAGCAGAAAAGCGGCCTGGCCACGCCCAAGACCAGCGAGTTCTGGACGGCGAAGCTGCTGTGAGCAGTTTTACTTTTACTGTTTGCGGCACACCCGCCCCGCAAGGGTCAAAACGATCACTGGGGAACGGGATCATGGTCGAGTCATCCAAGGCAGTTAAGCCCTGGAGGCAAGATGTGAAGTTCGCCGCGCTGGCGAGTCTTTCGCCCGACTGGAGCAAGACAGGCCCATTTGCTTTGTCAGTGGTATTTCGCTTCCGCCGGCCAGCCTCTCACTTCGGCAAGCGGGGGCTTAAGCCATCTGCCCCGCTTCATAACGTCTCCGGTCGCCACGGCGACCTTTCCAAGCTCATCCGGTCAACAGAGGATGCAATGACAGGCATCGTCTACGACGACGACCGCCAAATCGTCACAGCAAACGCCTCAAAACGGTATTGCATAGGCGACGAGCCACAGGGGGCCGTAATCACGGTCACCGCTCTTGCCCCTGCGTAGGGGTATACCCTGCGATCTAAGCATGGAACCCATCACCCGGAAGCAAGCCCAAGAGCAAGGGCGGCAGTTTTATTTCACCGGCAAGCCGTGCAAGCGTGGGCACCTGGACTGGCGCCATACGAGCACCCATCAGTGCGCACCCTGCAAGAGGCTCTGGCACCACGACGACTACGCTTCGCGCAACCCGCTTGAGCACCGCCTGCGCCCCAATTTTCAGCTTTCCTGCGCTCAGTGCAAGCAAGAAATAGTCTTAGAAGGGGCCGCAAATGGCTATGTTGGCTCCTCTTTTTGCAAAATAGCCGACTCCTACAAAGAGCGTTCATACTGCAGTAAAGCTTGCGCGGATCGTCACTATTCAAGGCGATCCGACTTGGCAGGGCGCAAGCGCAGGCGCTACAACGCCGACTCGCTTTACAGAAAAAAGCTGCTTTACGCGCAACAGCTAGTCCGCCAATCAACGGCCTACAAGGAGAGGCAATCTAAGTATCATCGTACGTGGCGCGGGCTTAACAAAAAGGCTCGCGCTAGCTATCAGCTGAAGTGGGAGCGCCATCGCCGCGCAACCTATCTTGAGCACCGACTGAAAGGCTGCCTGCGGCATCGCATTTGTGAAGCTGTCAAACGCGGCCTCAAGTCGGCGGCCACTGCCGAGCTTGTCGGGTGCGCCGTAGGGGAACTTCGCGCTCATCTAGAGGCCCAGTTCCAGCCTGGGATGACCTGGGGCAACTGGACGAAAGACGGCTGGCACATCGACCACATACGCCCCTGCGCCAGCTTCGACCTCACCGACCCTGAGCAGCAGCGCCAGTGCTTTCACTTCACCAACCTGCAGCCGCTTTGGGCCTCTGACAACTGCTCCAAAGGGGCCAAGTGGTGATGCTGCTGTCTGCTGCAGATGTAAAGCAATAAGGGAAGCGCAGGGGAACGGGGGCCGCGTTGCCCCTATGTTGGGGTATACCCATCCCGTACCATGCCGTGTCCACCCAGCAAGAAGCCATACCCGAACGTGTTGCATTTGGCAAACTTGTGCGTCAATGGTTCAAGCGCAACGGCTGGCCGCAAGACGTACCCCACCGCCTAGCCAAGTTCACCGGGGCCGCCGGCCCATGGAACAGCCAGGTCAGTCAGGTGATGCAGGGGAAGCTCGACCCCAAGCCCGCGTTCTTTGTGGCCTTCGGCGCCTTCAACCGCGCCGTTGCCGAACAGGACTTCCGTGGCGTCACTGATCGCCGCCTCCTCGACCAGCTCAAAGATGCCTCGCCCCTCTGTGACGACAGGGGCCAGGCGTATGACGCACCCGGCCTGTTCGCCCTGTTCACCGGCCTGGCCGAGCTGCCCGAGTCCTACCCCGCCATCCCTGAGATCAGCGACCAGGAGGCCAAGTCGCGCAGTGAAATG
>Ga0164292_10003750_pt1 | contig 12402 bp, 9 predicted proteins | sample GEODES117metaG_FD_111486 | JGI IMG/M metagenome (GOLD analysis project Ga0164292, IMG submission 111486) | Eutrophic lake water microbial communities from Lake Mendota, Wisconsin, USA - GEODES117 metaG | ecosystem: Environmental > Aquatic > Freshwater > Lake | place: USA: Lake Mendota, Wisconsin... | reverse complement strand
TGGCTACCCCACACCCGGAAATGGTTCGACCAACATCATTTCTGATTTTATGTTTCCTGGTGATTCAGACCCCTTTAATTGGGGAACCAAAGGGATAGACCCTGGATTTGACTGGCGGGAGCAAAATACGGGAGCTGCTCCGAATACGCCGGGCGACCGTCGTTTTATGCAATCTGCCGGACCATTTACGTTAAAGCCAGGCTTGGTTAATGACATAACCATTGGAGTTGTTTGGGCCAGAACATCGACTGGAGACCCCTATGAGTCTGTTATAAAAGTATTGACGGCCGATCAAAAGGCTCAGTCTTTGTTCGAAAACTGCTTCCGAGTATTAAACGGTCCAGATGCGCCGGATTTGAATGTGCAAGAGCTTGACCGGGAACTGGTTCTTTTCTTGACCAACAAAGCTATTTCCAACAACTACTTAGAGGAATACGAGGAATTGAATTATTTTATTCCTGAGTTTGAATTGAAAACGACTCCAATTACAAAGGATACCACTGTTTTTTCTCCGGCTTGGTCTCGTTTGATTATCGATAATGGAGACACCCTATTTGTCTTTAACTCTACACCCATCAATGGTTCGAATGCCGACACCACCATCCAATTGTTTGATGGAATTGGGAACGTGGTTGGAACTCAATATGGGTTTAATTCGAACCCAAGTTTTCCGGTTATAACCACCATTAATTTGGGCAATAAGGTAGATTCTGTGTTCAACGACCGGATGATTCGTTTTCAAGGGTATATGATTTACCAATTGAAAGACGCCACGGTAACGGCTTCAGATATTTTTGGCGATGACGGAAACACCAAAGCTCGTTTGGTTGCTCAATGCGACGTGCGCGATTTTGATGCCAACGGAAATCCAATAGGTCGAATTGTAAACTTTGAATTCGATGAAGAGCTCGGATTTTCCGTTCCCAAGGTCAAAGTAAACGGCAGCAACGAAGGGATTGTTCACTCGTTCAACTTGAAAGACGATCAGTTCGCTTTGGGCGATAAGCGGTTGGTGAACCACAAGAAATACTACTACATGACCTTGGCTTATGGATACAACAATTTTAGGAATTACGACCCCAATGACCCATTGCAATTAGATGGTCAAAAGGAGCCGTTTTTCTTGGGCCGCAGAAACATTAAAGTAACTACAGCCATTCCCCATATTCCTGTTCCTGAGTTAAATGGTACGGTTCTGAATGCCTTGTACGGTTCTGGGCCTCAAATTGTTCGGGTAGAAGGCCGAGGAAACGGAGGCAACAACCTAATGTTAACTTCTGAAACAGAGACAAAGATTCTTAATTCACCCGACCACCGGGCCGACACCTTGGTGTACGACTTCGGAATGGGTCCTGTGAATGTGAAAGTCATTGATCCATTGAAGGTTCGTGGAGGCAATTATCAGCTTCGCATTTTGGATGATAATTCAGGGGCCGATGGAACCATCAATCCCAATGCCCGCTGGGTATTGCTTGAGCCGGGCAGTCCATTTGGCGATACGGTCGCTTTTTCGGAGAAGGATATGTCAACTCCGTATGAGCAAATAATGTATGACCGTAGAGACATACCCGGTTTGGATCCATTCCTTGGGTTCTCGATTACCTTAAATCAGGTTACCAATCCCGGCCCTGCCTACACAGTGCTTAATGGCATTTTGTTTGATCGCCGCGAAATTGAAAACGGATTTATTTCGGCCACCACTACCAATTCCAAGCCAGGCAACAATTGGCTGGGTTTCTTTGGAGACCAAAATACCGGCAATGCAGGAAATTGGATTAGGTCAGGCACGACCGATTCTGAACAGGATCCTCAATGGAACTCAAACTTTATAGAGTTGGTTGTGGGTGGAAACACTGAATTGCTTTGGATGGATCCTGAGGCTTCGTTTGAGCGAAATATCTCTTTCTTTGGTGGTGGAGGTATTGTACCCTACATGCTTACAAGCTCAGCCAGCATCTATCAAGATGAAGACCAAAACCAATTGCCAGCGCATCAGCTTGCTTCTGGGGCCATTGTAAGCATTGAAGGGCGTGTAATTACGGCGGCCAAAATGCCGAACATCCTTCCTTCGGTTGATTTGGTGTTGACCAGCGACCGTTCAAAGTGGACCCGCTGTCCTGTTATTGAAACCCAAGATTTCGCGGCTTTGGCCTACAAGCATCCAAGTTTGGCAACCGGCCCCGAAAAACTTTCGCTTCGGCATAGTCCATCTGTTGATCAGAACGGAAAGTTCGCTATTCCCGGTGCAGGAAGCAGCAGCAATCCAAGCGATGCGAATTACATTTCGGAGTGGGGGTATTCTTGGTTCCCAGGCTATGCCATTGATGTTGAAACAGGCCAACGGTTGAATCTGGCCTTTGGAGAGGACTCCTACCTGTCGGGCAACAATGGGCGTGATATGTTGTTTAACCCTTCTGTTGTAGATTTTACAACCTTAGAAGGTGTAATTTCAAATTTCGGGGATTTTCTTGCCGCCGGCAAACATTATGTTTATGTGTTTGGGGCCAATCCGCTTGAACAACCTTTTGCATCCATGCCGGGCTACGATGCTGGGGAAACCATGAAAGGGTATTTTTTGGATAACACAGGAAAACCACGCAGCGTAATGCCATCAAGCATTCAACGTAATTTGTGGAGAAGCTGTGCATGGGCAGGTATTCCCTACCATGCCAAAGGCACCAATTGGTTGAGCAGCGACATTCGCTTAAGCCTACGGGTAACCAAACGCTATCAAACTGGACTTAGCGGTGTTCACACCGTGGCCAATCCATCGAACAACAACCGTCCGATGTACAACTTCTCAATGGACAAGTTGACTCCGACCATTGGCGACAATCCAGCAGCCCGTGCTGCGCTCGATTTGATTCAGGTGGTCCCCAATCCATACTATGCCGCCAGCAACTACGAAACCAGTCAAGTAGATAGCCGGGTGAAAGTGGTGAACCTACCCGACAACTGTACGGTAACGATTTATGCATTGAATGGCACCTTGGTGCGGAGGCTGGAAAAAGGAACCAGCTCCATAACCTCACTCGACTGGGACATGAAGAATTATGCCAATATTCCCGTAGCTAGTGGCTTGTATCTGTTTCACATTAAAGCTCCAGGCATTGGAGAACGCATTGTGAAATGGTACGGGGTGATGCGCCCAATAGACTTGGATTCCTTCTGACGATTAGAACTGAAGTATGATGAACTCATTTTTTACTAAAACCCACAAGGTGAGAAGCCTAGCCGCGCTGGCTCTTGCTTTTTCTTGCCTATCTCTGCAAGCCGGAAACGAAGACCGCGCAGGCAGTGCAGGCAGCACCGATTTGTTGATTAACCCTTGGGCACGCAGTTCCGGTTGGGCCAATTCTAGCACCGCCATTGGCCGAGGTTTAGAGTCGGAATTCATGAATGTAGCGGGTTTGGCATTTACGGACCGCACAGAATTGCTGTTCACCCATACCCGTTGGTTGGCTGGGTCAGACATCGGTATCAGTGCCTTTGGTTTTGCCCAAAATTTGGGAAAAAATCGAGGAGTCTTGGGTATTACTGTTGCCAGCCTTGGGTCGGGCGATATTCAGGAAACCACCACTGAACAGCCTGAGGGCACAGGTTCGGTGTACAGTGTGAACAACCTGAATTTAGGCATTTCGTACGCGAAATCCTTCTCAAAATCCATTCATGGAGGGGTAACGATCAGGCTGATTAACCAGGCTATTGCCAACGTTTCGGCCGCGGGTTTTGCCATTGATGCCGGTATTATCTACAAAACAAGCATCGGCAATAAAAAGAAAACGGCGCCCGGTTTTGGCGAAGACAATCTTCACTTTGGAATTAACCTGAAGAACATTGGGCCCCGAATGATTGCCATCGGCGATGGTTTGACGGTGAAAAACGAAAGCCCCATTTTCGGTGCACCCGTTTCTCAGCAACAGCGTTCAGCTGAATTCGAAATGCCTGCATTAATGAACATCGGTCTCGCCTATGTTCAGTATATGGCAAAAAAGCACAAATTAACCACCGCCTTTAACTTTACCACCAACAGCTTTACCAAAGACCAGTTCTTGTTGGGATTGGAATACGACTTTAACTCTATGTTGCAGTTGCGTGGCGGATATTCTTTTGAAAGCGGTATTTTTGGAGAGCGCGATGGGGTGCAAGCCGATTTGTTGAATGCTTTTACAGGCCCTTCCGCTGGCTTCTCGTTCGAAAGTCCCCTCAAAAAAGAAGGCCGCACCAAAATAGGCGTGGATTATTCTTTCCGGGCCACTTACAATTTTAGCGGGGTGCACACCTTCGGAGTACACATCTTGCTTTAATCTCTACTTTTTCCTATTTTCGCTTAAGCAGAAAGCCTCCGGGCTTTCTGTTTTGCTTTTAATGCAATTGTTATGGCATATACGTATTTAACAAAAGAGGGCTATCATAAGCTCAAAACGGAATTGGAAGACCTGGTGAAGGAGCGTCCTAAGATATCGGCCCAAATTGCCGAAGCACGAGACAAAGGCGACCTGTCTGAAAATGCCGAATATGATGCGGCCCGCGAAGCCCAGGGAATGCTTGAGTTGCGGATTTCTAAACTGCAACAAACGGTTGACAAAGCTCGGATCATCGAAGAAGGTCAAATGGACAACACAAAGGTCTATTTGCTGGCCCGGGTTAAAATTCAAAACCTGAAGAACAACCAAGAAATGACCTATCAGATTGTTTCTGAACGCGAAGCCGACCTGAAGGCCAGTAAAATTTCGGTGGATTCACCCATTGGGAAGGGATTGCTAGGAAAATCAGTGGGCGACATCGCCCAAATTACAGCACCAGGGGGTTTAATTCAATTCAAGGTTATTTCTATAAACGCGGAATGAGCAGTTTGTTTACCCGCATGATTCAGGGAGAAATACCCTGTCATGTGGTTGCAGAAAACACCGAATTCTTAGCGATTTTAGATGTTTTTCCCCGAAATACCGGGCACACCTTGGTGTTTCCTAAGCAGGAAATAAACCATGTTCAGGACATGGATTCAGCCCATTTTGCTCGTTTGTCGGAATTTGCCCACAGGGTAGGTTCCATGTTGCATCGAGAACTGCCTTCAAAACGGATTGGTTGGGCTATTGCTGGCTTTGAAGTGCCTCATGTGCACATCCATTTAATTCCTGCCAATACCATGGACGACATGAATTTGCACCGCTCGGCGGAACCGGCCGATCCGGAGCAGCTTGCCCAACTTGCGGCCAAATTGCGGGAATCGGCTTTTTTTTAGTTCGCCTCTACGCGAAACGAATAATATTCCATAACGGCATTGGCCAAGAGGGCCTTGCAGGCCTGTTCTGCCATGGCTTCTGCCTCTGAGTCCGATTCGGCTTGCACTTCAAACCGGATTTGCTTTCCCACCCTAACCGATGTTGCAGAATCTAAGCCCAAGGCTTGCAAGCCGCGCTCTACGGCTTTTCCCTGCGGGTCTAGCAATTCTTCCAGCGGCATAACCGTTACATGAATGACATATTGAGCCATGGCTTGTGTTTGTGCAAAGATAGCTTGCCGTTGCGAATTTTGAGGGCTATGGACATTAAAACAACCCTGGAATGCATAAAATCGGTTTTTAAAAACCCCCGGTTTTCAATTAAAGAGGGTTGGTGGTTTCCATGTCCATTGAACGGCGGTGCTCTTCTTTGATTTGATGCTTTTATTCCGGCCGCATTTCGGACTTCGTTGAATTTTTATCGCAACATTAAAATCCGATTATCTTTGAAATACGAACCAAAGAACCCTGAAATTATGAATCGCTTCCTAGTTTATTTGTTTGCCGCTTTTTATGGGCTTACTCAGGCTCAAGGGGTGTTGATATCAAATCAGGCTGGCCTGCCAGATTCATCTGCAATTTTAGAGTTGGCCGACACGACCAAAGGATTTTTGCCTACAAGGTTGACCACCAATCAACGAAATGCCATATCCAATCCGGCGGAAGGCCTTATCATTTTCAATACCGATTCTAAATGTTTTGAAGGGAAAACGCCTTCGGGCTGGAAATATTTGGCTTGCGATTGCAATTCGGCCCCTACAGCCCCAACGCAGGTGCAGGTTCCCTCCGGATTTTGTCCAGGAACTTCCGGTCATGGAATTGTTGTCGCTGCTGTGTCGGGGGCAAGCTCCTATTCCTGGCAGGCGCCTCAAGGCCTACAAATTGACTCGGGGCAAGGTGGAAGCACCTTGTACGTTTCTGTTTTAAATTCGTTTGCCGATACGCTGTGGGTAACTGCCGATAATGCATGTGGGTCCTCTTTGCCATTCCCTGTTCTGCTTTCGCCCGCCTTGCCCAATCCGGGTTTTAGTCCAACCACGGTGTCTGTTAATTTAGCCACCACCCTGCTTCCAGTTGTTCTAACGGGAACCCATTACTGGACATTCCAAAATGGCAGTCCTGCTTCATCCACATCTTCCAGCCCCCTTGTTTCTTGGTCGCAGTCGGGCGTCGTTTCGGTTTTTCATCGCATTACAGATGCCAATGGATGCGTAGATAGTTTGCAGCAAAACCTAACCGTGGTCAATTGCCTGCCCCTTGGAAATACAGCGGTGGATTTTAATTACAGTGGCAATGTTCAATCGTGGACAGTTCCGGCCGGGGTTTGTTCGCTTCAAATTGAATGTTGGGGCGGTCAAGGTGGCACTGCCACGAATAATTCAGGCTGTATATTGGGGGGTTTAGGAGGGTATGCAAAAGGGAATTTGGCCGTTAGTTCAGGTCAAACATTGTACATCTATGTTGGTGGTGCGGGCGGTTCTGCCAACACTCCAGGTTGGAACGGAGGGGGAAGCAGCTGCAATTTCACTGCCACATGCGCCGCAGGGGGTGGGGGAAGCGATGTTCGCATAAATGGGCAAACCCTTAACAATCGCATAATTGTGGCCGGAGGCGGAGGCGGAGCGGAATGGTCGGGCTGTGTGGGAATAGCAGGACACGGGGGCGGATCCAATGGAAATGGGGGCAATCACGGCGGGGCTCAAAGTGGGGGTGGGGGTTCTCAAAATGCCGGCGGCATTGCAGGCGTAGCAGGTTACCCGGGACAGCCAGGCACCTTTGGACAAGGAGGAGCTGCAGGAAATCACCCTTCAGGTCATTCTGGATCGGGCGGTGGAGGTTGGTATGGAGGTGGCGGTTCGGGCGAAGACGGCCACGGCGGCGGTGGGTCCGGTTATACCGGTGGGGTAACGAATGCCACTATGTCAAACGGCCTTCGATCAGGCAATGGCCTAATCCGATTCACCTATTAATGCAATTCTTTTTGGTTGAACGAACTTTCGGCCCTAAATTTGGGCAGAATCTGCTCGCTTAATCTTAGTCCTCAAATTCAACACCATGCATCGATTTGCCCTTTCCCGTTTTAGCGCGCTGCTGCTAATCCTTCTGATTTCCCTTGCCAAGCCCGCCCTGGCCAACGAAGGCATGTGGCTTCCAGCCGACGTAAAACGATACATTCAGAACATGGAAAAACTAGGCTGCACCTTGTCGGCCGATGACATTTACAACCTAAACCGCGGCAGCTTAAAAGATGCCATTGTTCATTTTGGCGGGTTTTGTACCGGCGAGGTCGTTTCTTCTCAAGGCTTGGTTTTTACCAACCACCACTGCGGTTACGATGCCATTGCAGGGCTTTCAAGCCCAGAGAAAAATTACCTGGATTCGGGTTACTGGGCTCCAACTTTCAAAGACGAATTGCCCGTAAAAGGACTTTTTGTAACCTTTTTGGTGCGTATGGAAGACGTTACTACGCGCATTACATATTCGCCCAATCCCGAAGAAGCTCAAAAGCGTTTGATTGAAGAAATTGAAGCAAGCGGCAAATTTACGGCTAAAATCACCCCCGTATATTATGGGAATCAGTATTTGTTGTGGGTATATCAAACCTTTACCGACGTCCGTTTTGTAGGTACCCCGCCTGCCGCGGTGGGTAAATTCGGCGGCGACACCGACAACTGGATGTGGCCAAGGCAAACCGGCGATTTTTCGGTTTTCCGCATTTATGCCAATTCCAACAATGAACCGGCGGCATACAGCCCCGACAACGCCCCTTATTCCCCCAAAAACTACCTTCCTATTTCGCTGGATGGAGTAAAGCCGGGCGATTTTAGCATGGTTATGGGTTTTCCGGCACGCACTTCCCGCTATTTGCCCCTTTCAACCCTAAAACAAAAGGTTGAAAATGAATATCCCGTTCTAAATACCATGTTTGGTAAAATGCTGCGTATAATGGAAAAGGACATGGGCAGCAGCATCACCATAAAATTAGCTTTAGCTTCAACCCAAGCTCGATTTGCCAATTCCGAAAAATACTATTTGGGCGTAATCACGGCCATGAAAGACAGTTCCATTTGGAAGCAACGTGCCGACGAAGAACGTAAGTTTCAGAACTGGGCAAAAAACAGTTCGTATCAGGCCTACGACGAAGTCCTTGGTAAGCTAAAGGCCCTGAATCAAAAGGCTTCTGCAACCCTAACCTTAGAGGCTTATTTGCGGATTGGGTTTGGTATAAATCCAATTGTTCAACGTGGAGCCGCGCTGAATCCCTTAATGTTGGCTCTGAAAGAAAAAGATGCGGCAAAAATACAGGCCGCTGCTGCAAAGCTGAAAGACGCCGTTGTGTTTGACGAAACAACCGCCCCAACCTACAAAAAGGTGCTTGCCGTTTTAATTCAAGCCTATACGGCTGCGCTGCCCGAAGAGGCTTGGCCAGCCTGGTTGAGCAGCAAATCAGTACAAAAAATCCTTCGCAAAAACCCAGAGCAACCCTATATGGCTCTGGCCGATTATCTATATGCCGAATCCTTTGTGGCCAATCCAGATAAATGGGCCGCTTTTTTAGCTGCACCAAGTGCCAAGGCCGCCGATAAAGACCCCGGCGTTCAGTTGGCCAGGGCCTACCAAGAGCGCATGGCCGAAACCCGTGCAAGAGCCGAAGCCTTCCGCGCCGAAGAAAGCGAAGCAATGAAAACTTGGATGAAGGCACAAATGGCCTATCAGCCAGAACGCGTATGGTATCCAGATGCCAACAGTACCCTGCGCCTAACCTATGGGCAAATTGAAGGGTATAAAACCCAAGACGCTATAGCCTACGAAGTAAGTACCGACCATTTGGGGCTGCTTGAAAAATACAAACCGGGCGACCTGGAGTTCGATTTGCCCAAAGCATTGGTGAAATTGCTGAAGGCCAAAGATTTTGGGCGGTATGCCGACGTAAACGGAAACCTACCCGTAAATTTCTTGTCGAACAACGACATTACCGGTGGCAATTCGGGGAGTCCCGTGATAGATGGGAAAGGCCGCCTGATAGGCATTGCCTTTGACGGAAACTGGGAAGGGATGGCTGGCGATTTGGTCTTCGATCCCAGGTACAAGCGTACCATTTCGGTTGACATTCGCTATGTGCTTTTCTGTATAGAGCGGTTGGGTGGGGCCCAACGGTTGATTGCCGAACTACGAATACAATAAGCAGCAACCAAACATTTTTGGCGGGAAGCAGTTTGTAAAATATGGCAGAATTGAAATTTGACCGCTGGCGGCTGCCTTTTGAAGAGGCCTTGCATGCGCACAACGTGGCTAGCTTACAGCCATCGGGCTTGTACGAACCCATTGATTATTTTATGAACTTAGGCGGAAAGCGGCTTAGGCCGGTTGTTTGCTTGGCAGCAGCCGAACAATGTGGCGCCCCTTTGAATCAGGCCATGGGAGCGGCACTGGCCATTGAGTGGTTTCATAATTTTTCACTGGTCCACGACGACATTATGGATAAGGCTCCGCTGCGGCGCGGCCAACCTACCCTTCATGAGCGAAATGGCCTGGCGGCAGGGGTGTTGTGTGGAGACCGAATGCTGGTGCAGGCATACATGTTTTTGTCAAAAAGTCCTGAATCGGCCCTGCCCAATCTGCTGAACCGCTTTAATCAAACCGCCGCCGAAGTGTGCGATGGGCAGCAAATGGACATGGATTTTGAACAACGAAGCCAGGTTTCGCCCAAAGAGTACATTGAAATGATTCGGCTAAAAACAGCGGTTTTATTGGGATTTGCCTTAGAGGCAGGAGTCTTGTGTGCCGGGTGGTCAACCCAACAGGCAGAACCCTTGTATCGCTTTGGGGAACAGCTGGGCATTGCCTTTCAAGTTAAAGACGACTGGCTAGACGCTTTTGGAGATGCAAAGCAAACCGGAAAGCAAGCAGGCGGAGACGTATTGGCTCGGAAAAAAACCTGGCTTTGGATTCAGGCGCAGCAGCAAGCCGGCGAACGTTTGGCCGAATTTGATGCCCTGGCAGATGCCGAACGGGTCAAACGAAGTTTGGATTTGTTTCGGGAATTGGATTTGCCGGGCCGTTCTATGGAATTGGCTTTGCACCACAAGCAAAATGCCTTGGATTCCCTTGCGGGGCTGCCCCAAGATGCAGGCAAAACTCAGTTTTTTCAGGAATTTGCTTCCTATTTGTTGGGCCGGGAACACTAATTTGGCTGCCTTCAAGAAATAGGCTAAGAGCCACAGAAATTGTACTTTTGAAACATGGAATCTACCTTTGATGTAGCTGTTGTAGGGGGTGGAATTGTAGGTGCGGCTACGGCCTATCGCTTGCAACAGGCTTTTCCTTCCTTAAAACTGGTGTTGCTGGAAAAAATGCCGGCTTTGGCCGACCACCAAACCGGAAACAATTCGGGGGTAATTCATTCTGGAATTTACTACAAACCAGGGTCTTTGAAAGCCACCAACTGCGTTCAAGGGCGGCGAGAATTGGTTGAATTTGCTCGAGAACATAAGATTGCCCATGATGTTTGTGGGAAAATTATAGTGGCTACCGATGCAGAGGAAGTGCCGCGGCTGGAGGGCATTTATCAGCGTGGACTTGAAAATGGAATTGAGGGCCTTTCAAAAATTGGCCCCAACGAAATTCGGGACATTGAGCCACATTGCCAAGGCCTTGCCGCAGTTCGTGTAGGGTGTACAGGAATCATCGACTTTCGCGGAGCAACCGAAACCATGGCCGATTTGGTTGGAAAAATCCAACCTGAATCCCGCATATCTTTGAACACAGAGCTGCTGGGAATTACCCACGAAGGAAGTGTCCAGCATTTACATACCAACAAAGGGCGATTTACCGCTCGCTTTACTGTGTTTTGCGCCGGGCTGCAGTCCGACAGGCTGGCTAAAAAAGACGGCCTGAACCCCGACATGCGCATCGTAGGTTTTCGGGGCGATTACTACGAACTTTCGCCCCAAGGCGCGCACAAAGTTAAGCACCTGATTTATCCGGTACCCAATCCCGCATTTCCCTTTTTAGGCGTACACTTTACCAGAATGGCCTTAGGTGGAGTGGAGTGCGGTCCCAATGCCGTATTCACCTTTAAGCGAGAAGGCTACGGAAAAACCGACTTTAACCTAGCCGATACCGCCGATGCCTTAAGCTATGCTGGAACCTGGAAACTGTTTGCCAAGCACTGGCGGTTTGGTCTGGATGAATACCGCAGAGCCTTTAGCAAACGCCGGTTTTTAAAAACCTTGCAGCGCCTAATTCCTGACCTGAGCATGGAAGATTTGGCCCCCGGTAGGGCAGGAGTGCGCGCCATGGCCTTAGGCCCCGACGGAGAAATGCTGGACGATTTTGTGTTGGATTATGGGCACAACAGCATTCATGTGCTGAACGCCCCCTCGCCCGCCGCAACGGCCGCCCTAGCCATTGGCAGTCAGATTCGCGACATGGCCAGTGAACGGTTTAAACTATCTTAAAAACAACTTTATTTAACCTAGCTATGTTTTCAAAACTGTTCGGCAAAAAGAAAAAAACCATCGCGGAAATAGCTCCCGATTATGTGCATTTGATTCAAGAAGCCACCGCCGAGGGCTTTCCTATAATTGCCGATTTGTTGAACGAAGAAATGGAATTCGCCAAATCGCCCCATATTGAGGCCGATTCAAACCTGTGGTTTAGGTACATCGTATTTGCAGGCAATTTGCTCAACGTAGAAACCTACTTTAGTCCAGAAGAGGCCGATGCCATTAAGCAGGTTTTAATTCCCCAAATAACCGCCTCTTTGGGAGCCGATCCCGATACCGCCGATGTTATTTTGGTGGATTATATGGAGTTCCTGCGAAATCTCAATAAAACCCAGAAAAATTTGGTGCACAGCATGGCTATGGCCATTTTTCAAAAGTATGAACTCAACGAGTACCAAACAGAACATTTTCAAAAACTCAATGCGCCCAATCCGAAGGTAATGAAAGAACTGACCGAAATTGTTGGTCTGTTTTTGTGGAATTGGAAAGCCTATCTAGAAACCTTTAAAGTCAGTGCCTAATGCTGTCGGCGCTTTGGCTTGGTTTGGTTTTGTTTTCGCCCAGCCCCGACAGGTATTTTGCTGATTTGGCCTTGGGCTCCTGGAAGCA